>Ga0116231_10011684_pt1 | contig 13344 bp, 11 predicted proteins | sample S1TSphgellanicum_2_FD_89695 | JGI IMG/M metagenome (GOLD analysis project Ga0116231, IMG submission 89695) | Host-associated microbial communities from peat moss isolated from Minnesota, USA - S1T2_Fd - Sphagnum magellanicum MG | ecosystem: Host-associated > Plants > Peat moss > Unclassified... | reverse complement strand
TAAAAAAAAGGTACAAAAATTTTTCCAAAAAAAAACAAAATTCCTAAAATTTTCAAATTCTTAAGATTTGGCCAAAATTTGTACAATACCCTTGAAAAAAAAAAAATGTGGAAAAAAAAAAAAAAAAAAAAAAAAAAGAAAAAGAATTTAGACTCCCCCCAAAAAAAAACAACAATGCTGGTTGTGTAGGATATGATATATCTTATATTCATCACCATTGTATTTAGTTTTGAAATTTTTCTTATTCATTTAAAATTGAATGGAACACACCAACACAAAAAACCAATTGAATGTGAGAATTTCTATGAATGAATGAGTACCCACATAAACAAGGCTTCCTCTTTTGGAATAGGTAATCAATTAATTAATCAATCAATCAATCAATCAATCAATCAATATCTTAGGTATGCAAATAGAGCCAAAGGCCCATGAGACTATAATGGCAAGAGAGACATAACAAGAAGGTGAAGATACCAGTGAAAGTACTGGTTCACCCTGGCCAAAGAGGATTGGGGGCAACTGGGCTGGGCCCAGAACACAAAGCACAATTTCACCAGCATGTGCACAACAACATCACTACAACAAAGAGGATGCTTGGGTCCACAACAAACCCCCTTGGGCAATGATAGAACTATTCAATGTTTGCTTTGATTGGGTTCCACTAAAGATTTTATCCAAAATCCCCCCCCACCCCAACCCCACTTAAAAGGCACTTTTTTTTATCAAATTATGTTCCACCACTTGGAACCGCCCACTTTGTTGGAACTTGGGCCCACTTTGCAAGGTACACTTCAGCTCTTGGCCAATAGCCAAGCTTTAATGCTTGCTTGGGTTGGGTCCACAATAGGTTATTGGCCCCACCCCCCTCCTCACCCACAAAAAAAGGTCATTTATGTAAGCCACTAGTTGATGTGGGAAATTTATATCCTCATTTTTTTCCTCTTCTCTAGATATTCTAAGCACTTATTTTGGGTGTTTAAACTTGTAAGTACCCAATTTCTTTCATTTGAATAAAGAAGAAAATGAGGGGGAAAAGGGGATCCATGAAGGTAGGTAGGTAGGTAGGTAGGTAGGTAGGTAGGTGGCTTGATGAGTGGCTGGGTGGATGCATGTTGAGGAAGGGGGTAATGGGTCTAAAAGGATATCAAGTTTGAAGAGAGTGATTTTCATTGGTTTAAAATTGTGTTGTGTCATGATCTCGACATGTGGATTACATTTTGTGGACTAAAGTGTGAAAAGAACCTCCACTACTTTATGCAAATGTAGAGACAAAAACTACTAGCTAAAAGAACTTGAATTTTTTTAAATTTTTATTTTGGCTACATTTCACAAAATATTATCATGTCAAAAAAAATTTGTACAATGCTTTTGGCCACTCATTTAAACCACTAATTTGAAGATAGTAATTACGTCATGTTTATACGTGTCAACATTTTGCACCACATTTTTATAGGATGTGATATAATGGTAAATAAATATTTTTTTGAAGATTATAACTATTTAAAATTGTGAAAATAATCAGAATTATAATTTTCATGTATTTATAGACCATACATTCCTCAAGATTGGAGATTGTATAGGTATGAAGTTCTACAACAAATTAAAACAGACTATTTATTTATACTTGCTAAAAATAAAATAAGATTTTCAACTTGCTTATATAAAGAACTTGGACCTGTCTTCATGGATGGGTTTTTCATGATTTGTCACCATTTCAGTTCTGATTTCAATTCTAGTGAAATGTTGGTTGATTCTTTTGCCAATTCCCCCTAAAGGGTGTTGGTTTAGGTTCAATATTATGTCACAAAAACCTCAAACTGAACCCCGGGTTTAACACTATAAGCAAGAGGATCTGCCAACACAAGAACTACCTTGATTTCTCTTTTAAACATCATCAATGAGGAGCTTTCAAAAAGCTATCTTTGCATGAAGTCCAAAAGAAGACTTCAAAAAAAGGATCTTCTTCTTCTTCAACAAAAAAAAGGAGACAGAACAAATCCAAATCTTCACTTTCAATCTGATTCTTTGTCATTTTTTCTATATATTACGATTTTTGCATATTGGAAAACTCTACTATCAAAGCAATTGCAAGGATTAAATTCCCTATTTCTTTGTTAAATGCCTTTTTTCTTTATCAAATTTGCATAACAAATCATCTTTTGTGTTCCATATATTTTTGTCTACCTCCATGATAAAATCATGATATCATAAGGTTGATGAAACAGAAGTTTTTTTTTCATGAATGACACGCTCATTGAATAGTAGTTTTAGGTAATTTCTTGACTTGGATTACAATGAAAATTTACAACACTTGGGACTCAAATTACTCACAACAACTAGTTACAAGGTTATAAGCAACAAGAGTTTCAAGATTCACCAAAATGGCATGCCACATTGGCAATTGGGGGTACCCCTTCACATACAGAAAATAAATGAGAACACAAATTATTGCAATTTGAACACAAAAATTCATTCATGAAGTCATTATATTAAATAAATTCTTTCAATAATTAAATTTGGGCATGCAACTCAATATGTCATGACCAATGGTTTTTTTTGGCAAAATTTTGCAACCTGAAAACAAAGAAAACACCCTTGTGAGGACATGTACAAGGGCTTTTTGGGCAAAAACAATGACCCAGTGTCATCACATTATGAGGATTTGTTTTGTGAAGTCACCATATTTAGACAATAGGTTGTAGCACTCCGCCAAATCAGTGTTGAAATCCAACATTACATTAAGTTTTTTAAAAAATATCCTTACATGATATTACAGGTGAAAAAAATAAAAACAAAAATACTAACTGAAACTGGTGGATAAACAAATTGATGGATAACTAAAACCGATGGATATTGAAAAAAATCTTATATCTGCCCAACACTGGTTGTGACCTTTTAGAGATCCTTTGAAAGGCATCAAAAAACTAGAATTCAAACAAGATATAAGTCTTTGAATTTTGCAACTCCTCAAAAACCCCCGCTTAAAACCCTTGAAAGTTGGTTCATGCATGTTGGAAGTCCTAAAAGTCCCTTGTCTTTAAAACCAGTAAAGAAACCTAGCCACCTGATATTATGAAAAATATAGAGAAATGGGAAGAAGTTTATGGGCTGCTAAATTATTGGAGTCTTAAAAAATTTGCTAACCTTTATTTGCTAGATGTTTGGAATTTTCATCAAAATAGGTTATCAATCTTGAAACCCTTAAAAACCTACAAAAATTTCAAAAGTTCACATATGGGTCTTGAACATAAGGTGACAACAATCTGTGAACATTTGAATTCCTTTGAACATGCTGTTCTTGGCTCTTTATTAGGCCCTGCCCCCCATAGGAATGGGGACTATTGCATTGGATCCAACTTTTGGAAGTTTTATCTTATTAGAACTAGTTTCACATCACGTGAACCGGTTTCTTTGGTGAAAGTGTTTAGACTGTTTAGATCAGAACGGATTTTTCTTTGGTGTTCAGAGTGTGGACACAGTAAGTGGATGTACAGCATCTTATCTATTTGGCAGGGCTGGCGTGTTTGTGATGCCTTCCTTGTTCATAAAAGTGGTAAGTACCAACATTCAAATGTAGCATATTGCACTTCCAATATTTTCATTGTCCTAGATACCTCTCAACAATTTTCAGTCTCTTTACAAGAGAGTCTTGAACCTATTTTCTTCCCTTCCTTTTTTTTTTCTGCCTCCAGCCCCCACACTTTTTATGTTGTGAAAGAAGCAAGACTTAGATGTCACTCTTGAAGCATTGTTATGGTTTTAGATGGTGGTGGTCTCTTTTGATAGATTGTTGTCAATTGATTTGTACTTTCTTGGAACACATCAATAACTGTGTAACCTTATTCTTGAAAAGAAGGCCACAAAGAAAACAAAGGAGTGTGTCACACTATGGCCTTGCCATTTACATTAAAACGTATCTTAAGGCCAAAGAACAATTATGAAAACTCAAACATTTCACCATGCAAAAATATGGGTTGTTAGTAGTAGGTAGGTAGTAAAAAAAAGGGAACTGAGGTAACCACCATGGTTAGCTAGGGAACTGGAACTGTCTCCTGACCACTTACCATCCATCCTTCATGGTGCATTGGTGGGTGCTGTTTCACTGTGGCCGCATTTGAGAATTGACCCTTATGCATAACAATAAAACCCCAATAAAACGGAGTAAATTGATAAGTGGGGTTATTACTTTCACAACTGAAATTGATAACTGATGATTTTTTTTTCCTTAAAAATTAATATTTATTCAAAAATTAATAAAAAAAACCTACCCTACCAGTTTTAGGTTTCATCTCTTGTAATGGGAAGCACACTAGTTTTGCTCTCTACTACTATGTTACTTTTATGTTTTGTATCACTAACCTGCTTGTTTTTATTTCCCAAGACTTGACAATCCCATCCATGAAGAGAATAAACTGATCAAGGGTATAAAATATATATGATTTTTAGAAGACTTGCTAAAATTTTTGAAAAATGTTTTTCCCAAACATTTTTTATTTTTATTTTTTTTGTGAAGGAAAATTAAGCATCTTTTGGAATACTTGAGAATATTTTATTTGTCAAAATGGAATCTTCAAAATTAAATAACTCTAGATCCGAATGAACCTGTTATTCAACTATGGTGATATTCATGTGATGGGCATGAAAAGAAATCCTGGTGAAACTATTCAAGTTGCTTCATTATATAATTTTTTCCATCTCAACAATTTTGAAAATTCTTCCAATGTCTCTTTTTTCTACAGAAAAAATTAAACAGTAATTCAACCGAAAGAATGATCTTTTCAACTTTTGGGTTTCTCCAGTTTCTTAAAACCTCTGGTACCTATGCAACCTAAGGATGTACAAAACCCTCACATTTTGCTACAATCTTATATAGGTACCACACACACTTGAACTTAATATCAAATTTGAACTAGCATTTGTTGCAACTACTCCTCTCCACATACTTCCCCCTATGTATTTGCCTTGAACAAGTCTTGGGTGCAACTAACTTTTAGGTTTTCAAAATAACAAGTTACAACTACAAAGCCTCAACTCAAAGGTGACTCTTTTTCCCTTTCCTTCCATTTCCTTCCTTTTTACTTACTTTCATGTTATCATTATGTGTTCATGTTTCTTTGATTTTTTTTTCAAAAATAAATAAATTGTTGTTTGTTTTATTTCAATTCATTCCAACATTCCTTTTTTTTTGTTTAATTTTTTTGTCATTAGTTTTTTGTGTAAGATTTGTGGCTAAACGTTTACTTGCAAATCCTATATTTTCATTTTATTCTACATTTTGAATGTTGACCTAGAAAGAAAGGAAAAGTGAATGAAAAAAAAAATCTTTATACTTTGTTTGTAAATGTTTTGCCCATCTTTTAGGATTTGGAATTTGTAATTTTGTAACCCCTACTTTTGCTTGGGTTCTGAACTCTTGTATGATTGATATATATCTTTTGGAAGATGAAGCAATTCTCTTGTCAAAATGGAAATGCATCTATTCAAAATTAAGCATTTTAAATATTTATAAGTGAATCATAAATGGAAGAAAATACAATAGAGCAAGAATCTTAAGAAAATCCTAGCTTCTCGACAAAGGTGAGTGGAGTGTCACAAAATGAAAAAGGAAATGCAAAAACAATCTATGTCAAAAGCGTCAAATATGTGTCCATAAAATTTGCTAAGTCAAATTTGCAAAGTGCATTACAATTTACTATATCAAATGTTTTTTAACAAAGGGCAAGCAAGATAATGGAACAAGGCATGTATGAATTTTAATCTTTGACAAACAAAGTTGATTACTCATGTGAAAACAAGATAATATTGAACATTTGACTAAAAACAAATTAGAGAGTTTTTCCTTTAATTATTTTAATCCTTGAACAAACATTAAGTTGAATTTTGTCTTTTTTTCAAGTTTATTAATAAGGTGATGATGCTCCAAGAAGCTTTACAAATTCAAGAGGTTATTGTATTTTACTATAGTAGGTAGATTGCATTGAAAATTACTAGGCACATCTCCTTTCATTCCTTCCACCTCCTTTCAGTTGGCATATTTCACAAAGTATTATGAATTGTTTATCCCTTGTTGTTAGTGCTTGTGTTCTAAACTAGTTTAGAAGTTATAAGTTATTTTATGATGGATTGAATGTTACCATAACTATGAACTTTGAAATCAAAAGAAAAATATGAAATGGGTGTAGTCACATTAATAGGATTCAAAAAAAGTGCAATCAAGGTTTTTATTTATTTATGTTTTAATGTTAAAAATTGTACTAATGTTGTAAGCCATTTAGAAGCATAATTTGATGACAATGTTTTTAATTATGGAACATGTGATATGATTTAGTATGATTTAAGAACATTTGTTTGGTTTCTCCATTCATAAGATGGGAGTAAGGTGTTGTTATCGTTGAAAAATATGATGACAATATCTTGTAGGATAGCTGTAGTTCACTTACTTAGTGGAATTAATTGAGAAAGGCTTGGAGGTAGAAGTAGGGCTAAAAGAATTTGATGGTGCATTTGAATGAAATGAAATTGTGAATATGTAATGAAAAAGACTAGTTTTGCATTCTAATCATTCTTATTGAGTCCTTTCATTTTTCCTTTTTGTTCAAAATATTGAAAATTTAGTGTGACATTTAATTTAAAAAATTCCAGTTTTAAAAAATATTTGAAAATTTTAACTATGATAAAGAGAACCACGAATGAAAATTGATGATCATCACCTTGTGAAAACTATCCATCTGAAAATCAATTGAGAAAAAAAATTGAAAAATTGAAACCTTGGCCGATTTTTTTAAACTTGATTTTTAAAAAAAAAAATCAAAGAATTAATACATTTTTCTAAAGTTCTAAAATAAACTGAAACCAACATCTATCAAAAAAATGTGAGAATTGTTCAATAGTAACTAGGGTAGAACCATCCATCACCAAACACATACCTATCATCGAACACTTTTCAATATTTTCCTCATTCTTTAACCAAATTGAACGATTTTTGTGTCATTGGATGTGTAAACTAAAAGGTTGTAAATGCTCTTTGAGCATCAAAAGTAAAGGAGCAAGTCAGAGAACATAGGATGAGGATGAATGATAGTCTAAAATAATAATTTTAGACCCCTGAGCTCTAGTTCCAGCCCCATATTACTATATGGCTTCATCTTGGTCACAACCCATTCAATAAGAAGTAAGTCTAACATATAGACAGGGAAGTAAAAAAAAATAGGGGACTACTAGATAAGTAGATAGTTTATGCATAATAGGTAGGGGCTGTTTTTACTACCTACCTAGTTGGTAAGTAGTAAATAAAACAACTGAGCTAACCACCATGGTTAGCTAGAGAACTGGAACCCAACAGAAAACTGTTTCCTGATCACATTTCATCCATCCTTGATGGTGCACTGGTGAGTGCTGGTTCGCCGTGGCCCTGGTTTACAACCTACCCACCGTCAACCCACAAAAATATAATATGTTGTTAGTACAGGTTTAGGGTTTACCCTTACCTATGTGAAAACGTGTGTTCACAGGTTCCCCCTTTTGGAGTGTTAACTTGTATAAGTTCAAGTTCTTATGACTCCGACCCAACCCAACACCCATTTCGTAGCAGAAGAAGGATTTGGTTGTGAAAATAGCCTTTAACAAAAAAAAATTGAAACCAGAAGCAAAATCAGAATCTCCAAAATAAAATTGTGAAAACATGTTCAAATTCTTAATGTCAGCACATTGAATTTTTTTTTTGAAAAATCAACAAGTGAAGTAAACTTTATACATAGGTGATCAGTTTTAAATTTGTCGTCAAAGCCTGGTTCAAAAATAGGGTTTGGTTTTATGTACACACTAATACTGCTCTCAAGACTTGATTATTCTGAGATTTTGTTCACATTCTGAGACTTGACCAAATTCTGGAAATTAGAATTTAAGCGTGAGAGCAGTGTTTCTCTTCCAGGAAAATTTTCGCCAAATTTTGACCTGAAAAATATGGTTTCGACCTAAGCAAAGGATTTTTCATCGGAAAAAAATGACTGAAATTTGCAGATTTTTGAAGATTTTTTTTTTTTCAAGTCACCAGATTTTCATGATAAGTTCCAGCAGGCAGCCAAGAATATAGAAGAATTGGGGTTTTTTTCTACTTTCATTTCTGGTATGGAGCCAAATTTGGCTAAATTATTTGGTGAATGATTGCCACTTTGGGTACATCACAAAAGCCTAAAAAGAAACCCTGCCTGAGAGTAAGGGTCTAAGTTCAGCATCAAACATGCAAGTTGCCAAAAATATGGAAGCTTAACAAGTCTATATCCCCGTCATAAATAGTCACCAACATGTCTAAAAAATTGTCTTGTCGGTGTATATAACTGTCATACTATTTAGAACATTAACGATTACAAACAAGAACCATGCTTATTCCGTCCCTTTGTCCCTCAACCCATTAATGTGCCCAAATGAATAAATTGGGCACCTTGGAGCTTGTTTTCCATGGGAATATTAGGCAACATATTATTAGTCCTATGCATGTAGCATATTCTCATACACATGGTAGTAATTCTGTGCCTTTTGTAGCATGTCTTTCAGGCCATATCAATACAGCGCACCCAAGCAGTCTGTGTTTTTGTTTTCTTTTTTTGCCTGCCAAATCTAGCTCAAATAGATAAATATGAAGAGGGAATGTTTCTGTTTTATACTCCCCTTTTTTTCGGGGGAAAATTGTTAAATTATTTTAAATTAAGAACATTTCTCATCACATTTCTAATGCTTACTTTGGATTTTAGTGGTGAGGAGGAGAAGGGTGTGGGGGAGAACATTAAACATCCCTCATCGAACTTTGAGCCAAGGGTTCAAAAGAAGGGTTACTTGTTTGACTAAAGAGTTGAAAGTTGAGAAATATTATTCTAAGTAGTATGGAATAGGCTAGTGGTAATGGGTAGATCTTACTTCCCTCTTGTGGTGGGTCAAGTCCAATAATGAGTTGCACAACATTTCTAAAGTTTTTGTTGGTCAAGTCCCATAAGTAGTTGTAAAACATCTCTAATTTGTTTTTGTTGGTCAAGTCTCATAAGGAGTTGCAGAACATCTCTAGTTTTTTTTTGTTGGTCAAGTCCCGTAAGGAGTTACTGAACATCTCTAGTTTTTTTGGTTGGTCAAGTCCCATAATGAGTTGCAAAATATCTCTATTTTTTTTTGTTGTACGCAAAACATCGAAACACCAATTTTGATTTTGCACAAAACAATGCAAAGCAAAAAATTGCATCTAGGTTTTCTTTTCAACTTGTTCCTGATCATCCACAAGAAGATTTAGCAAATTTGGCTATAGACCAAATGTGAAAGTAGAAAATTTGAAGAATCCTTTTATATTTTGGCAACTTGTTGTAAACATTTGACAATATAAAGTTATTTTCTTTCAAAATCTGGAAAAAAATAAGACACATTCCTTTTTACAATACAAATGTATTTCATTTTATAAACGGTGTGCTCTTTTTTTTCCATTGTAGATCTTGGAGGTGGTAGGTTCTATGAGGCAAGTTGGATGAAACCTTCACCTAATTTTTTAAGGCAAATATGTTTGGGGCTATTTTTAACGTTTTTGGCATAACAGATTATTCCACACAAAAAACAGATGCTTGCCAAAATGATTAGTAAAACACTGAGGTGGAGTGTAGTAGAGCCTATTTCTTAGGTCTAAATTAGAGGACAGGAGGTTTTTCTACAACCCACATCCCCAGTTTATGTGAGGAGTTTAATGACAAGGCTGAGGCCTAGTGTAAACCAGCACCTACGTTAGTACCAGTCTTGTGGGTTCCTAGGTTCTAGGGGGAATTGTTGGTTTTGATTCTTCAAAACTTCAAAGAACCGGTTCTGGTTAGATTTTTCATCAAAAACCTCTAAAGCTTTATTAAGAAACACATTGTAGATTACGGAAATGTAGATTACGAAAATGTACAAAGGAGTAAAATAAAGAAAAAGGGAGAAATGATAGGTCATCAAGTTGGCTCAAAGTAGCTATGATAATCTCTCCATGTACATAACCAATCACATGTGGAAGGTCGGCCATTTTTATATGTCAAAAATCAACGGCTTGCAATAGAATAGATGTGGTGATGGGAGGTGTGTCTTGAAGGGGTGGAAGTTGAGAAGTAGCTAAGCCTATAGCTATTGCCCAACTTAAGATGGAAGGACGCATACATCTTTTGTAATGTGATCAAAACTTTTTGATTAAAAAAAGTGACCAAGGTAGAAATATAAAGGCCTTTTGTCCCCTTCAAGCTCCAAATGGCATTGGCATAGTCGTGTAAAAACACATTGGCATGTTTGTGTAAACAACCAAATACTTCAATTGTTAAAGGGAGGAATTGATTAGTGGGGTGTTAATTGTGATAGTTCCTTTCCTTGGCTTGAGATACATCGAAAATGACAAATCCTTGAGTTGCACAAGATCGAGGAAATAAATCCGTTCATGTCAGGTTAGCACTGACAACATTGGCTAAGGTGTGAATGCCATCTTTGGTAAACACAATGTCGATTTGTCGACGAGAGGAATTGAATGTGGTTGAAGGAAGCACATGTAATTGTTCTCATCCTACATGGAAACCAACATTTCACACAATGGTGGCAAAGGTGTTGTGAATTGCATCATGAGTTCTAATGTGTTCGTTGTTATGAGCACAACATAAAAGGTGGATATTCATAAGGTCGATGGGATGTGTGCACACACATCGAAAGATGCCTATAATTAATAAATGGGGTAGTCCAAGTCACGTATGAAATGTTGTGCAAAAAACTAGGGAAAATAATCGAAAGGTTAGGAAAATTGGTTGAACTATAAGTTAAGCAGGCCCTTAAGCCAAAACATGATAAAATTTGGGCATGATGGGCTTAAGATGTCTCGTTAAAAAACATGCTAAAAAGGGTATGATGGTGCAGACGTTCTAAATTGGAATCTTGAAGTTGAACCATTTGTTGCCTAATGAATTGTTCAAATGGAAGAAGACACACACGGGCTAGCAATGGTAGAAGATCACATGCCTCCTTGCAGTGTTGCTGGAAAGGAAATGTGTTTGTTGTTGACTCGTGCTAAAGCTTGAAGAAAGAAGGGATGTTGATCAACCATAAACCTAGCAACTATGATTGAAGCAACAAGGGCCCAACTCCCTAAATAAACTGTTGGGGTAATGGTGGATGTTGATATGAACCTGACACCATTGAAGGTTATTGGGAAGGAAGTTTGTTTACGAACTAAAAGTCCTTTTGGGCTATCAAAGGATCCTATTCAAAAAGGCATCTAAACAGTTTATGGAGGGAAAAATAAAAAGAAATAAAGGACTTTATGAAGGTGGAAAATGGAGATGTGCATTGTAAAAGATACAATGGGCGTTGCACAAAACAACAAGTTAGAATTCCAAGGGCCATCTAAACATCACCCATTTTAAAAAGAAGGTTCACATGTCGAACATCCTCTTGTAGGGCATTTTTTATGAAAAATGATGTGAAAATTAAGGTGCCCAACAAAACCCCCAAGATTTTAATTCCTTCAAATGGGGGGGTAAACTAGGATGGGGTGTTGAAGTTTGGTGGTAGGTTAGAAGGTGACTATGTAACACATTTTTGAAGTTGGATAAACAGACTTATCACACAGAGTTCAGTGTAGAGATGTTCATAAGCAATTGATACAATTGAAAGGGGACTTATGATATGAATGTCATTTACAATGGATGGAACTAGATAGAAAAGGAAATGACTAACTATAAAACATAAAGCCTTGAATGGGCTAAAGTGAATAGTGCCCGCCTTCAAATGATCACCTTAACAAATCCCCATGGCAAATGGGATGATTATGACATCACCTTCATGATTATGATGATTATAAAACAAAGGAGATTCAAATGCATAGAATGCACGAATAAAGGGGATGAATTGCATGATGTCCCCACTTGCTCCACAAAGTTCTTGAAATATGACCCTTCTTGACACTGAATTGAAGGTGTTTGCCATGTCCAGTTGAAAAACAACCTAATCAGGTGAAGGTTTAAGGTGTACCTAATGCCATGGATTACTATTTCACAACCACCCTTAGTTAAAACTTTAAATTAATGTGGGGAAAAATGTGTTGCAAAAGTTTCACAAAATTGAAAACATAAAGTGTGATTTGTGAGTTGATATAATGTTTGCCCATTACAATGGGATGAACTCCACCTAAAGGCTTGGTCATGGCAAAGAGGCAGGCCATTTTGAAGACATGTGTAATTTAAGGTGGAATGACCCTAGGTAATATGAAAACAGAGTTGGAATAACTAAAGGAATCCACTCACTGAATCTTCAAGGTGAAAACAATTTTGAAGGTGTTTAAAAACCATCCCAGAAGGACGACTTGCTGATAAATGTAGCATGCATTGGAACATCAATTTGAAGGAACTAAAAGAAAGTTCGAAGTTTTGGTCTAGTTCATAGTCTTTGAAGAAAAGTGGGAAGTAGCCATCTAATTTGAGATGTTGTGCATTGAGAACCAAAATGGTGTTGGAGGAAGTGGGTGCGAGAGAAAAATGGTGCCAAAGTGCGAACTGCCTAAGAGTATTCCCTTGCATAACTAAAGGCTAAACTGTAGAATATGCATTTGTGAATTGGAGGATCATGTTGGGGAAAAGGGATTAAGCTTAAACTGGCTGACAAAGCTTAAGCCCACAAAAAAAATTCCTTTTACAAGTTTTTCTAGTCATTTGCTAGAAAGCATTTGAACCGAATCCACATTTCCCTATGTCTTGTCACCTTGCCACAAGGGGGCAAAAGAGAGACACCATTGGGTAGCAGGAGGAGAAAGTACCAAGTTGCCACATTATACGGGTCCTACACTAACTTATCCAATGGAAAACAAAATGTCATTTGTACATCACACCGTAGAATAATGGGGATGTAGTTATACAAACAAAGATGACAAAGGCTTAAGTGAAAGGACCCGAGGACATCCAATGTTGAAACCCAAGTCCAAGCCAATGTAAGTGGAATGGGAATAAGGGAAGGTATTGGGCTAGGATGATCACAAGGGTTGGGATTGGATGAATTAAATGTCTAATATGAACATTGATGACAAGTTAACCCTTCACTAGTAAATTGACACCCATAGGTGGGGCACATGATTTTAGGTGGAGGTTGAAGGTGTGTTGAAGAAATGGGGATAGGTTCACTAGTAGAAATCAGCCAAAATGTAACCAGTCAATTTACGACTACATGCGACTTATAGTCGTCTGCGATTAGATTTGAAAATATTTGCAACTACAAGACCAACTTTCAACTATTTTGGTCATTTTCACAACTATGATGCAACTATTAGAAATTTCATCCTATTGGTTACATCAATTTTACATTTATTTTCAT
>Ga0116231_10011683_pt1 | contig 13346 bp, 10 predicted proteins | sample S1TSphgellanicum_2_FD_89695 | JGI IMG/M metagenome (GOLD analysis project Ga0116231, IMG submission 89695) | Host-associated microbial communities from peat moss isolated from Minnesota, USA - S1T2_Fd - Sphagnum magellanicum MG | ecosystem: Host-associated > Plants > Peat moss > Unclassified... | reverse complement strand
CCTGATCCGATCCTCCTTTCGCCGACTTGCCATCTCCCTTCATCAATACAAGCCGCCATACCCAATCCAATGCATAGCTCAAAGGAAAAGCCATGCAATTCTATGCAGTCCATTATGGAGTGCTGCCACACTGAGTCGTTTGACGCAAAACCCAGGATTCGATCAGATTTTATACTACCTCTTTTCACACCACACCATTGTCTAAGTCTAACCAAGCAAAAATAATAAATAAAAATGTGAGGGAAATTAATTGGATTTCGTAGGAGGTTTAGGTAGCAAAGCTTTTATGGGCAAAAGCTACAGTTGATTTTTATGGGAAAATGAACATGGTGAGGTATTTTGTTTGCACACGTATCAAAGGGAGAGGAGTTCTTGGTTCCCCAATTTGACAACCTCTAAAAGCATGTTGGGAGGCAAAAATGCAAGGTTGCAAGACCTAATTGCATTATGGGGCAATATTGCATGTCTATGAAATCACAACACACAAAAAATGAACAATTGTTTTGTAATAGGGGAAGAAACACAATTGTAAACATAGTTGTTTTGGGGTGCAATTGGGAAACAAAAAAAATAAATAAAATTTACAATTTGTTACAATGTTTTGGCTTTTGAAGCAAAGTCAACCTCTCATTAATTTTGAGATCATGAAACTATTGTTTTAGTCCTTGAAGGTGGAGAACACCCCAAAAAAACATTGGAACAATAATGTTAATTGGGAAATTGCAAAAGTTCAACATTGCATTATCCTTATCACAACTAAAGTTGTGGTTCATGTAATGAGGTATGCTACTATTAGTTGTGACGATGCAACAATGATTGATAATCAATCCTAGGTTAGTATTCATGCTTACCTTTTGGAAGGTTTCAAGAAATTACCAATTTTGTTAAATTTGAAAATGATGGTTGGTGATGGCATAATTAACAACCTAAGCAATGTAATCTTGAATTGCTTGCCAATCTATGGGGATCTAACTATGCAAATGGTCAGTAACAAGTTTAATTTTTTTGGCTCTAATGGTGTTGTTTTGTTTATAGGTGTCTGTAATGGTGTGACAACACAAATTTACAAAAGAGTACTTCCTTTTGTGCTTGCTATCCATTGTGTTATGCATTGGACAAACCTAGTCATGCAAACATTTTCTTAGCAACCCTGAGTGCAAAATTCAAAGGTCTCTTGCAAACCACATACACATACTTTTCCTTTTCACCCAAAAGACACCTTGAATAATGTAAACTTGCATAATTATTGGAGACAAAGGGGAACAAATTGATTCACAAAGTAAAAACTAGGTGGATTTGTATGTCATCTCTTGCAAAAAAGGTTATTACATAATACATGTCTTTGGTTGTTAAAATGAATGATGATCTCCATTCCATTCAAACCAAGAACTAATTTTGAGTTCTTGTGCAATGTTGAAGTTGTCATGGGCCTCACTTGCATCATGTCCATGTTGGAGGTAATGCACAAGCTCATTCAATTTCTTCAAAGTTGTGGCACATTTGAATGAGACTTTGTGGAAGCAAATGAAGATATGTTGTGTAGATTTGTACACGTTTATTGGGATTGAAAGAAGAGGTATAATGATAAAAAATTGAAGGACTTTACAAATATTTTGAATTGTAGCAATGATGGGTTGTTGTCATCTTGGTGGACTAATGCAACCACAAACATTCAATATGCAAATTTTTACTTCCAATGTTTGTAGTACTAGATCCATTGCAAGTGCCCTTTAATGGGGGTCTTTGTTATGTGCACATATGATGATTGGTATGCTATTACAAAAGAAGTGAAAGAACAATGTTCAATTGTAGTTAACCTCCTCATTGAAAAGTTTGTTAAGGGACTTTTTAGCCAAAAGTTCATGAATGCTATTGGGATTATATTTCCTTAGTACTAGTTGAATTCTAACGTAAAAAGTATATTCCTTACCCATGTAGTCTTGCTAAAGGTAAGTATTGTTATTAAAAGGAGTTTGGTGATGAGCATTTGAAGGTACTTGCTTTATTGAATGAATGAGAACTTGACATGGGAACTTCATTTTTTAAGGTCACTATGTAGGCAAGTTGTAAATAGTCTTTAGAACTTGCTTTGACATGTAATCCCATGACCAAGATGTGGTTTAATTTTTCCTTTAGTGTTATGCTACAACAACCACTATCATAGTATTTTAAATGGGTGGAAATATTTTGTAGTGATGATATTGGGGAGTGTGGAGGACGATTGATATTTTTCAACCTTGTCTTTTATGAGATCTAAATTCAAAAACTAGTTGACAAATCTTCTAAATTTGGTAGTTAAGATGTTTGTTCAAGATCAATATTCCAAGAATGCTTTCCCATTTGGAGATGCCATCAAGGATTGGCAAGATAGGAAATAAAGGTTTGTAATGTATGTTTAGATGATTCTACAAATTTTCATGCATATTGGGTGTTTTTGCGCGCTATTTTGAGCTCAAGTTGCAACTTATATGCAATAGTTAGTAAGCAATGAAAGGAAGTTTTGTATTGCAATTTTTTAAAAAATTCAATTGCATTTCTTTCCAAGCTCCTTTGATGTGTTTTCTTGGTTGATTTGAATGTATACAATACCTACAAGTGCTATAAGTTCTTTCAAGTGTCTACTTGTTTCTTGCTTGGTGTTTTTCATTACTTTAAATTGCTTGTAGATCCATTGATTTCTTAATTGTTTTCTTGAACCAACGTGGGACTATGAGGAATGTTTTAACACCTATTGCTTGTGCAAATTTGACTTGGGTTATAATGGGTAGGATTTGAAGGGATTGGGGTTTAGTCTCTCCCCCATGCCTTCAATTTATGTGTGCATAAAATTGACAACAATTGTTGTTGCCACATCTCAAAATACATTTATACATTGATTGCAAGTTGTTGTCACATTTTGTACACAAATGTTGAAATGTTAACCAATGCACATACATGGATGTTGAAAGGATTATCAAATTTTTATAGGTGAAAACAAAATGTAGCCAATCTACCATACTTGACAATTTTTTGTATCACAATTATATGCTATCGTGATTTTTTCTTGAATGCCATAATCCTACTTACATCTACTTCAACTTGCCAATGATATATAACAAAAATTAGTCTAGTTGCAAACATGGACTCCAAGTGCCATCATGCCATCATGCATAGCCAACTACATGACCTCATGTAAATGGGGAAAAAATGTTGATTGGGATTAAATTGAATCAAATTTTAATCACCAATTGAACTTGGTACCTCATCATGTGCACCTCAAATTACTTATAATAAGTTATAGGTAATTTACACACATATATGGCATTTTAGAAAGAGGGAAATATAACCACATCTAAGTGGTCTTTTTAAAAATAAAGATGTACCCTATAATAACCCACACAACACTAGTTTATAACAACTTTTAAAATGTTTTTTACAATTATTACTTTTTTTGGTTTTGGGGGCAAGGTCATAATTGGGATTTTGGTAACAAAATCTAATTGTTGTAAGGTTTTATTTAGAACCTTGGTGGTGTCTATGGAATTGAATTTGGGGATAAATAGTTTGAATTTTGAAACCCATGGTTATTAAAATAGTTCATTGACTATCCTATTTACCACACAAACACACAATTTGGCAACCATTGCAAAGGCAAATATTTCATATTCAACTTGTGATGAATGAATAGAATCCTTGAACTTGGACACCTCCCAAAATTGTCAATGGCCTTCAACCCCCTAATGATAAAGGATTACAAATTCAAAAAGAAAGGAAATATTGCAAGAAGGAACATCTATTGTTTACTAGAGAACTTAGAAGGGGCCTTTTGTGTTGTTAATTAAATATTTGCACTAAATAAACCTTGATAGGTAGCTGCTTGATGGCCTCTCTTTTGATGGTTAATTTTTTTATCCATCTCCATGCTTCATAGTCCTCCCTTGAAGTTCAAATCTATCTTCATGCCTCCTTTTCTTGACTTGCTCAAGCCGCCATCACACAAATGGACTCCCCTTTCATCCCTTTGAAAGAGCCCTTCACCTATCAATTGATGGTCATGTGTAAATAGAAGAGGTTGTCCTACATCACTAGATGGACGCCTAATACTATCCAAACTAACAAAGTCACACACACAAGTGCATGCACACAATGTTGGAGGAATCCAACCTAAAAAAGATTAAAATGAAATCAAAATTTGACATTCAAATCATGGTTGCTGTTCATTAGGGGATTTTTTTCCCCCCCCAATTTTATGCATTCAAAAGTTTGGTGAATTTTTCCAAATTTGTAGCAATTTTTATTTATTTTTCAGAATTTGTACTTTTTTCCAAAATTTTCAAAATTAAAATAATATGGTAATTAATAGGTATATGGGACACAATACTTAGTCCAATAGCTTTGACACATTTACACGAGATATAAGAAATCATACAAGGTGATGGAGAGAAACCCTAAACCTAAGCTACAACATCTACTTTTGCAGTTGGTTCTGGCCTGGATAATTTTACATAATGTGGTGCCAGATTTGAAACTTATTAATGCTTTTTTTTCTGACAAAAGAAAATTAAAACTGGCCAATACTTATATTCCAGTGATTTTCAATTATCAACTTGTTTGACATGATTTTAAACTAGGATACCTATTATTAGGGATTATCAGAAGGGGAAGTATCCTAGGCTAATTCCATAAGATTAGGGCAAAAAATTTGCCCTTTAAAGATTTTAGTTCAAACCCACCCAACCCTCTAATTTGTGCACAATGTGGCAATATTTTCAAACTTGATTTTAGTTTAGGGTTTTAAACCCTGGTCAAAACAAAACCCTGGTTCAAGCACATACATACACACATACAACATTATTGATTCATTTGTAATTAATTATACACCTAATTTTGAACATGGAGCGAGCCAAACTTCACATACCTATTGGCAGGATTCTTGTGTGAATTGAAACATTAAAGCATGAAAATGAGCATTGCTAGTGTGTGACACTATTGTTGGGGGCGTGAGGGATCCTCCACCCAAAAACACAAAAAGCTTGGGAAAGAAGAACATATGAGGCTTGCATAAACTAAAAAAAACGCTAAGTGCACACAACTCATATAGGTTCTCAACCATAGCTACATCATGGATGAAAAATCCAATCAAATTTTCATCCGGTGTCACACTAGCAAACGGTGTGTTTTTTTCATGTGTTGTTTGTTCTCGATGTTGTTCCCTTGGCCAACAAACTTCTTCTTTTATACAAAGTGGAAACCCTAAAAAGAACTCTCACACTTGCAAAGTTCTTTTTTCTTTTAAAAAAAATAAAAAATCTCTAGTCCATGTTGTAAGTTACACTCGGATTTTGCCACAAATTGATCGATTTAAAAAAAATCAGAAGCACTTGGCAAGCCAGTAAGTAGTTTTGAGATCTCATTGGCAAAACCTTGCAAAAAAGCTTGTGGGCATTTTGCCAGTCCCTCGTATGTATTCAGCACGACTGGCAGCCTTGGCGATTTGTTCACTCTTTCGTGCTTCAGCAGCTGCTCGCAGATCCTCTGCTTGCCGATGAGCTGCAGCCAACTTGTTCATCAGCTTCTCATTTGCATGTGACCACATGCGTTCCACTTTTACCTGTAAAAAAACAAACACCAAAGAAATTGTTAAATTTTACAACAAATATAAATATCCAAGAAATTTGTTAAATTTTACAAAAAATATAAATATCCAAGAAACTGTTAAATTTTACAAAAAAATAAATATCCAAGAAATTGTTAAAATTTACAACAAATATAAATATCCAAGAAATTGTTAAATTTTACAACAAATATAATAATTTTCTCTTTACGTATCCAAACAAAACCATCACCAGGATTAACCTCGCCAGAGGCATTTCATTTTGTGTTTGAAACACCCTCATAGGACCCTCCTTCTGGTATGGTGGTGGGACCGAACTTACTTACGCCCATGCACTAAACGCTCACCTAGGTTGGTAAATCATCATAATAATTTAAGGTGCGTTCACACTTGATGTTAGTGACTCAAGTGTTGAGTCGCTAATCGTCCATTTAACAATGGGTGCCACCTAGGATGCCACCTAGATTTTCATTTTTATCATCATTTTAACATCAAGTGTGAATGCATCATAACATCGAATTTTTTTTTTTAATGGTGTTGTTCTGCAACAGAAATGAGAGTTGGGTAGGTAGCAGAACAAGAATACCTCAATTCTGCGCATCTCTGCCTCTGCTTTGGCCTTCTCATGATTCTCCCAAGCCTGAATTTTGGCCTCCTCTCTCTTGTATCTGTTGCCCAAGCCCCCCACATCAAAACTTTCTTCCTTCCCCCTTCTTCAAGTTTCATATGCAATCAAATCTTCGCACTCTTCCTTCCAAACCCTAAACCCTAAAAATTTCCCTTCTTCATGTTCAATCTTCTCGCACACTTCCTTTCCAACCTTAAACCCTAAAACCTTTTTTCTTCTTCTTCTTCATATTCAATCAGCTTGCACTTTGTTTCAAACCCCCCTAAACCCTAAACCTTTGTTCTCCTTTTTTTTTCCCTATTCAAATTTCTCACCATTCCTTCTTCTTTGTCCATAACCCATGTTTGTTTATTGAGAAAGTTGGCCAACCGAAACGGTATTCATTTTTACAAGGCTCCTTTGAGTAAGCTGGTTAGATGTTGGGTATTCACCAACTCTACATATAATATGTAATGATAATAATGTACCAACAATTTGGCTCTCATTGGATCAATGACTCATGTCTTGGATGAAAATGTCATAGTTGCTCTTTTCATGGATGAAAAGAAGGCATCTCAATTCTCATAACAATTGATTATGTCCGGTAACCATCAAAAGGCCGTTGGTTAGTTATCAGAAATAGTCTCAGTGCTCCCATACCTCGACTATTTCCCTTGACCTAACCAACCGGTGCACTCTCACCAATCACCTAATCCATATTCCATCTTCTTACACTTGTGTTTTTTTTCCCCTTTTTTCTTCAGGATTAAACTTTTCTTAATTTCATTAGTAAATTCCTTTTCTTTCAATTTTCCTTGGAGTTATTATGTAACAGCAAAGCTTCCAAAACTTCTCTTCCAAAAAATAAAATAAAGATACCACCAATTTCAGTAAAAAGGATCTACCCATCTATTTGGGACTCCATCCATCCATCCATCCATTCATTCATGACAAAATTTTCTTTTACACAAATTAGGGTTTCTTGATGGTGGTGGTGTTCCGTCGTCTTCACCTGGCTGCGTACTTGGCCTGCTCCGCTTCTTCCCAAGCAGCCGCGCGCGACGAGTGCAGGCTCTTGCGCACTTCCTCCAGCTCCACGCTCGTCTGCAAGGCCTTGGCAGCATCAGCTTCTTCTTCCTCTTTAGTGGCCCAGGCCGCGATGTTGGCCTTGCCCAGCTGTGTACCCAGAGCCAAAATCTCCTGCCGTGTCTTGGCTTGCAGTTCTTTGCTAGACAGCACTTTGGAGGAAGAGGAGGAGGAGGAGGAGGAGGAGGAGCTGGTGGTGGTAGTGCAGGAGGAGGAGGAGCTTGGTGTTGTTGTTGTTGTTGTTGACTGCATCATGCAGTCAACATGGGAATGGCGCTTGTCGGTTGCTTCCTGCTTCTCTACTCCGGTACTACATGATGATGATGAGGAGGAGGAATTCTTCTTGGATTCGCTTGTAGGGGTGGAGGTCGGGACAGTCATCACCCTCCTCGTGTCTGGAGAAGAGGGTCGGGAGTTGATTGGGCTGCCCAAATTGGGAGTAGTAGCTCTCACGGGAGTGGCAGTTCGCGATGGCTCCACGCTTGCTATAGGGGTCATCTCTGTGCCCATGTCTCGGGTGGATACGACGACGGCGCCTCCTCCTCCTCCTCTCGTGTTCACTGCAAGAGATGATGATGAATCCGCCGCCGCGCTGGGATAATCTGCTAAAGATTCAACCCAACCTATTCGAGAGTGTTTCAGGATTTCAAGACCTACAACGAACACTCTCCAGTCTTTCTCTGTTCGCTCACAAAAATCCGGGACCCACCTACCCACCCAGTTGAAGTCGAGAAGAAAGAATGGAAAAAGAAGAAGACTCGCGAGAGAGAGGAGAGAGAGAGCTCAGAGACCCACCTTCTGTTGCCGATTTTGAAGTGCGTTTCGCAGTCCGAAGACGAGCAGGTTTGAGAGATTTGTCAGAAGCATCAGGACTCGACCGGCTGCTACTACTTTCATACAAATCGTTCAGTGGGTAGCGGTCAACGGCCCCTCCCCCTCTCGACATCGCCGTCCCAGCAGCAGCAGCAACACTTCCCTCGATCAATTCTACAGAAGGAGCAGACGAAGAAGGAGCATCACGTCCGCCACAGTTCTCGGCAACTGCATTTGTTGGTTTTGAGAGATGGGTTGTGGCAGCTCCTCCTCCTCCATTCGGAGTTGCAGACTGACGTCCTGCTGCACCAAGATTGGAGAACGTGACTTTCTTTGTCGACACAGTAGTGGCACCACCACCTCCCTGCTGCTGCTGCATTGGTCCAGTTTTGCACTTGGAGATGGATTTCGCTGTAGCATTGCCAGGCGCTTGATCGCTTGCTGACAACCATTTCTGTGCGTCGTCCCACTTGGAGGGAGTGGGTTTCAGCAGTGGACCGACAGCAGCAGTAGCAGCTCGGTGAGCGCCGCTTGCTCTGTTGAAATCGAAGCTTGCAGAACTGCTGTCTTTTTCGAACTTGCTGTCGTAGTCATAGCCCTCAGCAGCCGCAGCAGCATCTGCTGTAGCTCTCGCAGAATGCGTAGAATTGAAGCTGAAGATGCTACCGCTTCCGTTCAGAACACTGCCTGGTTGTGGTTGTGGTTGTTGTTGTGTGGTAGGTTGGGATCCTGCTGCAGAAACTATCATCCCAATGCTGGCACCAGTTTTTTTCTTCCAGTTCTCAGATTCAGCAGCAGAGCTGGACTTCTGATCCATCATGGAAGGACTCTGGATGGATTTGAATGGCATGGTTTGAGCTTCCTTGGAGGAATGAGTATCTCTCAAAGCCAATGAATTCTTGGTCACAAATGCCACTTCATTGGCGGGTGTGGCATCTACCAGATGCAGTGTATTGTGCACTGATGCCCAGTTGCTGCTGCTGCTGCTTGTCTCTTTCGACTCCAATCGCTTGCCAAAACCACCACCTGCTCCAACAACAAACAAAACCCAAGCAGTCACAACAATGTCTCTCAGTCCAACTGTATCATGCAAGCATGCATGCAATCATCATTCTCTGAAACCATGGACATCAAGTGATGGCAAAGTTGCAGCAAGCAATCTTGGTTGTTGGGTGCAGTGCCTTGATCTTCACCTTTCATTCCTGGTTTGCCAGGTGTATCCATGAGGCCTTGTAGTTTCTTGTTTCCTCGACCCTGCTGCTGCATACACAACAACAACAACAATGCCCCCCACCCACAAGTGTTTTTGTTCTTCAGTAAGTAGTGCAGAAAAAGATCAAAGAGGGTGCAGAAGCTTGAAGAAACCAAAAGGCTCAAAGCTGATAAAACACAAAGGTTCTATCTCAGAAATGCAGCAACAAAAGGGCTTGATCAACAACCAACCTTGAGCAGCAGCATTTCGTTGCGTGATGGACTGTAGAAGACAGGCTCATGGTCGTTCCTGCCACCTTGATCCAAATGTAAAAGACTGGCACCATTACTGCAATTCTTGCTGATGAGTTCCTTGACTTCAACAGAGTAAACATCAGAAGCAGCTTGCGGATGATGGTCCATATCGATGGATGTCGCCTTGGACAATGATGACAGACTTGGGCTGGTGGAGGAACTACACAGCATTGCGGAGTTGCCAATCACACATGTGGGACTGCTGTCACCAGAATCCTGTACATCTGCAAAAATGCATTCAGCAACCAAAGACTTTGTGTCAGGAGCAAGCAAGCAAAGCAAAGAAAAGCAAGCCAGGAAGCCAGTCAACCTCGGACACGGTGCAGCTCGTGCAACGACTAGTCAGCTCTGAATGCGCAAGGGGACAGACAGACGGTGAGTGCCATGGGCATTGCCTGAGCATTCGTCTGCATCATCATTGTGGTACTGGTGCCACGCTTTGTTTCGTTGCTGCCTGCAGCTCGCCAAGCTGCTGCTGCTGTATTTGCTCTCGGGTAGCAGCAATGGACGGAATTTTCCGGCTCCGTGCTGAGGGGAACCAGCTGAGATGCAGCCACCAGCAGCAGCAGCAGCAGTTCCTCGAGCTCCTCCTCCTCCTGGGCCACCACCGGCGCTGTGTCTGGAGAAGCGCAGACAACCGAGATTGGCGTCGTAGATGAGACTGCGGTAAGGGACAGTAGTGCTGCGCTGCTGGTGCGTCCCGGGGGCACTTGGCAGCTCTTGTTGCTCCCAAGCAGGCTCTTCACTAGTCTTCACGACCTTGCAACCAGCAGCAGCAGATTGTGGGGTGATCATAGGGAGCTTTGTACCTGCTGCAGCTGAATCTGCGATACAATAACAGTAATGAGAATTTCAGAAGCACCACACATTTTCAAAACCTCTACAGAGACACTGAGACACACAGAGAGTTTGTGTGAATGCCTCTCTCTGTCTCTGTCTCTCCTCTCTCTTTTTCAGCAACCCAAATGTTCGCATTATACATACGAGGGGTCCTCGGGACACAAAACGCGAATTCCAAACAAGAACTAGTATCGACTGCAAAAGTCATGCACACCGCACCCGCAAGATGTATCGAAAGCCCCCACAGCTTACAAACAAAAGAGCGCGGAAGGTAAAAACACACACACACACACAAAGAGACAGACGGACGGAAGCAAGGAAACAGAAGACCGAGAGCATGAAAAGCGCGCGCACACACACACACACAAAGGCAGACAGACGGAAGAAAGGAAACAGAAGACCGAGAGCATCAAAAAAACAAACAAACAAACAAATGAAAACGGAGCATCAACAGCAGCAACCACCAGGCAAGGAACCAACAACCAACCAGCCAGCAACCGTCCGTCTTCTTTCTGTCGCCTTCTTCTGCTCCTGCTGCTGCTGCTGCTACTGCACCCCCTTCTTCTTCTTCTTCTTCTTCTTCTTCTTCTGCTGCTGCTGCTGCCAGGCTGCTGCTAAGCAACGGGAAGGAAGCACGCAGGCACCGTTCAACTCCTGCAGAGCAAAGCAGAGCTAGAGAGAAGAGCGCAGAGAGCAGAGAGAGCAGAGGAGGGAGAGTGTGCGCAGCAACTGCAACTAAGCTGCTACAAACAAAACTGCACAGAGTTAACTGTGAACACAACTAACTAACTGCACACAACTTACTAACTTTGTACACAAAAAAGTTTTTGCACAGTATTTATTTATTTCTATTGGGGGAACCCCCCTGTCTTGTATACTACAGACAGACAAGGGTTTTAGTTTTAGTATAGTAGGGTAAGGGCTGAGCAATGTTTTTCTCTAATTTAAAAAAATTAATTTTCTGTTTTCACTTCCATCTTGTGCACTTGAATTGGAAGGCCTGAAAATGCACTCTTTCTAGCAATCACCTTAATGCAAGGTTCCACAAAACTAGTCGTGTTAACTCTTAAATTGGTCAAAAAATGGGGGAGCTGCTGTGCTTTCAATGATGTCCTCAATCTACAAATGCATCTTTATATTCTCAAAGAATTTGAGCAACAAGGGTAAAAGAAAACAATGAGAAAAGACAAAAAATAAAAACAAAAATATGAGCAACCTTGGACCTTAGCTCACACTTCGATTCTCCAAATCACATTAAACTTTTGTTTTTGGTCCAGACCAATTGATTTTCTTTCCAAAATGGTGCCATGTAAGGTAAATCACAATTTGATTTGTCTTTGTCCTGGACCCTTGTCTAAAGGCCTTGAGACCAATTTAGAGCTCTTGACCAATAAGAGTACCCAATTTCATTGGACCCTGCTCCTTGGAGCCTTGTATAAAGTGGCACTCAAGTATAAAATGCTGAAAACTTAGAATTTAATGCACATGGTTTGAGAGTAAATATAATAATTGTACAGGTAGAAGCGGTGAAAATATATGTAACAGCAGCAAAGGCGCTCACGCAAATGAAAGAGGGGATGAAACTCAGTTGACCACCAAAATTGATGGAAAAACTAGTTTGGGTCCCAGTTATTTCGTTTTTTCGCATTCCCAGTTAAGCATTTGACGCCCTATTATGCCGAAACTGGCCATTTTCGCCCGCTAATCGCTTGACTTTATAGACAACTTTATTATCTAACTAGGGCTGTCAAGAAATCGAAAGATCAAATAACAGACTAGAAGCCAACTGTTCATTATGAGTTTTTAAAGGTTCTTTCTGGTTGCCTTAGTGGTTTTGGTTGTCTTGGTGTTCAGGTACTTTTTATTAAAGGCTTTTTTTCCTTATGTGGGGGAGGTGGTCATCTGCTGGTTCCACTTCTGGTTCTGCCCATTCCACTTGTCATGTAAATTGACAGGGATGTGAATGCATTTGTCATGGGAATCAATTGTGGGAGGAATAATGTAGCGGGTTGAATTCAACCCCAGGGAAAGCATGTTAGTGGTGTCGTAGCCGATTTGTGGCAGATGATGCCCAGTTTGTGTTTGGTTTACAATCTTATATTTTATTAGTGTTTTAGTGGTGTCCTGATTGTTATGTTCTTTTGTGATTTGTGTTCTCAAGCTTTTATTTGCCTTGTATTTCTCGTGGATGGGTTCTCTCATCCCTGCCTTTTTTTTATATACAAGGTTTTGCTTCTTGTTATGTTATGAAACAAGTCAAGTTTTGTTGTCTCTGTCCATAAGGAAACAAGATTACTTATTGGTGTAAGATTTGGGCATAAAATTTTGACTCATACTTCACCCATTGAGTGAGTGACATTCAAGGTATTCTGGATGGCCATGTTCCATAAAATTGCATGCATCTACATGAGAACTTTTACATCCAGTAAGGGAAGTTTTTAGTTCGAAGTTTGAACTTCCTTAGAAAGGGCAAAATCATTAGTTATGGCAAGCTGCTTGTTGGTGACCACTTTCAATTCAGTTTTGGCAGGGGCTCTGAAAGTTCTCGCCATATGTATAGTGAGGTATTCCTATCCTTCAAAAGGGGGTCCTCCTCAAAGGCCCTTGGGTGAACCAGCACCCACGCCCATAACATAACATATATACATGGTAGAAAAAAAATATTAATTTGGACTATTCAAAAAAATTCACTTAAATTTGTTCCATATATATATATATATATATATAGTTTAAAACAATTTGGAGTCATATTTCTTACAAATGATACCCCAACAATGAATAAGCCCATATATAAACATTTTTATTGAAGTAGTTTAATTTTGAAATTAAAGGCTGGTTGGTTTCTAGCAGCCGCAATATATATATATATATATATATATATATATATATATATATATATAT
>Ga0116231_10011682_pt1 | contig 13347 bp, 13 predicted proteins | sample S1TSphgellanicum_2_FD_89695 | JGI IMG/M metagenome (GOLD analysis project Ga0116231, IMG submission 89695) | Host-associated microbial communities from peat moss isolated from Minnesota, USA - S1T2_Fd - Sphagnum magellanicum MG | ecosystem: Host-associated > Plants > Peat moss > Unclassified... | reverse complement strand
GGACAGCCCAGGCTCACGAAGCCGACCTTCGGCGTCTTGCTCACAGCGCGTCGTTGCTTGGCAGTCGCGGTATTCAAAGGAGGCGTCGCCCGGGAACAAAAGGGGGCGAATTGTACTGCAAATCGGCGGTTTGCCGCCGATAAAGGCCATTCGCGCGCCCGCACCCCCCGGATCCTCGGCCGCCCACGCGTCGAATTTGTGATCGCGTCGCTGTTGAAGCCGCATAAACGCGCGGGTTTCCCCTAAAGATCCCGGGTCCCGATCCGATAAAGCTCTGGAATGTGCACCGGACCGCCCGTTTGAGGGGCGACGTGGGCACAAGCTCATGGGGCCTACGACGGGCCGGTAGTTCAACTTCAGGAGTTTCTTACAATGGCATTGACACTCAATACGAACATCGACTCGTTGGTTGCGCAGAACAACCTCACGGGTTCGCAGGCGTTGCTGTCGCAATCGTTGACGCGCCTGTCGTCCGGTTTGCGCATCAACAGCGCCGCCGACGACGCCGCGGGTCTCGCGATCAGCCAGCAATTCACGACCCAGGTCAACGGCACGAATCAGGCGATCAACAACGCCAACGACGCCGTCTCGGAGGCCCAGACCACTTCGGGCGCCTTGACGACGATCGTCAACAACCTGCAGAGCATCCGCACGCTGGCCGTCGAGGCCGCGAACGGCTCGAACAGCGCCTCGGACCGCTCCGCGCTCAACAGCCAGGTGCAGCAGCAGATCGCGGAAATCACGCAGATCGCGCAGCAGACCACGTTCAACGGCCTCAACGTGCTGAACGGCTCGAGCGGCACCACCGTCTATCAGGTGGGCGCGAACGTCGGTGACACGATCGCCGTCAGCTTGCAGCAAGGCGTCGCGGCCGACCAGATCGGTCAATACTCCCAGGCGACGGGTGGTGCGGTGACCAATGCCGCGCTGACGAGCGGCAGCACCGTGACCTTGACCAGCGGCACGTCGACGGTAACCGTCGGCCCGACGGCAAACTACGTCGGCTCGACGACGTATCAGGGCGCCACTTCAGCCTACGCGAAGGCGGCCGCCATCAATGGCGCGGGCCTTCAGGGCTTGACGGCGAGCGCGGCGACGAGCGTCACCGACACGGCGGCCTTCACTTCGATCAGCGGCGGCACCAACGGCGCCGGCAGCACGGGCGCGACGGCTTCGACCTATAACTTGACGATCAACGGCACGACGATCTTCGGCGGCACGGGCAACGTCGCCGTGGGCGCCACGCTGACGGGGGCTCAGGTCGCTGCTCAGATCAACCTGTACTCCGGCACCACCGGGGTCACTGCGACGATCAACACCTCCAACGAACTGGAGCTCTCGAACACCGACGGCAGCAACATCAATGCGGTGCAGACGATCACCTTGGGTGCCGCGGGCTCGACGGGCGGCGCCGCCGGCACGGCGGGTGCGGGCACGGGCGCGACGGCGGCCGTGGCGACCACGGGCGCGGGCACGACGACCTACGGCAAGGTCACGCTGACCGATTCGAACCCCGTGACCATCACGGATGTCGGCACGGGTGGCGGCTCGGTGGCCTTGGGCTTCGTGAGCGGACAGGCGACGGGCTTGACGCAGACCTCCGCGGGCGCCACCGCAACTCTCGCCAATCAGGACGTGTTGACGGTCGCGGATGCCAACAACACGATCGCCTCGGTCGATGCGGCGCTGTCCACCGTGAGTGCCTTCCAGAGCCAGTTGGGCGCGATCCAGAATCGTTTCACGGCGGCGGTCAGCAACCTGACCTCGACGGCGCAGAACCTGACGCAGTCGCGCAGCACGATCGAAGATGCGAACTTCGCGCAGGAAACGGCGAACCTGACCCAGGCGCAGGTGTTGGAACAGGCCGGCATCTCGGTGTTGGCGCAGGCCAACCAAGAGCCGCAATTGATTCTCAAACTGTTGCAATAAGCGAAAGCGGTCCGGGCGAAAGGTCGCCCGGACCGTCTTTACGGCAGGTGACGACATGGTGAGCGAGGCAAATTCGGTAACTCCATCGCTGGCGCCCCTCGTCCAAGTCGGTGCGGTGTCGCCTGCGCCCAAGGTTCAGCCAGGCAGCGGCAGCAACTTGCCGCCAGGCGGCAATTCGCAGCATGCACAGGCCGCACCGAGCGCGGCTGCCGCGCAGCAGAACGTCGATGCTTCCGATCCCCAGTCGCTCGTCGCGTTCTTGAACAAGTACCTCAATGAATCCGGCTTGCCGGACCAATTTCGCCTCGATCCCGCATCCGGCGGCAAGTTCATCCAGGAAATCAATCCGGCATCGGGAGCGGTCGTCGCCGAATACGCGATTGCCGAGTTTCCCGCCCTCGCGCGCGGCATCGGCGCTTCGGGTCTGCTCATCGACGGTCTCGCCTGAACAACTACGTGCCGACTTGGTACGGCTCTTGCTCAAGTCTGGAGTGGACACGCCGACATCAAGGCTAACCAACACGGGACCGATTCCATCATGAGTTCAGCCGTCTCCTCCACGACCAGTTCCGCCTCGACCGCCGCCAGCAATGCGCTGATCACGTCCACCGGCATCGGTTCGGGCCTCGACATCAGCGCGATCGTCTCGGAGCTCACGACCGCGGAAGGCTCCGCGCAGCAGACGCAGTTGACGGATCAACAGAACTCGCTCAATGCGCAGATCTCGGCTTTCGGCACGTTCAGCAGCGCACTCTCCACCTTGCAGGCAACGTTGACGACGCTCGAGACGCCGAGCGAATTGGCGGGATTCACGGCCACGGTGGGCGACAAGACGGTGGCCTCCGCCTCGGCCGGCGACGCCGCGGCCGCCGGCACCTACTCGCTCGAAGTGCAAAATCTCGCGACCGCCGCGACGCTGACCTCGCAGCCGCTCGCGAGCTCGGATGCCGTCGTCGGCACGGGTACGCTGCAGATTTCCGTCGGCGGCGCCTCGACGTCGGTGCAAATCGATTCCTCGAATGACACCTTGGCCGGCATTGCCGCGGCGATCAACGGTGCCACGGGCAATCCGGGCGTGACCGCAAGCATCATCACGGCCACCGACGGCGCGCGCTTGGTCCTGTCGGGCGCCGCAACCGGTGCCGCCAATGCGATCACGGTCACGGAGACCGACGGCGGCAGCGGCCTCGCGAGTGTCACGAATCTCACGCAGACCCAGGCGGCGCAAGACGCGAATTTCACGATCAACGGCTACGCGGCGACGAGTGCGAGCAACGTCGTGACCGGTGCGCTCAGCGGCGTGACGCTGAGTCTGCTGGCCGCTTCGGCCGCCAACACGCCGACGACCCTGACGATTGCGCCGAATACCGCGAACGCGCAAACCTCGATCGGCACGTTCGTGACGGCGCTCAACGGCGTGTTGAGCGCGATCCAGTCGCTGACCGGCTACGATGCGACGACGCAGACCGCCGGCGCGCTGAACGGCAATGCGACGCTGGAAGCTTTCCAAGATCAGCTCGAAAACATCCTCGACACGGTGACCACGGGCGCCTCGGGCTCCTCGGGCATCAGTTCTCTCGCCGACCTGGGCATCACGGCCGACGCCAACTCCGGCGCGCTCGACACGAACTCGACGACCTTGAGCAATGCGCTCGCCTCGAACCTGTCGGCCGTTGGGTCGTTCCTCGGCGGCACGAAGGGTCTCGCGACGCAGATCGGCAATTTGGTCACCCAATACACGCAGGCCGGCGGACTACTCGACTCCATCAATCAGGGATTGAAGACCGGTCTTTCGAACATCGCGAACCAGCAGACGCAATTGAACGCGGAGCTCGCGACGTATTCGGCGACGCTGACCACGCAATACAACGCGATGGACGCGGCGGTCGCGGCCTTGAAGGAGACCGAGACGTACTTGACGGCCGAGTTCGACCCGAGTTCGACCTCGAGCTCTTCGAGCAGCTCGGCAAACTCCAGTCTCGGCTCCGGCAACTTGAGCACCTGAGGCCCTCATGACCCGGTATCTGCACGCCAGATCGGCGCTGGCCGAGTACACGTCGGTGCGCAAGCACGGTCTCGTGGCCGATGCGAGCCCGGCCCGCCTCGTGCAAATCATGTTCGAACAGACGCTGTCCAATCTCACGACCGCCGAGCTGTGCATGCGGCGCATCAAGGACAATCTGCCGCTCGCGGAGGTCAAGACCAAGGGCGCGGCAATGAGTCGCGCGGTCCGCCTGATCGGGCAGCTCGATGCGACGCTCGACATGGAAAAGGGCGGCCAGCTCGCCGAGAACTTGCGCAATCTGTATCGCTACATGTTGCTGCGCCTCACGCAGGCGAACGTCATGAACGATCCCGCGATCGTCGCCGAAGTCGTGCGCCTCGTTGCCAAGATCAAGTCCGGCTGGGACGGCGTCGTTGCGGAGGGCCGATGAGTCGCGCCACGGCCGAGGCTTCTCTGCGCGCCGCGTTGGAGCTCTCGCATGCCGTGGCGGCGGCCGCCGACGGCGGCGACTCGGAAGCGACGCTGCGGCTCGACGCCGAGCGCCGTCGTTTGCTCGCGGCCGCGCGCCACGGGCTCTCGCTACTGCAACCGGCCGAGCGTGCCATGCTGGCCGAGATCCAGTCGCTCAATGCGCGCGCGCTCGGCCTGCTGCAACACCGGCAGCGTGCGACGGCGCGCGACCTCGATATGCTCAGCGTCGGCCGCCGTGCCGTACTCGCCTACGCCGCCACCCGCATGCGGCGCTGAAGTTCGGCTACGCCACATGTCCGAGCAATTTTTCGCGGGCGGACTCAGCTTCGAGGACTTGCTGCCCATTGCCTGGACGCCGGCCCTTCCCGCCGAGCGTTTGCAACTCGCGCGCATGAACGCGGACAATCAGCAGCTGCTCGGCGCCGAAGCCTCGCTGGAGGAGGCGCGTGTGCTCGAGGCCCTCAAGGACGAGTCGCCCGCGCTCGTGCATGAACTGCAGAGGCTCGAGTACAAGCTCAACATCGTGTTGCGTCTGACGGCCGAAATTTCGCTGCGCGAAAAGCCGCTGCCGCCCGCGCATCCCGTGCGGCTCGGCGCGCGCGGACTCGAATGGCGACGGGATGAGGGCTTGGCGCCGGGAGCCACGGGTGTCGTGCAGCTCTACATCAATCCTGCCTTACCGCAGGCGTTACGCCTCAGTTGTCGTGTCGTCGGCGAGCAGGCACTCGGCGCGGTGCGCGTCGTGCAGCTCGAGTTCCTCGGGCAGAGTGAACAAGTCGTGGCGCAGCTCGACAAGCTCATATTCCGTCATCACCGGCGGCTCATCGCCGGTGCGCGCCAAGCGGCCCCGGTATAGGAGTTCAGGGATCGCCTTACACGCATTACGGGTGTTCCCCAACTGCGTGCCGCTCAAGTTCTTCAGTTAGTATGAAACTCGTTAGACATTGATTGAGCAATGTCAAAGGGTTAGCGTAAAAGCTTGAGACTAAACCGCAGATGCACCGGGTTTGCGTGCGCGACAGGGAAGGAGCCGTAGGGATGGGTTATCGGCCGATCGGTAGCTCGCGCGCGATGCGCGATATTCACCGTCTGATCGAACAGGTCGCGCCGTTCGACAGCAACGTGCTGATCCTCGGCGAATCGGGAACCGGCAAGGAAATGGCGGCTCGCCACATTCATGAGCTGTCGGGCCGCGGTCGCCAGCCTTTCGTGCCGGTCAACTGCGGCGCCATTCCGGCCGACCTACTCGAAAGCGAATTGTTCGGTCACGAAAAAGGCGCGTTCACGGGGGCGCTCACGACGCGCGTCGGGCGCTTCGAGTATGCCGAGGGCGGCACCCTGTTCCTCGACGAGATCGGGGACATGTCGCTGCAAATGCAGGTCAAGCTGCTGCGCGTGCTGCAGGAACGCAGTTTTGAGCGAGTCGGCAGCAATCGCAGCTTGGTCTGCAACGTCCGCATCATCGCCGCCACCCATCGCGATCTCGAGGCCGCGATCGCGGCAGGCAGCTTCCGTGAAGACCTCTTTTATCGCCTCAACGTATTTCCGATGCAGATCCCGCCCCTTCGCGAGCGGCTGGAGGACTTGCCGCTGCTGATCGAGCACCTCGTCGCGCGCCAGGCGCACGGCGCCGCGCGCGCGATCCGCTTCGAGCCCGAGGCGCTGCGCTGTCTCGCGCAGCACTCCTGGCCCGGCAATGTGCGCGAGCTTGCGAACCTGCTCGAGCGCCTCACGATCCTGTTCCCCGGGGCCTTGATCGGCATCGCGGATTTGCCCGAGCGTTATCGACATGGCGCGGCCCTCGAGGGGTTCCGCTTGCCGGCGCCGGTCGACCCGATGTGCCTCGAGGAGCCGTCCGCCGAAGCCTTCGCGGACGGCGTGCTGCCGCGCGGCGGTCTCGATTTGAAGGATCACTTGTGCGCGATCGAACTCGGCTTGATTCGCCAGGCGCTCGAGGAGGCCGACGGCACCGTTGCGGAGGCTGCGCGGCTGTTACGCATGCGGCGCACGACGCTCGTGGAAAAACTGCGCAAGTACCGCTTGAGCGCTTGAGCGCCTGAGGGCGAACGCGTCACGGCCAAAGCTGCGCCGGTCCGAATGCATTTCCACCGCTGTCCATGAGCCCATCTCTTCGTGGACTTACGCCGCCGAGAAATTGACGCTCGCGCGCGAGGGTAGCCGCCGAAATCCTTAAGACCATGATCCAGCTTGCAAAAATGCACGCGGCACGGAAGTTGCTCCCCTTCCAAAGACCATGCAGGCAACAACGCTCACCCGAGTCGCAGACCGGCACGCCGAACTTCAGGCGGCCTTTCTCGCTTTCGGTTCCGTGTCGACTCAGCTCGCCGATGTCTTCGAGGCGCTGCGTGGTGAGGTCGGCAAATTGCGCACCGAGCTCAACGTGGCTCATGCCGGCAAGGAAAATCTGGCTGCGCGCCTGTCCGCGCTGCTGCGAGCGCTGCCTGCCGGAGTGCTCGTGCTCGGACCCGACGGTGCCATCGAGGAATGCAACCCGGCGGCGCGCGACTTGCTTGGTGAACCGTTGATCGGGCAGACCTTCACCGCCGTGCTCGGCCGCGCGGCCGTCGATGCGGCTCGTCTGCACGAACATATCGAGCTGCACAGCGGCCGTTTCGTGACGATCTCGCGCCGTGAACTCGACGGTGACGGCCGCGGCAATGGCAGCGTGGGTGGCGGCGCCGGCGAGGTCGTATTGATCGCCGACGTTACCGAGCCGCACCTCATGCAGGCTTTGATGGCCCGTCAGCAGCGGCTCCTGACGCTCGGTGAACTCGCAGCCGGCCTCGCGCACCAGATTCGAACTCCGCTCGCCGCGGCATTGCTGTACGCCTCGCAGATGCAGCTGCCCCAGCGCACCGATGCCGATCTCGTGCATTGCGTCGACAAGACCGTGGCGAGTCTCGCACAACTCGACAAGCTCGTGACCGATATGCTCGCCTTCACGCACGGCGGTGCTGCGCTCGAGGTCGTGCACGTCGGCGCCGTGCTCGAGCAGGCCGCTCAATGGCTGCGGCCCGTTCTGCGCAGCGGCGTCACACTGACGCTGCGCACCGAAGCGCCCTCACTCGCCGTGCGCGTCAATGCGTCGGCGCTGATCTCGGCCGTGCTCAACCTCGCGACGAATGCGCTGCAGTCGGCGCCCGGCGACCTCAATCTCGAACTGCTCGCGCGGCGCGCGCCTTCGGGCCGCGCCGAGATCGTGGTCAGCGACGACGGGCCGGGCGTGCCGGAAATCCTGCGTGAGCGCATCTTCGAACCGTTCTTCACGACGCGCGTGCGTGGCAACGGCATCGGCCTCGCGATCGTCAAATCGGTCGCGCTGGCGCACGCGGGCAGTGTTCGCCTCGCGCCGTCCTCGGTCGGCGCGAGCTTCATCATCGATCTTCCGGCGGAGGAATGCACATGACGGACAGCAACGAGGCGGTACTCGTCGTCGAAGACGATGCAACGCTGCGCGAAGCACTGACGCACACGCTGCGCGCCGCGGGCTTGAGCACGCTCGCGGCCGCGGACGCCGCCGGCGCACTGCGTCTGCTCGCGGAAGCGCCCGTGGCGCTCGTGATTTCCGACATCCAAATGCCCGGCATGGACGGCTACCGATTGCTCGCGACGATCAAGGCCGCGCGGCCGGACCTCGCCGTCGTGCTCATGACCGCGTACGGCACGGTGGCCCAGGCGGTGGCCGCGATGCGCGAGGGGGCCACGGATTATCTGGTCAAGCCGTTTCCGGCGCAGGCCTTGATCGACATGGCCTGCCGTCTGCTCGCGCACCGCGTCGCGCCGAACGCGCCCGTCGCGGCCGATCCCCAGTCGCGGCGTCTGCTCGCGCTGGCGAAACGCATCGCCGCGACCGAGGCGAACGTGCTCATCATGGGCGAGAGCGGCACCGGCAAGGAAATCTACGCGCGCTACATCCGCGATCATTCGCCGCGTGCCGACCGACCCTACGTCGCGATCAATTGCGCGGCAATCCCGGAGAACATGCTCGAGGCCACCTTGTTCGGCTACGAGAAGGGCGCCTTCACGGGCGCGCTCAACGCGCACCCGGGCAAGTTCGAGCAGGCGCAGGGGGGCACCTTGCTGCTCGACGAGATCTCCGAGATGGATCTCGGCTTGCAGGCAAAGCTGCTGCGCGTGCTTCAGGAACGCGAGGTCGAGCGGCTCGGCGGCACGCGCACGATCCCGCTCGATGTGCGCGTGATCGCGACGTCGAATCGCGACCTACCCGCGGAGGCGCGTGCGGCGCGGTTTCGCGCCGACCTGTATTACCGGCTCGACGTCATGTCCCTGCATCTGCCCGGCTTGCGCGAACGGCGCGGCGACATCCTCCCCCTCGCGCGCCGCGCCCTCGATGCCTGCGCGCGCAGCGGGCAGCCCGCGCTCGAGTTCTCGCCCGACGCCGAAACCAAGCTCTTGCAGTACGACTGGCCCGGCAACGCGCGTGAATTGACGAACATCGTCCAGCGCGCGGCCTGGCTCGCGACGGGTGGTCTCATCACGGCGGCCGCCTTGGAGATCGGCGACGCCGCCACGACGGCCGCGCCGACCGCTGCCGTCGCCGCCGGCGGCACCGAGCCCCCGCACGAGGCCGGCCTCGACCGCGACCTCAAGGATCACGAGCGCGATCTGATTCTCGCGACGCTGCGCGTGACTGCGGGCAGCCGCAAACTCGCCGCGGAACGTCTCGGCATCAGTCCTCGCACGCTGCGCCACAAGTTGCAGCAGCTCAAGGCCGCCGGCGTGACCGTGCCCGCGCTGCACGAATACCCTTTCAGGGCCGCCTGAGCCATGAGCAGTCTGCAGATATCCCAGGTACTTGCCGAGATGCGCGCGCTGCAGGCGCGCGTGGGCGGCGTCGGGTCCGAGGCGCCGACGCCGACGGACGAGCCCTCCGCGTTCGCGAACCTCATCAAGAATCAGATCGACAACGTGGCATCCATGCAGAACCGCGCGACCGCGCTCGCGGATGCCTACGAGACCGGCGACAAGAGCATCGATCTGACCCGCGTCATGCTGGAAGTGCAAAAGGCGGGGCTCGCGTTCCATGCGATGACCGAGGTGCGCAACAAGCTCGTCGATGCGTACACCCAGGTCATGAACATGTCGGTTTGATCGATGGCGGGGTATCCAAACAATGGCTGACAATGCACAGGCGGCGCCGAGAGCTCTGCTCGACGCGGTTCCGGGACTGCGTCAAGTCGGATTGCTCGCCGGCATCGCCGCGGCGATCGCCGCGGCCGGTTGGCTGCTGTTATGGTCGCAAGGCCAGAATTACACGGTGCTTTACGGGCAACTTTCGGACCGTGAGAGCGGCCAGGTCATGGATGCGCTCACGGCGGCCGGCATCGAGTTCAAATTGAACGCCGCCGGCGTCGTTTCCGTTCCCGAGTCCAAGGTGCAGGAGGCGCGGATCCGTCTTGCGAGCCAGGGACTGCCACAAAGCGATGCAATGGGCATCGAAATGTTCCAGAAAGAGTCGTCGCTCGGCTCGAGCTCGATGATGGAGAGCGCGCGCTATCAGTCGGTCCTCGAGACGGAGCTGGCGCGAACGATCATCAAGGTCCAGGGCGTGCAGTCGGCGCGCGTGCATCTCGCGCTGCCGAAGCCGTCGGTGTTCCTGCGCGATTCGCACAAGGCGACCGCGTCGGTCATGCTGCAGCTCTACCCGGGTCGTCGTCTGGAGCCGGGTCAAGTGGCCGCGATCGTCCACCTGGTCGCCTCGAGTGTGCCGGAACTCGCGGCGACCGACGTGACGCTCGTCGACCAGGCCGGTTCGCTGCTGAACTCGCCCGATGAAAATTCGGAAACCGCGATCAGTACGCGGCAGTTCGAGTACACGCGCAAACTCGAGGAAAGTTATCGCCAGCGCATCATCGAACTGCTCGAACCCTTGGTCGGCCCCGGCCGGGTGCACGCGACCGTCACGGCGGATCTCGACTTTACGGTCAGCGAAGAAACGCTCGAAAACTACGACCCGCAAAAATCGGCCGTGCGCAGCGAGCAGACCAGCTCCGACAACCACCGCGGCGGAGACGGCCCCGAAGGCATTCCGGGCGCACTCAGCAACCAACCGCCCGGCACGGCCGGCTCACCCGTGATTCCGGGCGCTTCTGGACCGGGCCAGGCGGGCGGCGCGGCGGCCGGCGGCGGGGCGGCCGCGGGCGGCGCGACGCAGGGGACCGCGGCGGCCGCGTATCCGAGTTCCAGTTCCTCGCGCAGCACGAAGAATTACGAGATCGACCGCACGCTCAAGTACGTGAAGCAACCGAGCGGCACGCTCAAACGCCTCAACGTCGGCGTCGTGCTCGACGATTGGCAGAAAACGGACGCGGACGGCAAGGTCACGACGACCGCGATGAGCGAGGACGACATCAAGCGCTTCACCCAGCTCGTGCACGAAGCGATCGGCATCCAGGACGAACGCGGTGATCAGCTCAAGGTCTTGAACCAGGCATTCAAGACCGACGCCCCGCTTGCGCCGGTCGAGGCACCGCCGTTCTGGCAGCAGCCCTGGGTCGTGCCGCTCGTCAAGCAGATCGTCGCGGTCGGACTCGTGCTGACGCTCGCGTTTCTCGTGCTCAAGCCCTTGATGAAAAGCTTGACCAAGCCGTCCGGTGGCCTGCTCACGCTGAACGGCGCGGGTGAGCTCGACGGCGACAAAGTCTCGCTGTCCGGCAAGCCGGGCAAGGAGCCGATCAAGCTCGCACCGAGCTTCGAGCAGCAGATCGCGGCCGCGCGTTCGCTCGTGATCCAGGATCCAAAGCGCGCCGCGCAGGTCGTCAAAGAATGGGTGTCCGCGGATGGCTAGCGGTGCCGGGGACCTGCCCGGAACCCAGCGTGCCGCGATCCTGCTCATGAGCCTGGGCGAACAGGATGCCGCGAGCCTGCTCAAGCAGCTGGACGCGGGCGACGTGCAGAAGTTGGGGCTCGCGATGGCGGAGCTCCAGGCGGTCTCGCGCGATCAGATGACCGCCGTGCTCGAGAACTTCATCGGCATCGTCGACGGCAAGGCCGACGTGGCCACCTCGTCACAGGAATACGTCCGTCGCGTCTTGACGCAGGCGGTCGGCAAGCAAAAAGCCGACATGCTGCTCGACCGGGTGTCGGCGGGACAGCCCGGCCAGGGCATCGAGGCGCTGAAGTGGATGGAGGCCAAGGCGGTCGCGCAGATCATCAGCGGCGAACATCCGCAGGTCGCGGCACTCGTGCTCTCGCATCTGGAGGCCGAACAGAGCGCGAGCATCCTGCCGTTGCTACCGGAGACGATGCGCACCGAGGTGCTCATGCGGATTGCCACGCTCAACGAAGTGCCGCAGTCCGCGCTAAACGAACTCGACAGCCTCGTCGCGAAGCAGGCGAACGCGCCGGCACCGGTGCCGTTGCGGCAGATCGGCGGCGTCAAGACCGTGGCCAACATCCTGAACGCGATGAGCAAGGACAAGAGCGGCGCCGAACTCGGCAAGATCGAACAAGCCGACGCCGAGATGCATCAGTCGATCAAGGACATGCTTTTCATCTTCGATAATCTTCTGACGATCGACGATCGCGGGATCCAGGCGATTCTGCGCGACGTCGGCTCGGACACGCTTGCGCTCGCGCTGCGCGGAGCCGAGCCCGAGGTTCAGGACAAGATCATGCGCAACATGTCGAAACGCGCCGCGGAAATCCTGCGCGACGACATGGAGGCGCGCGGCCCCGTCAAACTCGTCGAGGTGGAAGCCGCGCAGAAAGAGATCGTAATCATCGCCCAGCGACTCGCCGAGGAAGGCACGATCAGCCTCGGCGGCAAGGACGCGGGCGACTATGTCTGAAACCAAGACTGCACAGGCGTCGCGCGTCGAAATTTGGGCGCCGCCGGACATGAGCGGCGGCGCGCCGGAAGCATTGCTGGCGACGGTTGGCGGTCTCGCCGATCTTCAGGCCGAAGCCTACAAGGAAGCTTTCGCACAAGGTCTCGCGGAGGGTCGCGCGGCCGGTCACAAGGAGGCGCAGGCGCAAGTCGAGCGGCTTGCCGGCATGTTCTACGATCTCGCCAAGCCGTTCGACCAACTCGACCAGGAGGTGGAGCACGAATTACTGTTGCTCGCGATGGCGCTCGCGCGCCAGATCGTGCGGCGCGAGCTGAAAACGGATCCCACACAAATCATCGGCATCATCCGCGAGGCGATCGCGGCGTTGCCGGTTGCCGCGCGCGACGTGCGCGTGCATCTGCATCCGGAGGACGCGGCCGTCGTGCGCGAGCATCTCGCGCCGACCGAGAGCGAAAGGGCCTGGTCCATCGTCGAGGATCCCGTGATGGCGCGTGGCGGTTGTCAGATCACGACCGCGACCTCGCGTATCGACGCGCGTCTCGACGTCAGGCTCGGCGCCCTCTTGAGCGAATTGATGGGCACGGAACGCCAGGCCGACGGCCCGCGCGGCGCAGGACCGCGATGATGGGTGCCGCCGCGCCGCACCGCCAACCCCGCGCCTGGGCCAAGCGGCTGGCGCAAGCGCGCGAACGCATGGCTCATGCCGGCAAGATCGTCGTCGAAGGCACCTTGAATCGCATGGTCGGCATGACGCTCGAGGCAGTCGGCTGCGAGGCGGCTGTCGGCGCCCGTTGCCTCATCGATACGGCCGAGGGTAGGCAGATCGAAGCGGAGGTCGTCGGTTTCGCGAACGAGAAACTGTTCTTGATGCCGACCGGCAACATCCGGGGCCTCATGCCGGGCGCGCGCGTCGTACCCATCGACGGCGCCGCCGCGATCCCCGTCGGCGACGAACTCTTGGGCAGGGTTCTCGACGGGGCAGGACGCCCGCTCGACGGTCTCGGTGAACTGCGCTGCAGCGAGCGCCTGGCGACGACCGCCGAACCCTTGAATCCGCTCATGCGCCGCGCGATCCGCGACCCGCTCGATGTCGGCGTGCGCTCGATCAAT
>Ga0116231_10011681_pt1 | contig 13349 bp, 5 predicted proteins | sample S1TSphgellanicum_2_FD_89695 | JGI IMG/M metagenome (GOLD analysis project Ga0116231, IMG submission 89695) | Host-associated microbial communities from peat moss isolated from Minnesota, USA - S1T2_Fd - Sphagnum magellanicum MG | ecosystem: Host-associated > Plants > Peat moss > Unclassified... | reverse complement strand
CCTTAAGATACTTTTTTAAATTATAAATCGCAAGGTCACGGTGTGGCACGGCCCTTGTTTTATTTATGTTTTCACCTTGGGTAAAAATGTAAAAAAGGTAAGTAAGTGCCAGCTAAGGTTTTTAGAAAGGTGAAAAAAAGTAAGTAAGTGCAAGGTAAGGTAAGGTAAGGTACTTAAGGTTTTTGAAAAAAAGGAACGTAATAAGGTGAATAAGTAAGTAAGTGCGTGCTCAGTAATTCGGTAATTCAGTTTCGTCAAGTTGGGTGCATGAACTTTTACGTGCATGAATGTTAAACAAATCGGTGTGATCGAAGCCTCGGATCAGTTTGTAAGTAGTTTAGAGAACAGGACACGGACACACACACACACACACACCCCCTCTAGTAGTGATTGATGTATGTGTGAGAGGGGGCAATCTCTTCCCGGATATGTGAGATCTTTTATGTCCAGACCAAATCTCCTCGTTTGCACCGAATGTTGTGAAGTGAGGGTTTTAATGCCTGACTCTACCCAAGTTCGGACGAGAAAAAAAAAAAAAAATTGTCGAGGGGTCCCTCGCCCTCCCCCCCCAAACCAGAGTTTACTATTCTATAACTTGTGATGATGATGATGATGATGATGAACATCACACACTAATGTACTCCTGAGTGAAACCTGAAGCATCATGATGGATGAATGAACGGATGAATGATGGGTCGACAGGAAAAACATTTTTTTCCATTGAGTTCCCGTTCCCTACCTAACCACGGTGGTTAGCTTAGATTTTTGTTTTTAAACCATGCACACACCAATGTACACCAAAGTGAACAAAAAGCCACCAGCACACCATGAAGGATGGATGGATGGATGGATGAATGATGGCTACACAAGGGAATATTTTTTTTTTTTAAACCATTTTTTCATTGAGTTCCAATTCCCTACCCAACCATGGTGGTTAGCTTAGGTTTCTATTTTTACTTGCTAACTATCTATTACTGACAACCCCATTCACCCTTTTACCTACATATTTAGTCATTTATATAAGCTTTATTTACTTAATTTCTTACCTTCCTACTTACCTACCTACCTATCTACCTATTATTATTTTAGAGAGGTGAAAAGAAAGGACTTTTGGATTATTTGTATTTTGTTTTGATTTGATGTATTGATAATTTTTGTTCCTAAAAAAAAGCAAAGGACCTGGTCTTCAAACAAACAAGATCATTCTTGGGTGGAGGGGATTGGGAACAACACCCCAACAAGATTGAGTTGCATTCACCGTTAGTTTTTCAGGCCAAACTAGGTCGGGCTTTCAGTAATAAATCCTTTTTTTTTAACTCAGAACCATTGGGGTTTTTTTTTTCCCCTGTTTTTTTTTTTTTTTTTGCAATTTTGTGATGTCAGTAGGAGTGGTCATCACCATCCTTAAATTCATCGTCCTTCTATATTTGCCTGCCTGCCTTCATGCTGGAAATTAATTAATTAATTTTCCAAGGCCCAAAATCAGTATATTTTTCTTTTTCAAATTTTAGACTTTTGCAAAAGTGGTAAAATCTTTTGCTGGTGAAAACACAATTTTATTTTTGGAAAAACCACATTTTTTACAAGATTTTTCTCCAGAAAATAAATAATTTCTTGCAAAATTAACCAAAAAAACTCATTGGCTTTTGACTATGATGGGTAAACCCTTCACAAAGCATGAGGCAAATGTTATCATGAACTTATAACACACATGTAGATTACAGGGCATGGCCAGGGTCCTTACACCTACTCCAGAAGAGTGGAAGGGATCTTACACCTATTACATTGGCATAAAATTCCCCTCCTACTCGTAACAAACAGCCATAAAATCCATCCTTTACTCTAATAATAATGATATCCATGGCTACAAGGTGCCCTCCAAATACACCAGGAAAATTTCTTGAAATGCTTTTATGTGTTAGGGTAAAGCCCTTGAGCAACATTCTTTATTGGAATAAGGACCCCCCCACTTTGCTCTGCCTCACATGGGCCCAATTGCAGTAAAAGCCCACAGCCAAGGGCTGTACTGAGCAGCATAAGGACCTTTTTACGCTGAAAGAAAACTAAATAGGCTCTGTAAGGTGCTCTCCAATTACACTAGTAAAATCAGCACAGATCTTTGTGTTTGTATGCATATACATGTGTGTGTGCGTGTATGTATATGTATGTATGTACAGTTAATGCAAAGCACAGACAACAGACGACAATGCATTAGAAAAATGCACACTAAGAGATGAGATGAGATGAGATGAATGGCAGAAATCAATAGGAATATAATGCATGCATGCAAAAAATAGGCTCCCAAATGAATGCATGCAAAATGCACTAGGAAGGACATGTTGTTTGTTGCTGATGATGATGATGATGATGATGATGATGATGTTGTTGTTGTTGAGGAAAAGAGGGGGATTGTAAGAACAAGGACTCTTTCTTGACTAAATTCTTTTGGCTTGATGTATATTGTCATCTAGAGAGGATGATGGATGATGATGTCCAAGGTTTTGTAACCACAAAAGTGGCCAATTATTATAGCCCTACCCATATTACAGTTGAGGGGCTCTTTGACCCTGTACTTCTTGGGACCACCCACCACTGACTCAAAAGTAAAGTGATATGGGGATCTCTCTCTCTCTCTCTCTCTCTCTCTATAAATCTATGTGTGTGTGTGTTTGTGTGTGTTTTGTGTGTGTGCAGACAAGACAATGGTGGCCACCACTTTTGGTCACCTAAAATGTGGAATAGGTGAATTAAGTGGCCACCACTTTGGGTCACCCAGGTCAAATAAATTAGCACTCCAGACATGTACAGAGATTTCAGACCAGACACTTTTACCCTGGTGAACTCAGACACTTTTTTTATTTGGTTGCTTTTAAAACATCATAAATGGATATACATACCATCCAGAGTTTTCTTTTCATTTTTTATAGAAAAAAAATTTGGAATTTTTTTTCACAAAAATATGTCAATTTAGAAAAAAAAATTACTACTACCCCTTTAAAAAAAATTTAAAAATCCAAAAAAATCCAAAAAAATCAAAAAATTCCAAAAAAATTGCAATGGGTTTTGTCCAAAAAGAAAAAAAAAAGGGGGGGAAAATTTTGTCCCCATAAAAACCTTGATACCATCCTTTAGACAACTATTATCATTGGGTGTCTCCCATTCCAAATTTTAGCATTTCTCATGTTAAATATAATTTTCTAAAGAGGCCTCGAGAAAGAAGAAGGTGAAGGTACCAACGTAGTTCGTGCAAGGCTTGTTGAATACCCCTCTCCCATTGTATTGTGACTTGTGCATCCATAAATGGGTCCCTTCGTCGCTGATGGGTTAATTGACACAAGGTTGTATGAGCTTTGTTTGTAAAATTGGATTACCCTAGTACCTAGGCCAGTTCAACACTAATTATACAATTTTCAGAAATGTTGAAATTTTTCAAAATATTTTATTTTCAGAAATTATTCCCTTGAAAGAAAATAAAGAATTTGATTGAACATTTGGAAATATATCATTCGTCAAAATGGAATCTTCAAAATTAATTATTTATGTATTTGACAAAACATGTGTCAAAGTGGCTAGGGTACTACATGTTTTTGCACTTCAACATTATCTTAAACCCTTGAACAAAAGTTATTTTTCAGCTTTATACTTTTCATTCCACCCTTAGCAAAACCATAGGAAAATTGCTCCTTATGTCTAGTCTCACACAGACTCATTTATCAATTCCATCAAACAATGTTCTTGCATTAGAGCTCAAGAAAATCAAGAAGTGGGGAAGTGTTTGTTCAACATAGGTATCTAGACTAGCTTGCTATTCCTTGAATTTAGCTTAATCTATATTGGCCTAATCTTGTGTGACATTGTGACCTCCATTAAAAATAGCCATTAATGTGGGTAATGAAGCTAATGTAAGTATCAATGCATGTGATTGCCAAAAAAAAAATCATCAAGTGCAAATTATGTGCAATTTACACATGCAACCAAAACTAACTTACCAAACAAGTTGACCAACTAGATTAGATTGAAGAACAAATGTTCATTTGATCATTCACAAGCCCCACCAAAGCTTTTGCAAACAAGGAACTAACTCGCAAGTCTTGGAACTTCTCCAAATTCCCACATAAATCATTTTCATCTTGTATTAGGCTTGCAAAGTGAGAGATTGGTTCCATGTTCTTTTTTTGTGCCTCAACTTCAATCAAATTTGAAATTTGGTAATCTGGTAAGTATAAGGTTAAAAGAATGAAACAAAGGTATTTGTTGCATCCCTAATTATAAGCTATTGTGGGCCATTTGTGTTGTGGATGAATCAAGTGGCATAGCCCAATTTTGTCATAAAGGTTGGGCATGGAGGGTTATGGTGCAATCAATTGAAGTTGGTTGAAATCTTGCAAAATTTGTATTATTAAATTTGACTTGAAATTTGCATGAAGTATTGAGGTGCAATTTGAAAATGAGAAAGAGATAGAGAGTTAAAAATTTGCAATCTTGAAGAATAAGTTATAACTTTGGCAAAAGAAGGTATTGCATATTATGGCTAAGATTTGAAAAATTGAAACATTTGCAAAATGTTTAAATATTCAACTCAAGAAAATATCCTTTAGGGAGCGGACAACAAACCTTTTTTGGATAAAAAGCATTGCAAGATGCCCTTCAAAATGAAAAATCAAATATACTCAACTTGCAAAAGAATTTGATTATTTTCATGCTAACCATATAGTTAAATTTGTTACACAAATATAGATAAATATAGTGCAACAATAAGGGATATTGGTATGTGTATTATATTATGACTCATTTTAAGCATATGTAACACTCCATACAAGTCTTGACCAAAAAAAAAATCAAGTGTTCAAATGAATATGGTTCTTGCTTTCTAAATTTTCATTATTATAATCTTTGACTATCATAGGATATTGGCTAGTTTAACATCAAAACATCTATTATTATTATTTTTCACTACACAATAAAATGTGTCCTTGTACGCCAAGTGATTTCATTGAATTTTGAATGAGTTGATCGGTCCCAATGAATGAGACCTAGAGGGGATGTACAATGAATTAACTAATCCATTGAACAAGGATTAGGGAATTACACAACATTTTGTAATAGTGTTTTTTCAAAAAATTTAGCAATAAAAGTAATAATATTTTCAAGTTATGCATTTCATTTTCTTCAAAAATCTTTTATAGGTAGTTATGTATGTCCATGTTGGTATTGGTCTTGCAACATGTTACAACAAAATAGAATTCTTGTTCTTGTTCCTTTTATCTTCCATTTCCAATGTTTGGCTAGTATGATTTGAAAACAAGCTACCATTCAAATTCCCTAGCTCCCATTATCAGAGTGTTGCAAACCACCTCTCCAAATCCTTCAAGAGATTGCAAGGCTACTTTAATGGAACTGAAAGCATTTGATCTCAAAGAAATTAAGGGCCATGAATCATAAGATCCTTGCCATGTTTTCAAAAAGATTATGGGTGGTGAGGAAGCAAATGGTCACCCAAACTTAGATGTCCCAATGAATGGCCAACTCCAATATGGGTTGATTGCACCCACTATTGTTTAATGTGGATGCTACCCACCACTTACATCCTTGATTACAATAATCCACAAAAGCTAATATGGCCCTCTAAACATTGAAAAACAAGGCAACCATGTACATGGTGAACAATTACAATTACAAATCCAAATTAAAATATGTTGTTAAATATATTAAATGTACATAAAACACCATTTACATAAAGAGTAAACTCCAATTTTCAATAGTTAAATCAAGACATGGGACTCATTAACTAGACTTGTATCCTACTTATTTTATAATAATAAATTTTTTAATCAATGAAAATTGTTTAAAATATCATATTTCCAAGAATGTGGAATGTTGGACTGAAGTATTTTGAAGAGCAACATGCAAAAAAATGTTATTGGTTTCAAAATGTAATCATCAACTTGGATCAATTCATTTGCATTAATTTCAACCTTTTTTTGGGAGTCAATATTGACAAGTTTTTCCCCAAGCTCTATAAATAATATATTTGTCTCCTCAAGTTCCTTGCAAGCCAATGTTAAATAAACAAGGAAAAAAATAACAAGTACCATTGAACCCAATGGGTTACAACGTGCAACTTACTAGATTGGTCCAAAACCCTAAATTCAAACTTGCCTTCCCACTTTTTTAATAATTGCATGGCAACCAAGGATTTATTTTTTAAATGGATTTTTTCTTAATTTTAAAAGTTTAACCAACCAAGGTATTACAATATTGAACGTTCACTTGCCTATGAAAACATTGTAAACCTAAGTTGAAACATGTATCAAAAGATGTTAATGTCATTTATTATGGTTGATGCAATTTGAAAATCTTAAAAGGAAAACATATAATGTCCACATGTATGAAAACCTAATTAAAGATTTTTAAAACATGTTTATAAAGCATAAAAATTTCAAGAAACAAAAGTAAATTCCATTTTGAAAGGCCTTTTCAAAACAAGGTCAAATTTTGACCCTTCAAAAGTTCATAACTACCATTAAGTTGAGTTTTTTATAATTAAAAAAATCATGCATAATGTAATTATTTCATTAATCAACGTATTTTAATCATTATAAGAAAATTGGAATGAAATTCAATGTGAATTCTTTAACGATCTAGTAAACTAACAACTAATCCGTTTTTAAAAAACTTCAAAAGTCCACTATTGACAATATGTGCATTATTTTCAAATTTTAATTATGCATTTATTTTCATAATCAAATTGTTGATTTATAACCAATTGCCAATCTACAATTATAAAGTTTTATAATTTGGCAAAGTATGAAAACACAATCACTTTGTAAAAATCAACATTGTGACACCAATAGAAAGCCATTATAACTGACATTCACTTGATAAAATTGGCCAAAATGGTCAAATGGTGCATGATATCACAAACACCTATTGTCAAAAACAAAAATAAAAATTAACTTCATAAATGTTGACATTTTTTCATGATTTCAATTTAAATGGACATTATTTTTGAAAAATGATGTGATAAAATCATAATTATCTTAATTTTATCAACATATAAATTAACAAGGGAAAAAACAATGAAAACACACTACATTGACCCCCTTTTGGGCAATATTGGGTTTAATATTATAATACATATAGTATAATTGTTCCAAAAGTATGGTACATTTAATTTTGGACACAAATTATAGCTTTTGGGCCCTTACGATTATTATTTTTACAAAACTAATTTTATGTAACTTTTTTTAAATAATAAATTTCATTATCTATATTGAAGTATCCATGGGTACATTTGTAATATTTTTAAATATAATAAGGCTATTGTCTTGTTTTGACTGCAAAAGCATTAAGGCTTCATTAATCATTAGAATAATCAATTTTAATGGAATTAAAAATTTGACCCATTTAGCTATGCTTGTCATCTTCTATGTGAATGTGATTACTTGTCAAAAAATTTATTTACCCCACATTTATTGCATTTTTTATTTTTAAAATCTCATTTTTTCATATGAAAATTTTCAAATTAGTCATATGGTATCCAAACATGGTTCAAACATGGTCACTATAGTGTGTTTTCACCTGAAAATTTGACATTCAACTTCCTTAATTTGCATATTATAAGATAAAAGTCCAAATATAATTTGAATAATAATCATACCCATGTTTGTTGACATTCAATAACACACTTGGTAAAAACCAACTACCACAACACCCACACTAACTTCACCATGTGTCAACATTGTTTGATACTTTTGGTAAAAAAAGATAAATCTAATGGTCAAAGAAAACCTTGAAAAAGTTGACACAATTATAGTCACACATAATGTTTAAAACACACTAGCAAAGAAAGGAAAGAAATTGAATTTAACAAATCAAGAATGTGGTCATTTTATTGGACTTGGAAAATCTTGATGAAATAATGAATGATTCGTGCAACCCCAAATGTATAGCTATCCTTTTTTTTTTCTAAACAAAACATTTGGGATTGTTTCGAAATTAATGAACCCAAACCCAAGTAACATTCGCTTCTATGAACATAAGTTGTTTCAAAATCACATGATAGATTCCAAAATTGAGTTTGGGGATACAATTTATTGGAAGGTAAAACCCAACACAATGTAAGGAAAGATGAGGCTAATGACTAGCAAAAGAAGGTACCCTTTTTGTCATGGTAGTAATAATGAAAAAATAGGTTCAAATGCAAATAGAATGGAAGAAGTAACCTCCATCAACACATTCAACATATTTGTCCACAAAAAAATCTTGAATTTGACATACCTTTGGGCCAAATCACATGAAAAGTAAAATTAAGAAATAAAATTTTCCATCATTCCAAATTTTTCAAAAGGTCATTATGATTGAAAAGACATTTGACAATTTATATTCAGTTGTGCATCTTATGATGATCCTCTTATTGATATAATTAATTATCATTCCTCACTTTTTAATGTGTTGAACAACATCTAAAGGCAAAAGGGAATAGTTCTTTTTCCTACATTTGGTATATTTACCTTAAAAGCTCAAAATGAAGCAACTCCCTCAATCATGTAATGGCATGTGGTTGATGACTATTATGAATAGCTTTCGTTTTATGTTTGAACTTTGGTGGACAAGTTTGCAGAACTAGTTTGAAATATAGTGATCATCCCATGTCCTTCTATGAAAGAAAGTTATTTGTTTGTTTTGTCATGTTGAAACCTCCCAAACCATGGGCCCTTGGCTATGCTCTTGGTGCCACTAGAAAGCTTTTGATATGTAGGAGTGCATCCAAGTGATCACATAAGCTTTAGACTTGCAATTTAGGACCAATTATTTTGAATATTTTCATCAATAAATCAATAAAGTTAATTATTTTTTTCATAATAAATGGAGGTGCACTTTTGGTACCATTGTTTCATCCTAGTAACATTGATTAAATATTTTGATAAGTCATTCATGTATTGTTTAGTTTTGAAGGATTAGCTCTAAATAACATACATCAACGTAGATTAAATATGTCAAATCTAATTGTTTACGTACTAATATGGGTTGCGCATGTTTGATCTTGTAATGTCAAACAATTATTATGAGTGTTAGTTGAACAAATCTTTTAGTTGGTTCAATATTAACAAGGTTGATTGAGTTTTGGGTTATCCCCTTGGATATATGTTTTGGGATTCAATATTTAAAGTTGAACCTTTCGCACACTTATTGTTGTTGTGTTGTCTTTGTGACATTTAATATTTTAGTTTATATTGTTGTTATGAAAAAGTTGTTATTATCTTTGACTAATTATGTAAGGTTTTCTTTTAGTGAATTATAGTCCATTTTATTGAATTATCCATTTATACATGTGCAAATTATTTAATTACTATTAATAAACAACACAAATTGTGCAACAACCTTGTAACATATGACATATAGTGGAAGCTTTTTGAGCTTCCAAATGTATAATAAAACTTTTTTTATTTGAATAGCAATAGGTTACATGTCACACATGTGGGAGTAAAAAGAGACATTGCATTATAATGTAATTGAATGTTTGCACCAAACATCATTTTAATGTTTAGATATTTATTTATTAGTTTGGAGCAATGATTTTTTTTGTTCATCAATAAATCAAATGAAATGATTTGAACCTCCCACAAAAAAAAAATTCAATGGCCATGAAAATGACCAACACCCAAGCATGAAATTAATAGGACTATGCATGGTGCATGTGATGTTGATATGTAATGTAATGTAATGTACTTTGCATTCACAAGTACGCCAATTAATACTTGCAATTTATCACAACATTTTCACATTAAAAAATGTGAAAATGTGGTTACAAAATGTGTTATACATGCTTTACAATTACATAGGCAAGAATATTGAGAAGCAATTTGAGTTCAAAAGTCAAATTGACTAAAAGATAAATTGACATATGACCAACCAATCACAACCAAACAATTTCAAGTGATGTTAACAAGATTTCAAACCAATTGGTAGAATAATTCAAAAATCTTGTAATTATTAATTTATGTACATGATTATAATTATTACAATATAATAATATAATTGTAGTTGTTTTGCTAACATTAAGGGAAAAAAATCACCAAAAGGGATCATATTTAGAGGATAAGGTTTAAGTTGTGATTTTGCAACATGTATAATGAAGTCTTTAGTAGAAAACATGAGGGAACATACTAAGGTTTTGCAGAATTTGAATATATTAGATAACATATCATATAATGAACCTTTTCGTGACTAACATGCATTATGGGCTCATCATAAGCTTACATTCCATTCCTTATTATAAGAAAATGATATATGTATGTATATGTTATGTTTGATTGTATAAGATACATGGTATTTGACATATAAATTTGAAATAATGGTGTCCAATGATTTTAATTTTTAATTTGTTGAAATTTTCTAATATGTTAAGCCAATAAAAGGTCATTATGACATGCCATGTAGTGGTATCAACATTTTCTTGTGGCAATTTTTTGCCATTTGAAAATGTCTTTCCCTCAAAATTGGTGAAATAGGTTTTTTGGGAGGGGTATTTTAATTGCTAGATTTATGGAAATAATATAATCTTTTGTTTTTTGCCACATCTTATACTTAAGTTGATTAGGTAACCAAAAACATAGAAGGGATTCTTAAATCTTTACTTTCATATTTTCATGGCCAAATGTGGCTATTTTGTCTTACACATAATTGTGATTTCAACATCACAAAATTGACTAAAAAAAAAACACACACACACACACCATGATATTGTTGAAAGTGATGATAAAATAATCACATTAATCATCAATTTGGACAAATGTCACACATTTTTAAAAAATTGTATTTATGCAAGATTTTAAAAAATATCATTATGTGTTTTTTTTGTATAAATTTATTGTGCATGAAAAAAATTTGAATGATGTGTTCAATATGCATTAAAATTTCAAAATAAATTCATTTTGAGAGATAAATCATTTTTAAATTTAATATTTTTAATGATTATAAAATTTTGGAATTTGAAAATTGACAATTGTCACATCAATATGTTTTTCTTTTTAACAATTTTTTTTCATAAATTTAAATTGCTACATATTGTACATGGTTAAGGCACTAACAATTTGTGATAATTGAATTTTTTAAAGATTTTATAGTATAATTCATATTATGTTTACAACATACTTTTCACATTATCCATATGCTTTTGATCTCCATCCACATGAGTTATGATCCTTGAGCAATTAATTCTATTTCATAAAATTAATTAAGCCCGAAGTCCTAAATCAAATTGAATTTGTCAAAATTTTTAATTCAAAAACATAAAACATTTTATGTTATTTTCACTAAAAAAACTTGCACAAAATACATATTTGAAATATACAAATATACCTCCAATGACAAACCCCCGTGTTTTTCAACTATTGATAAAACAACAATGAAATTTCATCAAGTTTAGGTTCCCTAATTTTCCATGATAAGGTCCAAGGGGGGTGAAAGGTTCATGATGACTAGGAAGAATTGAAAAACTTCACAAACAACTATCGTAGTACCTTTACCATTTTCGCAATTAAAAATTATTTTTTTGCTGAACTTTTGAAATTTTATTCATTATTCATGCCAAAATTTTAATAAAATTAAAAGTTCAATTGTCAAGATTTGAACCACAGACCTTCCACGGTAGTGATTTGAAATTGAAACAATATAAACACACTAGATTGTTATATAACATTGAAAAAAAAACCCTACTTATTATTTTTTATAATCATTACCTGCTAAAATTTTCAAAATTCAAAAACCAAGTGCTGAAATTAAAATTCCAAATTAAAGTTAATTATTCAACAATTTGTTGCCGAAATGGTAAAGGTACTACAATATCATTCATACATACAAAGAAGGTTTGCAATTGGAGCGAAAACCAAGTCATGGCATTCACCATGGTCCATACCCATGAAGCAAACATTATTCTCCTTATCATATACTTATGTAGATCCCCATGGGGACTATATCAACATGGCAAATTTCTTGGAATTCTCAAATCCTTGCTAAAAAGTGTGAATTTGTTGCCGCATAATTAATGGAAAACTCAATGTCCAATATGGAACATGAAAGACCATGTTTCTTATAGGCTACATTGAAAGCTTTTGAATGCAATGTCAACATTTTAATCATTTAAAATTTCTCTCCAAATTGCGCATTGAATGCACATATGGCACATTCGGACACTTTTATTTCAAATATTCAAATGATTATACAAGTTGTGAAACAACCATTATTCAACGAAGAAATGCAAATGAACTTACTTATAATTCTTTTGAACTCTTTGTAATGATCCAAAGATCTCAATTTGGAAAAGATTTGATCCTTTACAATTTGTTATAAACATTTGGCACTTTTGTGAAGTCTCAATTCCCAAAGTGGCAATTCATATTGGGAGTCATATGAATGCCTCTCCCATTCCCAAACATTGTCCTTTGTTTTGGTGGGTGTGGGATTCTTTTAGGTCTTAAATTTGCATTTGGCCCAATTATTTATGAAGCCTTCAACTTGCCTTTCATTTGGGAAAGACATGATTTTCTTGTGATTCTTAGAGTTAGTTGTGAACCCAACTTAAGTTATGACATTCAACACAAGTACCAAAAAATTTGTGATGTTTTTTGAGAGGATTTAACATGTTGAAATTAGTGTAGAATTTGTGAACCAGTTTGAATGGTAAATGTGAAGGATAAGCAAATTGAAGTCAAAACAAATACATGCATGCAAAGGTTTGCAAACAAAATCATAAATTAACAAAATTGTGTAAAATATTTATGACCATGTGGTTGTTCACCACATTGGGTAATGAAATAGGATTAAAACATCATCATTCACCAACACAACAGTGCAATGAAAACCTTTACATATGTCAATGATATCAAACCAATCAACCATGTTATATCATACATATCAATGTGGTTTACACCAATGTTGTCCAATTTGTAATTTTTGGCCAATTCTAATCTACATCCAATTTTCAGGTTGGTTATCAATACCTAGATATCAGTTATATTTTGAAAAAATAAAAAAATAAAAAAACCAACCTCTAGCTGTAACTGGCCCAAAACCTTTTTACATAGGTTTTGGTTTTTCATTTTTATCAAAAAAAAACATCTATTTTTTTTCCAATTGGCATTATACATGATGTTAGTTTGAAAAATAAAAATCAAATATCATTGTTTTAAAATAATAAACTTGGGGGTGGGATGTGGGGGGGGGGGGGCGGGGGGGGGGGGGGGGGGGAATTAAGAATGTAATTTTTATTTTTGGAACATGTTTTAAATAAAACAATTTTTTTTTGGTTGTATAATGATAATAACTAAAAAATTTTTTTTTTTTGT
>Ga0116231_10011680_pt1 | contig 13350 bp, 14 predicted proteins | sample S1TSphgellanicum_2_FD_89695 | JGI IMG/M metagenome (GOLD analysis project Ga0116231, IMG submission 89695) | Host-associated microbial communities from peat moss isolated from Minnesota, USA - S1T2_Fd - Sphagnum magellanicum MG | ecosystem: Host-associated > Plants > Peat moss > Unclassified... | reverse complement strand
CTCGTCATAGAAGGCGACCACGTCGGCCGGGCTCAGCTTATGGAAATTCATCGCCTCGGCCACGGCCTGGCCAGTGTCATTATAGAAGGTCTGCGGCTCCAGGATCAGGGTGCGCCTGGCCCCGCCCTCGATGGGAATTTCCCCCTCCCGCGCCAGGCTGGAGAACCGCTTTCGCGGGGGGCCGAAACCCCAGCGGTCGGCGCAGGCGCGCACCGCCATGGCGCCCAGATTATGACGGTTCTTCGCGTACTGGGCGCCGGGGTTTCCCAGGCCTACCAGAATGAGCAAGTCCGCTTTAGGCGGCGGGTTCGGCCGCCGTCTCCTCCGACTCCATGGCCGACGGGGGGGCGATGGAGGCCACGGCGGAGTCACGATGTTGAGCCGTCAGGGTCACGCCCTTGGGCAGAACGAGGTCCGCCGCCTTGAAGCTGTCGCCCACATCCAGGCCGGTAAGATCGACCAGAAGCTCCTCGGGAATGGCGTCGGCCGGCGCCAGCACCTCGACCTCGTGCAGATTGACATTCAGGGCCCCGCCGCGCTTCAGCCCCGGAGAGGCCTCGTGATTACTGAAGTGGACGGGCACGGAGATACGAATGGCCGCGTGGGCGTCGACGCGGAACAGGTCGAAATGGACCGGCTCATCGGTCACCGGATGGAACTGGACATCCTTGGCGATGACCGGCTGTTCTTCGTCGCCATATTTCAGGGTGACGAGGTGTCCCAGCAGCTTGCCGGTGGTGAGCGCCTTGCGGAACTCGCCGGACTTCACCGCGATCGCCACGGGATCCTTGCCGGCCCCATAAAGCACGCCGGGAACCTGGCCGCCCGCGCGCACGTCGCGGGCGCCGCCGGTTCCCACGCGCTCGCGGACGGTGACGTTCAGAACAATATCGGCCATAGCCACGCCTTGAAAAATTGAAGGCCGCCAAGCCGGAAAAGGCCTGACGACCAGGGTTGCCCGGTCCCCACGATGAGCTGGGGTCCGCCAAAAAAGGGAGCCTCCATACACGCCGCGCGGCCAGGGCGCAACGGCGGCGCGGGCCGGAGGCGCCTCGACGGGAGATCAACTTAAATGCTCTTGACCCTTGTCCTCGGCGGCGCGCGATCCGGCAAGAGCCGCTACGCCCAAGGCGCCGCGGAAATCCGCGCTCGTGAGCGCGGCGTCAGGCCGACGCTAATGGCCACGGCCACGGCGGGCGACGAGGAGATGGCGGGCAGGATCGCGCGGCACCGGGCCGAGCGCGGCGCGCGGTGGCGAACCGTGGAGGCGCCCCTGGCCCTGGCCGAGGCGCTCGCGGGGCTGGGCCCTGATGACGTGGCGGTGATCGATTGTCTGACCCTCTGGCTCTCCAACTCCATGGCCGAGGATCATGGCCACGCCGAGCGTCTGGAGGCGCTCGTTCCCGCCCTCATCGCCTGCCCGGCGCGGCTTTGGCTGGTCAGCAATGAGGTGGGCTGGGGCATCGTGCCCGACAACGCCCTGGCGCGCCGGTTTCGGGACGAGGCCGGATGGCTCCATCAGAAGATCGCCGAGGCCGCCGATGAGGTCCTGCTGATCGTCGCGGGCCTGCCCCTGATGTTGAAGGCCGCCTCGGCCTAACGCTGGATCAGGAACGTCTCTCGCGCTTGGCGCCGCTCCCAACCCTCGCGCTCCAGCTCCGGCCGGTCGTCCTCCCGCTCCGGATAGCCCAGACAGAAATAGCCGATGAGCCGCCAGGCGGAGGGAAGGTCCAGCACCTCTCTCACCCGCGTGGGATCCAGAATCGACACCCATCCCATGCCGATCCCCTCCGCGCGCGCCGCCAGCCACATATGGCAGATGGCCCCCACGACCGAATAGGCCAGCATCTCGGGCATGGTCCGCCGGCCAAGACCCAGACCCTGGGGCGTATCCTCATCGACGAAAACCGCGAGGTGACAGGGGGCGTCCCGCAATCCCGCCAGTTTGAGCCTTGCATAAAGCGCGCCCTCCGCCCCCTCATAGGCGCCAAGAGCCTCGGCGTTGCACGCGTTGAAGTTTTCGATGATCGCCGCTCGTCGCGCGGCGTCGTCGACCGCCACAAAGCGCCAGGGCTGGCTAAGCCCCACCGAGGGCGCGAGGCAGGCGGCGTCGATGAGGCGCGCCAATGCCCCAGGGGCCAGGGGGTCCGATTGAAACCGCCGCACATCCCGCCGCCAGAGGAAGAGCTCATGCAGCTTGGCTCTGAAGTCGTCGCTGAACAGGGGGACCTCTGGCGCCGCGATCTCGCTGGTTATCGGACTCACCTTACGCATCCAGTTCAAAGGGGCTACCCAAGGACGCCTCGCGGCCACGTCCCATGGCGGAAATGGCCGCCTTCATCCGCCCGCGCCTCCCGAGCCCGTCGTCAGCCAGGGCGATGAGACGGGCATTAGGCGTGGCGAAAGGCGCGGCCTGGCGCAAGGCGGCGGCGATCTCGGCTTCCGGCCTTTCGGGCCTCTGGGCGCAGGCCAGGATAAAGGCCGCGGCGGGGGACCGGCTGATCCCCATCCAGCAATGGATGAGCAAGGTGGCGGCGGGCGGAAACGCCGCGGCGAACGCCAGAAGCTGCGCGACATCATCCTCTGTCGCCAGGAGGAGACCTGGCCTCGGTTCGCTGATGTCGTGAAAGCGCAGCCCCAGTCGCGCGCCGACCCCCGGGATGATCGGCGAAGGCTGGTCCGGTGATAACAGGCTGATCACGCCCGCCGGCCGGATTCGCGCCGCCTGCTCCTCCAGCGCCTCCAGAGGGCAGACCACCAGTTTCATGCCGGGGCCCAGGCGGCGGTCGCGGCCATCAACAGACCGACCTCCGCCAGTTGCTCCACCGCGCCCAGCACATCCCCCGTCACCCCCCCGATCAGCCGCCGCGCGAGCCAGGCCATCGCCCCCGCCGCCGCGCCCGCCAGGCTAATCCCCAGCACGGCCTTGGGCGCGCCCAGCAACAGAATTGGCCAACCGCCCAAGAGGGCGGCGAGGCCAGCCTCCCGGGCCTTTACCCCCTGCGGAACCGGTTTGATCTTCGCCGCCGTCTCATCGCCCCCATAAGGCAAGGCCGCCATCACCAGAACCGCCGCCGCGCGCGCGCCGCCGTGCGCCACAAACAGGGCCAGCGCGCCGGCCCAAGGCGCCATTCCCGCCAGCAGCGCGATCTTGAGGGAGAGCGTTAATCCCAGCGCCAAGGCCCCGAAGGCGCCCAGACGGCTGTCCTTCATGATCTCGAGGCGCCGTTCGCGCGTCTGCCCCCCGCCCAGCCCATCGGCGGTATCCGCCAGTCCATCCTCATGAAAGCCGCCCGTGGCCAGGACGCCCATGGCGACAGCCAGCACGGCCGCGGGAAGCGCGGGCCAGACCTGCCGCGCCGCCAGCCAGGTCGCCGCCGATATCAGTCCCACCAGTTGACCGGCCAGGGGGAAGTAGCGCGCCGCGCGCGTGATCCAGTCCGGTTCAAATCTGGCAAGCCTCGGCGTCGGCAGGCGCGTCAGGAACTGGACGGCGCAAACCAGCAATTGGCCTTCCCGGGCGAGGCGGTTCACAACCGCCCCGCGAGAACGTCATCCAGCGTGGCCACCTCGCCGAGCAGCCGCGCCGCCGCCCGCAGGATCGGCGCGGCCAGCACCGCGCCGGAGCCCTCGCCAAGCCGCATATCCAGGCGCAGGAGGGGCCGGGCGCCCAAGGCGTCCAGCAGGGCCAGATGGCCGCGCTCCGCCGACGCGTGGGCGAAGATGCAATAGTCCTGAACGGCCGGGGCCAAGCGGATCGCCGCCAGGGCCGCGGCGGTGGAGATGAACCCGTCGACGATCACGACGCGCCGCCGCGCGGCCGCCCCGAGGATGAACCCCGCCATCATCACGATCTCCAGGCCGCCGAATTGCGCCAGGACATCCAGGGGCTTAGCGGCGTCGCTCCGTTCGGCGGCGCGGTGAATCGCGCGGGTTTTTCTGTCCAGGCCCGCCGCGTCATGGCCCGCGCCCAGGCCGATACAGATCTCCAGCGGCGCCGGCGCCAGGCGATGCATGATCAAGGCGGCGCTGGCGGTATTGCCGATCCCCATCTCGCCGGGAATGAGAGCGTCCACGCCTTCATCCGCCGCCGCCTCCGCCAGAGCCGCGCCCCGGGCCAGGGCCTGGTCTGTCTCGGCTGGGGTGAGAGCCGCCTCCACCGCGGCGTTGCGCGTCCCCCGGCGAATCTTGGCGTCGATCAAGCCGGGGCGCGCCGCCAGGCTCGCATCCACGCCCGCGTCCACCACGACGACCTCGACGCCGCACGCCCGCGCCAGGGCGTTGACGCTGGCCTTGCCGGCCAGAAAGGTCGCGACCATGGCCGCCGTCACCGCCGAGGGATAGGCCGAGACCCCCTCCGCGTTGAGGCCATGGTCGCCGGCGAATACATAGGCCCGCACCTGGTCGATCCGGGGGCCCAGGCGCCCCTGGATCGCGCCGATCTGGACCGCCAGTGTCTCAAGCTCGCCCAGGGCGCCCAGGGGTTTGGCCAGTCCATCGATTTTCGCCCTCAGGGCCTGGGCCAGAGATAGATCGGTCGGCCTGATCGCGGGAACGGTGAAGGCGTGATCGGTCAAAGGCCGGCGATCCTTGCAAGGGCGTCAATATCGAGGCTCAGCTCCAGCGCCTCGGCGAGATCGTCAAGCAGACCGTCGACTCGCCGCGCATGATCGCCGGGCGCGGCTCCGACGCCAAGGCTGGCCAGCAGGGCCGCGCGGGCTTCGCCCTGGCCAAACAGGCCATGGACATAGGTCCCGGCGATCCGCCCATCGGCCGAGACAGCGCCGTCCGTCCGGCCGTCGTCGTGGATCAGGAACGGTCGATCCAGGCCAGGTCCGGTGGTCACGCCCACATGCATCTCATAGCCGCTAAAGCCTTGAGCCGAGCCCGCCAGGACGCCCGTCGCGGGGCGCAGGGTCTTGTCGCCCGTCAAGACGGTTTCGATGTCCAGGAGGCCCAGGCCTTCGGCCGCGCCCGCCACGCCCTCGATCCCTTGCGGATCAGCCACCCGCCGGCCGAGCATCTGGTAGCCTCCGCAAAGACCCAGCACACGCCCACCCCGGCGCGCATGGGCCTTCAGATCGATATCCCACCCCTCCGCTCGGAGCATGGCCAGGTCCGACAAGGTGGTCTTTGAGCCCGGCAGCACGACCAGGTCGGCGTCTCCCGGCAAGGGCCGTCCCGGCGGAATGAAGGTGAAGTCCAGGGCCGGCTCGGCGAGCAGGGGGTCGAAATCGTCGAAATTGGAGAGGCCGCGCAGCAGGGGCGCGACGATCCTCACCCTGTCGCCATCCGCGGTCCCCACCTTTGTGCGCTCCAGGACCACAGCATCCTCGGCCGGCAGCATCCTCGCCGCCGCCAGCCAGGGCGCCATGCCCAGGTCCGGCCAACCGGTCCGGCGGATGATCTCCGCGCGCCCCGCATCGAACAGTCTGGGATCTCCCCGGAACTTGTTGATCAGGAAGCCCTTGATCATGGCCAGGTCTTCCGCCTCGAGCACCGCGTGGGCGCCGACCAGAGCGGCGATGACATGGCCGCGATCAATATCGCCGACCAGCACCACCGGCGTGCCGCTGGCCCGCGCGAAGCCCATATTGGCGATATCCCCCGCGCGCAGATTTATCTCCGCCGGACTGCCCGCCCCCTCCGCCAGCACCAGATCCGCCTCGGCCTGAAGCCGGCGGAAGCTTTCCACGGCGATATCCAGAAGGGCCGGTTTGCGCTCCTGAAAGGCCCGGGCGGACCAGGCGCCTTGCATCTGGCCGCGCACGATCAACTGGGCGCCGATATCGCTCTGCGGTTTCAGCAGCACGGGGTTCATGTCGACGCTCGGCGCCGCGCGGCAGGCCTGGGCCTGGACCGCCTGGGCGCGGCCAATCTCGCCGCCATCCGCCGTGACGGCGGCGTTATTGCTCATGTTCTGCGGCTTGAAGGGCCGCACGCTGAGGCCCCTGTTGGCGAACAGCCGGCAGAGGCCCGCGACCAGGGTGGACTTGCCCACGTCCGAACCGCAGCCCTGAATCATCAGCGCCGCGCTCATCGCCGCCGCCGCCCGATCAGATCCCAGGCGGCGAGTCCCATCAGCAAGAGGACGCAGGCGCCGCGGTAGACGGCCAGGCCGCGCGCCAGGTCCTCCGGGCGCGGGGCGGCCCCGCCAGCGTGGAATACTGGCCGATCAGCCCGGACGCCATCATAGACCGCGGGTCCGCCCAGCCTGACCCGCAGAGCTCCGGCCATGGCCGCCTCCGGCCAACCGGCGTTGGGCGAGGCGTGCTTCGGCGCGTCGCGCAGCATGGTCCGCCAGCCGCCGCCGCCGGCGAGGGCGATCAGCGCTCCCGCGATCCGCGCCGGGATAAGGTTCGCCATATCGTCCGCCCGCGCCGCGGCCCAACCAAACGCGCGCCAACGCGGCTCCCTGTGTCCGATCAGGCTGTCGGCGGTGTTGATCGCCTTATAGGCATAGAGGCCCGGCAAGCCGGCGATCGCCAGCCAGAAGGCGGGGGCGACCACCCCGTCATTGAAGCTTTCCGCCAGGCTCTCCAGGGCCGCGGCCGCGACGCCGGGCGCGCTCAGAGCCGCCGTGTCGCGGCCCACGATACGGCCAACCGCCTCGCGGGCTTCGGCCAGCTTGCCGGCGACGAGCGGGCGGCGCACCGCGTCCACATGATCGTCAAGGCTGCGCTGCGCCAGGCCAGGCGTCGCGAACAGCGCGGCCAGCAAGCTTGGCCTGCCGGATCTGTCGGCCAGGCCCTGAAGGATCAGGCCGAAACCCGCCCCGCACCCGGCGACGACGGCCGCCGTCGCCACGCCGTTCATTTTCCGGCGCGGCGCTGATAGCTCCGGATGATTGAGGGCGTGCTCCAGACCCTTGATGACCGCGCCGATCCAGCCGACGGGGTGCCCCACGCGGCGATAAAGCCAGTCCGGGTAGCCGAACAGCGCTTCCACGACCAAGGTCGCCGCCGCTCTAGCCATGATCCTCCAGGGTCCAGGGCCCCAGAATATCAAGCAACGGGCCGCCTTGGCCATCGATCCAGCGCGCGTCCACCGCGTAGGCGCGGGCCAGCACCTCGGGGGTCAGTGCGTGGGTCGCCGGACCGTCGGCCACGATTCGGCCCTCGGCCATCACCAGGACGCGGTGGGCGACCCGAGCGGCGAAGGCCAGGTCGTGCAGGCTTGCGACCACCCCGACCCCGCTCCCGGCGATGGTTCGTAACAACGCGGCGGCGTGAAGTTGGTGACCGAGATCGAGCCCAGTCAGGGGCTCGTCCGCCAAAAGCCAAGCCGGTTCGCCCGCCAGCGCCCGGGCGATCAGCGCCCGCGCGCGCTCTCCGCCGGATAGGGTGGTGACGTCCCGACCGGCGAAGGCGGTCATCTGGGCGTCTTCGAGCGCCCGGTCCACCGCCGCCGCGTCGGCGGGACTTTCGCCAAATACGCCGCGATGGGCGGTGCGCCCCAAACGCACGAAGGTCTGGACATCCAGCCGCCAGGCGATCTCCGGACTCTGAGGCAGATAGCCGATCAGCCGCGCGCGCTCGCGCTCGCCCAGGGCGGCGATCGCCTGGTCGTCCAGTCGCACCGCGCCAGCGCTTGGAGCCCGAAGGCCAGCCAGGCAGCTCAGCAAGGTGGATTTCCCGGCGCCGTTGGGGCCGACGAGGGCGGTGACCTCGCCAGCGTTCAGCGCCACGCTGACGCCATCCAGCACGGCCTTGCCACCCAGACGAACGGTTAGCGCCTCGGCGATCAGGCCGTTCACGCCAGCCTCCGTCGAAACGAAATTAAGAGGGCCAGAAAGAAGGGCGCGCCCAGGGCGGCCATGGCGACGCCCACATGGACCTCGTTGGCGCCTGGGGTCAGGCGCACGAGAATATCCGCGGCGAGCAGCAGATCGGCGCCGGCCAGGGCGCTGGGGATGAGAAGCCGGCTCGGCCGCGCGCCGACGAGCCAGCGGACCAGATGCGGTACGATCAGACCGACAAAACCGATCACCCCCGTCACCGCCACGGCCGCCCCGCAGGCCAGTCCCACGCCCACGGCGATCATCACCTGGGTGCGCCGCAAAGACACGCCCAGCGCCCGCGCGCCCGTCTCGCCCAGAGTCAGGGCGTTCAATGCCGGGCCAGTGGCCAGCAGGATCGCCCCGCCGATGATGACGAAGGGCGCCGCGGCGCGAACATCCGTCAGGCTCCGATCCGCCAGCGACCCCATCAGCCACGTCGTGATCTCGGAGGAGGCCCACGGGTTGGGCGACAGGCTAAGCGCCAGGGCCACGCCAGCGCTGGCGATGGTGTTCAGGATCACCCCCGCGAGCAGAAAGCTCACGGCCTCGCCCGCCGGCGCCGCGATCAGCAGGAGCAGGATGACCCCTATCGCCGCCCCGCCCATGGCAAACACGGTGAGGATCCAGGGCGCGCCTGTCGCGAGGTTCAGATAGAGTGTCAGCACCGCCCCCAGGGCCGCCATGGACGACACGCCGAGGACACCCGGATCGGCCAGGGCGTTGCGGGTATAACCTTGCAAAGTCGCCCCGCTCAGCCCCAGGGCCGCGCCGACCAGTATCCCCAAAAGGGTGCGCGGAACCCGCAGCTGCGTGATGATCAGCCAACGCGGATCGCCCGGCGCGCCGAGATGATCCAGAGGGGTCCAAATGCGTCCCGCCGCCACCGACAGCAGCGAAAGGACAGCCAGCAGCGCCAGCAGCCCCAGATCGAGCGCCCATGCCACGCGAGGGGTCCTCATCGCGATATCCCCGCCAGCGCATTTTCCCGCGCCCGCGCCAGGGCCTGGACGGCGGGAATGATGCTGGGGCCGCCGCAGAACATCAGCTGCTCCGGAAAGGTCTCGCGACGCACGCCGGGCGGCAGGGCCTCCAGCACGGGGTGGGAAAGCTCCCGGTCGGCCCAGACCGGCTCATCGGCGGCCAGGCGGCCGGCCAGCAAAACCTGCGGCGGATGGGCGATCAGGGCGTCCAGCGGCACATCGCCGGTGCGCTTCAATCCATAGCGCGACGCGAGATTGTCGAAGCCGGTCCGGCGCATCAGTTCATCGACCAGAGTGTGAGGACCCGACGCCAGACCGTGATATTCGTAGATCAGCGCCCCGAGCCGCGCCTCGCCCGGCCGGGGAGCCGCGGCGGCCAGGGCCGCGCGGATCTGGGCCGCCAGGGCCGCCCCGCGATCGGGATGGCCGACCAGACTGGACACTCGGGCGATCTGGGCCAGACTCTCATCCACCGTGGCCGGGACGGCGAAGCGGACCTGGCGAATGCCCAGATGCGGCAGCACGCCGGTCAGGGCGACCGCGCCCATGCCGCTGGTCAATACGAGGTCGGGTTTCAGCGCCACAACCTCCTCCGCCGAGCCCCAGGTAAAGGGATAGTTTCGGGCTTGGACAGCCACCGCAGACTGGCTCGGATCGCGCGAATAGTGGCTCAGGGCGGCGATCTGGCTGGGATCCGCCACCGACAGTAGAATGGCGTCGAGACAGGGATTGAGCGAAACGACGCGCGCGGGGACGGGCATGGGCGCGGCGGGGAAGGCCGTCCCGATCAGCGCGGCCATGCAGAGCGGGCCAACAAGAGCCCAGGCGCGCGCCATCAGAAATCCACGCCCTTTTGCGCCTTGAACCCCTGTTCGAAGGGATGGCGAACCGCCTCGAACGCGGTGATCAGATCGGCGATGGCTAGCAGTTCCGGCTTGGCGTTGCGACCGGTGACGCAGACATGCTTGTCCGCCGGGCGCGCCTTCAGCCCGTCAACCACCTCGGCGACGTCCAGATAATCGTAGCGCAGGGCGATGTTCAGCTCATCCAGAACCACCAAGTGCAGGGCGGGGTCGGCGAGCATCTCCAGGCTGGTCGCCCAGGCGGCGCGGGCGGCCGCGATGTCGCGCTCGCGGTCCGCCACATCCCAGGTGAAGCCCTCGCCCATCACCGCATAACGGACCTGATCTGGGAACCGGCGGAAGAATTGCCGCTCGCCGGTTATCCATTTGCCCTTGATGTATTGGACAATTCCGACGTGATAACCCCACCCCAGGGCGCGCGCGACCATGCCGAAGGCGGCCGTGGACTTGCCCTTGCCGTCGCCCGTATGGACCATCAAGAGGCCGTGCCCCTCCCGTTTTTCCGCCATCAGGGCGTCGCGCTCAGCCTTTAGCGCCTGCATGGCCTCGGCGTGCCGGGCGTTGATATCGTCCTCGTCGCTCATCGCGCGCTCTCCATCAGGGCCGCTTCGACGCGGGGCCAGTCATCGGGATTGGGAAGGCCAAAGCGCAACCAGGTCGGCGCATGGTCGAAGGGGCGCGTCAGCACGCCTGCCTCCGCCAGTCGAACGAAGCGGTGTTGCGCGTCAGCCGCGGCGGCCAGGCGGAACAGACTGGTTCCCCCGAGAACGTTCAGGCCCGCGCGGATAAGCAGATCGTCGAGCCGGCGGGCGTCCGCCGAGAGCCGGCGCCGGGTTCGGTCCGCCCAGGGACCATCAGGATAGGCCTGGAGGCCCGCGGCGATCGCGTCGGCGCTGACCGGCCATTCGCCTTGTCTGACCCGAAGTTGCGCGATCATATCCGGATCGGCCGCGACAAAACCCAGGCGCAAGCCCGGCAGGCCGTAGAATTTTCCGAAAGACCGAAGCACGATCAGGCGGCTCGCGCGCCAGGCGCCGCCCAGATGGGCCAAAACGCTGACCTCGGGGGACACCTCGACATAGGCTTCATCGACAACGAGCCAGCCGTCCCGCGTCTCCATGCGGCCTGCCAGGTCAAGCAGAACCTCCGCCGGAACTGTTTCGCCATCGGGATTATTCGGATTTACCAGCACGACAACGTCACAGGAGTCCGTGGCGGCGGCCAAGAGGCGCCGATCGAGCCTGGTCACGACGGCCCCGGCCGCGCGCCAGGCCTCCGCATGGCCCCCGTAGGTCGGCTCGACGATGCCGACGCGGTAGGCGCGGAGGACGCCGGGCAACAGGTGAATAGCCGCTTCCACCCCTGGCGTCGCGAGAACCGCGTGCGGCCCGATGGCGAACGCCTTGGCCGCGACCGTTTCGAGCGTCGCGGTCTCCTCGGGATCCGGCAATCGCGCCCGAGCCCGCGAACCCGCCGGCCGCGCCGGATAGGGCCTGGGATTCACCCCGGTGGACAGGTCGATCCAAGGCTCGACGACGCCGACGAAACGCCGTCTGGCCTGGGATAGCCGCCCGCCGTGAATGGCGAAGGTTTCCACCATCCGCGCTCAGAAACTGAGTTTGAGGCCGCCATAGGCCGCGCGGCCCAGGGTCCCATACTGATAGGCCGTCTCATAGTGCTTGTCGGTGAGATTCTCGATCCGGCCATAGATCTCAAGTCGGGTGTTCAGGGGGTAGGAGGCGCGCACATCCCAGAGCGTATAACTCGGCAGGGGGATCGCCTCGCCATTCTGATCAAAGCTTCGGTCGGCGTAGCGGATGGCCAGGTCCGTGCGCAGACGGTTTGGCCACAAATAGCTCGCGGTCACATTAGCCGTGTTGCGCGGCCGCCGGGCGAGCTGCTGCCCATAGTCGAAGGCGCCTAGCGATCGGTCGACGACCGCGTCATAGGTGTAGTTGCCCGTCAGGCTGAGCGCGCCCGTTACCTTCCAAACAGCCTGCAGCTCGACGCCTTCCGCTTCGGCCCGCGCGACATTGTCGTAGTAGCCGCCCACAGTATTGGTGGCGCAGCCTCCCGTCGTGATCCCATAACAAGAGATGAACTCGATAAGGTTGCGCGTCACCCGACCGAAATAGGTCGCCTGCACATCGATACGCCCGTCGAGGAACTTCTGTTCAACGCCGGCGTCCCACCCGTTAGCCTCTTCAGGCCGCAAAGCGAGATTCCCGTAAGGGCTGTAGAGTTGGTAAAGCGAGGGGGCCTTGAAGCCTTGGCCAAAGCTGGCTCTCAGGATGGTGTTCCCGTCATTCAGGCTCCACGCGGCTGAGGCTTGGGCCGTTGCGTGGCCCCCGAATGTGGAATGATCATCATACCGGCCCCCGGCCGTCAGGGTCAGGCCCGGCAGAACCTCGCCCGTCAGTTGGCCGTAGCCGCTATTGATCGTCGAGCCCGCCGTGATCGCCGGCGGATAGAGCGGCGAATTAGCGTCAATCGTGGAGTGCTCGCTCAGGGCCCCGAATACGGCCTGGGCGCGCGGCGCGATGGCGAAGGTTCCCTCATATTCCGCGGTATCGGTCTCTCCCACATCAAGGAAGGTGAACTTGGTCCCCGGCTGATCAGGGTCCTCGTTACGCCGGTCAATCCCGCTATACTCAAACGCCAGACGGTTCTGAAAACGATCGTCGAGGAGGGAGAGGTTCAGGCCGGTATAATTCACGATCTGGGTGGTGCGGCCGAACTCATTGTCATTACCGAAGTTTCCACTGGGCGTATCGTAACCGTCGAACTCGTTGCGGCTCCAGGTGAAATAAGCCCGTTCATCGAAAGTGAGGATCGGAGTCACGTCAAAACGAAACCGGCCCGAGGCGCCGGCGGTATGGAACGGATCGGACCCCACGCCGCCGAAGGTCTTGTCAAAGGCCGAAACGCCATCGCTGCTGTCGTAATAGGCCCCCACGCGCCAGTCGAAGCGGTCCTCCTTGCCGCCGACGGCGGCGCGGGCATAGGCCGTGCCGTAGCCGCCGCCTTCGAGCTGGAGGTCGCCTTCGAAAGGCTGGGTCGCCTCCGCGGTGATGACATTCACAACACCGCCAATGGCCTCGCTGCCATAGAGGGTGGATTGCGGGCCGCGGAGGATCTCGACCCGGACCACGTCGCCGGTCATCAGGTTGGAAAAGTCGTATCCCGACCCGGGATCGGAGGGGTCATTCACCTTGACGCCGTCGACGAGGACCAGGGTCTGGTCGGAGTCCGCGCCGCGAATGAACAGCGAGGCGGTCTCGCCCGGCCCGCCGTTGCGCGACAGGCTCACCCCGGGGGTGCGATCAATGATGTCCGCTAGATCGGTCTCCTGGTCCAGCCGCAACTGACTTTGGGTAATGATCGTGAAGGATTGGCCCACCGTCTGGATGGGGGCGGGCGCGCGATTGGCGGTGACCACGACCTGTTCCAGCGCCGTGGCGGCGGCGGCCCCCGCCTCGTCGGGCGCGGTGGCCTGCTGATCGGCTACCGCTTCGGCGAAGACCAGACCGGGTGTCGCGATGGCGGCGATCAGGGTCGGGTAGAGATAATCTTTTAGCGTCATAACAGGCTCCCTCGTGACGACGAGCCACGCGCGCGCGGGGGGATCGCTGAGGGGCGAGGCGCCCGACCAGACGGTCCGCCCGCGCGACGCGCGGCGACGAAAGCCGTCTCTCGGGAAAGACCCGTATCGCTCGGCGCACACCGG
>Ga0116231_10011679_pt1 | contig 13350 bp, 7 predicted proteins | sample S1TSphgellanicum_2_FD_89695 | JGI IMG/M metagenome (GOLD analysis project Ga0116231, IMG submission 89695) | Host-associated microbial communities from peat moss isolated from Minnesota, USA - S1T2_Fd - Sphagnum magellanicum MG | ecosystem: Host-associated > Plants > Peat moss > Unclassified... | reverse complement strand
TCTGTTCATCTCGCACGATCTCGACACGATCGAGCATCTCAGCCATCGGGTGGCGGTCATGTATCTGGGGCAGATCGTGGAGATCGGCACGCGGGCACAGGTGTTCGGCGCGCCAGTGCATCCCTACACCAAGGCACTGCTGCACGCGCATCTCGCGCCCGATCCCGCCAATCGCCGGGTGGATCGCGGCGAGCCGGACGCGCTGAGCGGGGAGATCCCGAGCCCGGTCGATCTGCCGTCCGGCTGCTACCTCGCCGGGCGCTGCCCCGTGGCGCACGCCGAATGCGCCCGCACGCGGCAGGTGCTGACCCGCCTGCCGGATGGCCGCGAGGTGCGCTGCGCGCCGGCCGCCTCCGCTGCATTCGCGGTGGCCGCATGAGCGGCACCGCCAATCTCGAAGAGCCGTGGGAGCTGTCCGGAATTCCCGTGCGGAACCGACTGATGTTCTCGGCGATGTCCACCGTGGCGCCGGTCAATGGCGGAGTGTCGGACCGGCTGGTCAACATCTTCGCAAACAGGGCGCAGGGCGGGGCCGGGCTGCTGGTGACGGAGGCGCTGATCTTCCATCGCGGCCAGATCACCAGCACGCGGGTGCGCGTCTGCGACGAGGCGAATCTCGATGGGCTGAAACGCTGGGCGGCCGCCGTGGAGGCTTATGACAGCCGGCTCGTCGGCCAATTCAACAATCCCGGCCGGGGGCGTCACCATCCCGGCCGCAGCGAGGGGGCGATCAGCGCCAGCGCGCTGCCGGACGATCTCAGCTGGTCCATGCCGCGTGCCATGACCCGCGCCGACATCGCATCGCTGGTGGCCGAGGCGGCGGAAGCGGCGCATCGCCTCCAGCGCGCCGGCTTCAGCGGCGTGGAACTGTCCTGCGGCCACGGCCATCTGTTCCACCAGTTCCTCTCCCCCCAGGCGAACCGGCGCGACGACGAGTATGGCGGCGGGCCCGAAGGGCGCACCCGGCTGGTCCGCGAACTCTGCGCCGCCGTGCGGGCCGCCTGTGGCGAGCGGTTCATCCTCGGCCTCAAGCTGGTCGGGCGCGACGGGGTGCGCGGCGGGGTGGACGAGGCGGAGGCGGAGCGTCTGCTGCCCTTCCTGGTCGCCGCCAGGCAGGTGAGTTACGTCGCGATGGTGCAGGGGGCGCATCATCGCAGCCTCGAGATGCACATGCCCGACCGCAGCTACCCGCTGCTGCCGACGCGGGATCTGTTGCGCCGTCTCCGTCCGTTCGCCGGCGGCACGCCCATGGTCGGCATCGCCCGCATCACCACACCCGCCGAGGCGGAGGGGCTGCTGGCGGCGGGGGAGTGCGAGGCGGTGATGCTCGGGCGCGGCCTGATCGCCGACGCCTCATGGCTAGAGAAGGCAAAGACCGGGCGCGAGGCGGACATCCGGCTCTGCATCAACTGCAACAGCTGCTGGGGCATGATCACCGATCTGCGTCCGATCTCCTGCGACGTGAACCCGCGCCTCGGAACGCCGGACGAGGCCGTCTGGACGCCCCCGCTGGCCGCCCGAAAGCTGCGCGTCGCGGTGATCGGCGCCGGGATAGCCGGGCTGGAGGCCGCCTGGGTGGCGGCGCGGGAAGGCCACGAGGTGACGGTGTTCGGCGCCTCGGCGGAGGCGGGGGGCGCGATGCGCACCAACGCCGCCCTGCCGGGCTGCGGACAGCTGGGGCGGATTTCCGCCTTTCAGCTGCATCAGGCCCGCGCGGCCGGCGTGGATTTCCGGCTCGGCGAACCCGTCGATGCCGATCGGGTCGAGATGTTCGCGCCCGATGCCGTGGTGCTGGCGACGGGCGCGGAGATGGTCTGGCCGCTCGGTCTGGAACCGGGAAGCGGCGCGCGCGACCTGCGCGCCGCCATGCGGGATCTGCTCGCGGATCCTTCGCCGCGAACCGGCACCGCCATCCTGTTCGATCAGGACCACACCGCCGGCACCTATGACGCGATGGAATATCTCGCCGATCGGTTCGAGACCGCGATCCTGATCACGCCACGCGAGGCGATCGCGACCGACGTGGCGCTGGTGACGCGCCAGCGCATCCAGGCGCGCATCTACGGGCGGCGCATTCCGGTGATGATCTTCGTCGAACTAGCCGGGCTGGAGGGCACCACGCTGCGCGTCCGCCACATCCACACCGGCGACATCGAAACGATCGAGAATGTCACGCTGCTGGCCTACAGCACGCCCCGCGCGCCGCGCGACCGTCTCGCCGCCGATCTGGAGGCGCGCGGGATCCGGGTCATCCGCGCCGGGGACTGCCAGGCGTCGCGCACCACCATGGCGGCGGTCCGCGAGGGACACGACGCCGCCCTCGCGCTATAGCGCCGCATGATCTGGGACGCTGTGATCGTGGGGGCCGGCGCGGCCGGGCTGATGACCGCCCTGCGCGCGGCGTCGCTTGGCGCGCGCGTGGCCCTGCTCGATGTGGCGGCCGGGGAGCGATCCAACCTCGTGGTCAGCGGCGGAATGTTCGCCGGCGCGGGCACCCGCTTCCAGGCCGAGGCCGGGCAAGCCGACAGCCCGGCCCGATGGGCGGCGGACATCCTCGCCAAAACCGGCGGCGCGGTCGATCCCGTGATCCTCGACGCCGTCACCAGCCGGGCCGGCGACGCGGTGCATTTCCTGGCCGATGATGCCGGCATCGCCATCCGCCTCGCCAGCGGCGTGGATTTCCCGGGCCACAGCGCCGAACGCCTGCACGCCACCGAGGCGCGGGATGGGCGACAGCTCGGAACGATGCTGATGGCCGCCGTGCGGCGCGTCTCGGCGATCCAGGTGTTCGAACGCACGGAGGCGACCGGTCTCGTGGTCACGGACGGCGCGGTCACGGGCGTGACGACAACTGGCGAGAGTTTCCACGCGCCGCTGACGGTGCTGGCATCGGGTGGGTTCGCCGGCAATGCCGAGATGGTGGCCCGCTTCGCCCCGGAAATCGTCGGCGCGGTGAATATCGGCCACGGACCCAATGACGGCCGGGCCATCGCCTGGGGCGCCGCGCTCGGGGCAGAATTGCTGTTCATGACCGGCTACCAGGGCCAGGGCCACGTCACCGCCGATGGTCTCGGGCGGCTCGGCGCGGGCGTCACGTCGCTCGGCGCCATCGTGGTCAACGCCCATGGCGAGCGCTTCGCCGACGAGTCGATGGGTCCGTCGGAATGGGGCGCCTTCGTGCTGGCCCAGCCCGGCGGCTGGGCGATCGAGGTGTTCGACGAGCGGATGCATCAGGCGATGCTCCCCATCGGCTCCTATCGCGATTCTCTGGCGCGGGGCTGCATTGTCGCGGCCGAGACGGTGGAGGATCTCGCCGGCGAGTTCGGCCTGCCGCCTCGGGCGCTGTCCCGCACCCTCATCGATTACAACCGCGCCACGATGACCAACGCCGCCGACCCATTCGGACGGACCGTGGCGCGCCGCCGGATCGACCCGCCATACCGCGCCGCCCATGTCATCGGCGCGCTGGCGCATACCCAGGGCGGGCTGCGCGTGGACGGAAAGGCGCGGGTATTGCGCGCGGACGGCACCGCCATCCCCGGCCTCCTTGCGGCCGGCGGGGCGGCGGCCAGCATCTCGGGCAACGGCGCCGCCGGCTACATGCCGGGCAACGGACTGGCCCAGGCCTTCGCGCTGGGGCTGATCGCGGGCGAGACCATCGCCGCCACGAAAGGGCGCTGACCCATGTCGAGTAACGTGACTGCTCCCTCCGCCTCGGAGCGCTTCGCCGCGCATGTCACGAAGCTGCGCCTGGAGGATTTGCCCGACGACGCGATCGCGCAGGCGAAGGTGTTCATCCTGGACACGCTGGGCGTCGGCATCGCCGGGTCCAGCGCCTACGGAGCGCCGGAATTGCTGCGCGCCGCCAAGGGGTGGGGAGCGGGCGAGGAAGCGACGGTGTGGGGGCGGCGGGAGCGCCTCCCGGCCCCCACGGCGGCGTTCCTCAACGGCTTCCATGTCCATTGCCAGGAATTCGACTGCGTCTGCGATCCCGCCGTGCTGCATCCGTTGGCAACCCTGCTGCCGGCCGCGCTGGCGGTCGCGGACCGCGAGGGCGGCGTGTCGGGACGCACGCTGCTCGAAGCGGTGGCGGCGGGGACGGATGTGGCGGGATGGCTCGGCATCGCCTCGCAATCGCCGCTGCGCTTCTTCCGCCCGGCCACCGCCGGCGGCTTCGGTGCCACCGCCGCCATCGCCAAGCTGCGCGGCCTCGACGCGGCGACGCTGGCCCACGCCTTCGGCCTGCAATACGCCCAGACGAGCGGCACGATGCAGCCGCATATCGAGGCCTCGCCCACGCTGCCGATGCAGGTGGGGTTCAACGCCCGCGCCGCCGTGAGTTCCGTGGATCTCGCTTCGGTCGGACTGTCAGCACCTCGCTTTAGCCTCGACGGCCCATACGGCTACCTGCCGCTGATGGAAGGCGTCTTCGATCTAGACCCCGTCTGGCGGCAACTGGGGCGACGGTTCCTGGTCACGGAACTGAGCCACAAGCCCTACCCGGCCGGCCGCGCCACCCATGCTGGCATCGAGGGCGTCGGTGACTTGCAACTGGCCCACGGCTTCTCCGCTTCGGATGTCGCCGAGGTGGTCGTCAGTGGCCCGCCCGTGATCGCCCGGCTGACCGGCCGGCCCGATCAGCGCGCGCCAACGCCCAATTATGCGCGCCTGTGCATGGCGTTCGTGGTGGCCAAGATGCTGCGTAACGGCCGCGTCGATCTCGCGGATTATCGCGGCGACGCACTGACCGACGCGGCGACGCATGATCTCGCGGCGCGGATCCGCACCGTGGACGACGGCAACCCCGATCCCAACGCCCTGGCGCCGCAGGACGTCACGGTGCGGCTGCATGACGGAACCACGCTGCATTGGCACTGCGACGCGCTGCTCGCCAGCCCGACGCGGCGGCTGACGCGCGAGCGCCATCTCGCGAAATTCCGCCGCTGCCTGGAATTCGCCGCCGATCCCTTGCCACCCTCCGCCGCCGACGAACTGATCGCCCGCGTCGATGCGCTGGAGACGATCAAGGATGTGCGGGAACTGACCGAGCTTCTCGGCTCACACTGACCCAGCGGCGAAGCAGGCATTCATGATCGTGTCGATCTCGGCGGCTGAGAGCGTGCCGATCTCAGCGATGAACACGATGCGCGCCCGTGGCATATCGGGCGCAGGCGATCCAGCCGCGCTCAGCGTCGCGCGTCCGCCGGCCAACTGGAACAGCATCTGGCGGCCCGGCTGCTCGACCGTCTCGAACAGGCCCTTGGCCCGCGCGAGCCTTGGGGCCAGTCGCCCGATGGCGGCCTGAAGCCGTGGCAGGGAAAGCGGCTGGTCGGACATCCAGCTAAGGGTCTCGAACCGGTCCGATGCCGGGTGCCGCCGCCCGGGATCGCGCGGGGCGTGAGGCTGGCGTGGATCATCCGGAAACAGCAGCGCGGCGGGCACGTCCCCGTCCACCGCATCGACCAGCACCGCCGCGGGCCGGAGTGCCGCGATGGCGGCGCGGATCCGATCGTGCCCGACCGCATCCACGAGATCGGTCTTGCTCAGCGCCACCACATCCGCCGCCCGAAGCTGCGAGCGTAGCAGGGCGTCGTCCAGCGCCTCGGGCGGGGCGGTCGCGTCCACCACGCACAGCACCGTCTCCAGCGGCGCCGCCCGCCAGATCACCGGGTCCATCAGGTTGCGGACGATATCCGCCGGATCGGCCACGCCGCTCGTCTCGATGACGATGCGATCCGGGCGCGGATCGCGGCGCAGGATGGCGGCGAGCGTGCGCAGCAGATCGCCCTCCAGCGAGCAGCAGATGCAGCCATTGGCCAGGCTGACGACGCCATCGCCCCCCTCGGCACTTGCCCCGGCAATCAGTTCGGCATCGATGTTGATGGCGCCGAAATCGTTCACCACGGCGGCGATCCGGCGGCCCTCGGCATGGGCCAGCAGATGATTCACGACGGTGGTCTTGCCCGCCCCCAGAAAGCCGGCGACCAGCAGGATCGGGACGGGGAGCGTGGCGGGGGGCACGCGTTATCCCGCTCCCCGGTGACTTTGCCCCGCGGACCGCCCCCTCCCGCAACCCCTCCCGCACGGGGAGGGGAGAAGTAAGCCTGTCTTTTCCCCTCCCCTTGCGGGAGGGGCTAGGGGAGGGGGGCCGCCGGCACAAACATGGGTCACCACACTCATCGGTATCAGTCAGCGACCGGCCGGCGCACGGGCTGGCCGGGCCGCGCCGCCACATCCATCACCCCGTCCGCGATCACCGGCTGCCCGCTGACCAGCAGATGCCGCACCCCCTCGGCCGGGCGGTTCATCGCGGTGAACTCGGCCCGGTCGGTCAGCGCGTCGAAATCGAACACAACCACATCGGCATCCGCCCCCGGCGCCAAGCGCCCCTTGGCCCGCATGGCGGGCGTGCTCGCCGCCAAAATTTCGGCCGGGATCAGCGCGCATTTGCGCACCCCTTCCAGCAACGACACCGCCTGCCGCTCGCGCACCCAGTGGCGCAGGAAGCGGGTGAAGGTTCCGGCGGAACGAGGGTGAGAGGTGGCATCATCCGGCAGCGGCCAGGCATCGCCGGTATAGACGCTGCCGTCCGCCAGCGACCACGGCATCGCGTCCGACGCGATCGCCCCGCCCGGATAAAGCACGGACATATCCAGCAGGGTGCGATGATGCTCGTTGTTCTCGGTGTCCAGGACATGCCACAGCACCAGGGTCGAGGGTTCCTCGGCCTGGGCCGCCAGCAGTTCCGCCCGATCGCGAAAGCGCCGCCCGTCGGTCACCCGCTGCACCGAATCATAGGGGGTGCCGTTGCGCGTCTCGAACTCCGGATCGCTGAAGAAGGCGGCGGCCAGCACGGTGGAGCCGGTGCCGTAGGGATAGGCCTCCAGCGTGATTGGCAGCCCCTGCGCCTGGGCCTTCGCCACCAGCGCCGCGCAGCGCTCCACGTCGGTTTTGCTAGAGCTGTTGAAATGGCAGATATGCATATGCGCGCCGGTCGCGCCCGCATAGCCGATCAGACGGATATAGGCCTCGGCCGCGCTTTCGGGATCGAGGCGCGACATGTAGGCGACATGGGTGAAGGTCGGCACGCCTCGCGCCGCCGCCAACTGGCAGACGGCGGTGAGTTCCTGCACGCCGGCGCCCGGCGCGTAGGCGTTAAGGATGCCGATGCCGATGCCGCCCTCGTCCAGACCGCGCGCGAGACGGTCGAGGATCCCCTCCACCTCCGTCTCGGACGCGACGTTATCCACCCAGCGACGGTCGCGCATGGCGCGGCCGAAGGCTTCGAGCGAGGATTCCTCGTTGCCGCCGGTCATGGCGCCGATCCGGGCGAAGGCCCAGTTGGCGGCCGCGCCGTAGTTCAGCACCCGGCCCTGCGCGGCCTGCCGCTTGTACCAGGACGCGACCGGCATCACCCCTGCCTCCAGGTCGAGCGTCGTCGTCACGCCATCGAAGGCCTGCATGCGGTCGGCGGGGATCGACTGGCCATGCGCGTGCAGATCGATGAAGCCGGGCGCGATTACCAGCCCGGTCGCGTCGATCACGCGCTCGGCGCCGCCCAGGCCGGTCCCCACGGCGGCGATCTTGCCGTCCAGCAGGGCCACGTCGCCCGGGGCGTCCATCCCGCTCGCCGGATCCACCACCCGCCCGCCGCTGATCACCAAGCCGCCCATGAAGTCGCTCCGCCTGTTCAAACCCAGCACGGCAATAGAGGCGGATTCCAGCGGCCGGGCAATCGATGGAGCGGCATTCTTCTCCCGTTGCGGGAGGGCGTGGGAGGGGGGGAGACGCACCAAACCAGGATCGCGAATCCGGTCCGCTCCCCCTTTTCACGCCGTTGTGCGGCGACATCGGCCGGAACTTCCCCAAGACTTTCCATTACGAAGATACGCAACGATGATGCCACTTAAGCAAGGAGTGCATGTCATGGATCAGGGATCGCGGGCACGCTCGGACCAGAAGCTGCCTCAGGTCGGCCGCAAGGTATATCTTGGCTTTATTTATTGCCTGTTTGCTTATGCTCTCTACAGCTGGATGACTTTTACCGGTGCCTACCCTTGGATTGCCGAACTCGAGGTAGCGCATTTCGGTTCCTATGACGTCAATGCCACCTTTCTCATCCTCGTCATCGGGCTGGTACTCGTGCCGGCGGTCCTCGTTCTGGTACCGATCCATGTGGTTCGGAAGCTGCGGGGCCTCCCCACCGTCAACCTCACCGCGCCGGCGGCGGTACCCGCAAAGCCGATGAGCCCGGCCAATGAACGGCGCATCTATCTGGGCATCGGCGCCCTCGGGCTGGTCATGTTCCTGGTCGGCGGAGCGATAACGTACAACAAATCGCAGAGGGTCGTCACTTTCGTGCCATTCGATGTGAGCGGCGGCGTTGCCCCGACCTCGGACTATGTCGAACTCACAGGCATCGCCGTCCCGCGCATGCAGTTGCAATTCGAGGAGAAAAGCAGCGGACATACCACGACGACCACCTATATCCCGGTGCTGCCGCAAGGCTGGAAGAAGGGCGACCCGGTCACCTATTTTCTCCGCCCGAACTTCACCTATTACTCCAGCGAGGCGGGATCGCATCCCATGGACGCCGACAGCCCGGCCTTCCGCATCAAGCAGACCGGCGTTCTGTTCCGGGATGACCTGCCCGGCCTGATCGGCGCGCGATACGAGCAACTCGGGATCAAGCTCGGCACCCCGCCCATCGTTCTGGATACGAATCCCCGATCCGAACTTGCGGTTTATTGGGGCATCACGTTCGCGGGCGGCATCATGGTGGTCATGACACCGATGTTGCTCATCGGGTTGCGCATCAAGAACGCCAGGGCGCGCGAACGTGCGAGGGCGTAGGAAGTCGAGGATAGCAGCCATGGCGCATGCCCGTGCCGACGCCGCAAGACCAATTGCGTGTTCACTCCAACCGCTTACAGAAACATCCTGAACTCGGAAACCTTCCCATCCTTGTCTCGGATCAGGAACGTGGCGACCTGGTCGATCTCCGCGATGATGCCGTCATACAGCTTCATCGCATTCTTGAAGACCTCCGCGTAAGACGCGGCATCGGTTTTTTTCCTTTTGCTCCGCAAGCTGCGCCATGGCGCGCGCAGAAAGGTCGAGCTGGACCCGACTTTTGCCGATGCGCTGCACCTTCTCCTGCGCGGCGGCGCCGGCGGCTTCCAACTGAGCCCGGTCAAACGTTGTAGCTGTCATCCTGAACCCTTTCGACCTCGGTGAAAGTAATACCCGATGATGGCGCCGATAAGCGGTCCTGCCACCGTCCAGACATCCTTTACAGCGCCGAATCTACCACTGTAAAAACCATGTCCGGTCGCTAATGCCAACGCCACGAGTGAAGCTACGAGAGTAATTTAAGAAATATTATCGCGAGACCTGGACGTTTTATATTCGTCTGTTGCTCGCGTCTCTATCTCATAATCACGCCATGCGCAGGTGTGTAAATGTTAGTGCTTTTGAGAACTGAAACGTCTTTGGAAGGTTTGGGCGACACTTCTTGGTGTTCCTGAATTTCGGAAGGCTCTTTTGGTTTCCATTCCAATTACGCTCCATGAGCGCCTCTACAATTATAGCGGAGGCGGATAAACATTAAGTAGCCAGCCGAATTACGTATTGAGGATTTTTTGAGGTAGTCAATCGCAATCCACGTTTGGTGGTTAGATTGAGTTGCTGTTGCGCGATCGAGCCTTGATCGCCACCCGCCGCACCACCTGTCAGACTGCCACACGCCCTCACAACGCCCCCGCCGTCCGCACCGCGATCGTCGCCGCCGAGGCGCGATTCTCTACCCCCAGCTTCGTGTAGATCTGCTCCAGATGTTTGGTCACCGTTGCCGGGCGTAGCCCGAGTATTTCCCCGATGTCGCGGTTGGATTTGCCGCGGCTGATCCACAGCAACACCTCAGCCTCCCGCGCCGTCAGCCCCAGCCGCTGGCGCAGCAGCGCCTCTCCGCTGTTCGCCTCCGCCACCACCACGCGCAGCAGCATCTCGTCGGGTCCGAACTGGCCGACGAAATGAAACTCCAGCGTGCGCCCGGCATGGGTGAGCGAGGCCACCGGCCGACCCGGCACAAGATCGGCCGGGTTGATCCTCCAGTCAGGCCCCCAGGCGATCAGGTCGCCCGGGGGATGCGGTGGCATCGCCGCCTCCGCGTCGCGCAGCAATGACGCGGCCTGCGGCGTGGACCACAGCACCATCCCCTCCGGCGTGGCCGCGATCAGGAAACGCCCGGCCGCATCCAGCGCCATCTGGGCGCTGCGGGTGCGGCGGGCATTGACCAGATGCACGCCGATGCGCGCGATCACCTCGTCTGGTCGTACCGGTTTCGTCACGTAATCCACGCCGCCCGCCTCGAAGCCGCGCACCACATGCTCGGTCTCGGTCAGGCCGGTCATGAAAATGATCGGCACGCCCGATAGCATCGGATTGCGCTTCATGATCCGGCACAGCTCGAACCCGTCCATGCCCGGCATGATGGCGTCGATCAGGATGATATCGGGCGTGATCCGCTCGATCACCGACAGCGCGAAATTCGCCGATTGCGCCAGCAGCACCGTGTAGCCCGAGGCCTCCAGCGCCTCGTTGAGCAAGCCCAACGTGCCAGGCACGTCGTCCACCACCAGCACCGTGTCGCGCCGCTTCACGGCACCGGGTTCCGGATGGGCGCGGCCTTCGCCGCCGCATCGAGCGCGACCATGAAATCGTCGAGGCGATACTCCGCGAGAAGCTTGCGCAGGAGGGCGAAATGCGGGCCGCGTTCGGGCGATTCCCGCTCGAACTCATCGAGTTGCGTGCGCAATCCGCTGACATAGCCGATGGCGGCGAGTTCGCGCAGCGCCGCGATCTGCTCGCTTCCCAGCGCCCCGCCCGCCCCGGCCTCGGTCCCGCCCGCCGGCGCCTGCGTTACCCATTCCAGCGCCAGCAGCCGCCCGATCCGTTCCAGCAGGGCCGGCAGGCTGATCGGCTTGGTCAGCGTGTCGTCATGGTGGCAGGCATCCTTCGGCGGCTGCTTCAGCTCCCGCCCATCGGCGGAAATGATCACGATCGGCACCACGGGATGAAGCTCGCGCAATTCGCGGGCGAGATCCCATCCGTTCATGCCCGGCATGGACAAATCGATCAGAAACAGATCGGGCGTTCCGCCGGCGGCGAATTCCAGGCATTCCTCGCCGTCCGACGCCTCCCGCACCGTGAAACCGAGCGGCGTGAGCAGGTCGGTGAGCAGTGCGCGGTGCATCGGGTCGTCATCCGCGACGACGACCCTTCGCCGCGGGCCGACATAGCCGCCGATGCGCCGCTCCGGCAGACCCGCGATTTCCGGCGCGGAGGACCGCGAGAGCATCAGGCGCACCCGGAACCGGCTGCCCCGGCCGGGCTGGCTGACCACCGAAATCTCGCCGCCCATGATCTCGGTCAGTACCTTCGCGATGGTCAGGCCCAGCCCCAGCCCCGGTGCCATCACGCCGCGCGATGTCTTGACGCGTTGCAACGGCTCGAAAATCCGCTCCAGATCGGCGGCCGCGATGCCGATTCCCGTGTCGATGACATCGAACTCAGCCACCTCGGCGCGCCATCGCACGCGCAGCGTCACCCGCCCCTCATGCGTGAACTTGATGGCGTTGGAGAGCAGGTTGATCAGGATCTGGCGTAGCCGATGCTCGTCGGTATGCACGCGCGGCGGCAGGTGGTCGCCGCCATCGAACACGAAGTCGATGCTCTTCTCCTCCGCCTGTAGGCGGAACATGTCCACCAACTGGCTCAGGAAAGCCGGCAACGCGACCTCATCGCGATAGATGTCGATCCGTTTGGCCTCGATGCGGGAGATGTCGAGCAGGCCCTCGACCAGTGCGGCGAGATGTTCGCCGCTGCGCCGGATGATGCGCAGCGCGTCGGTGCGCCGGTCCAGCGCGGATGGATCGCGTTCCAGCAGCTGCGCGTAGCCGAGAATGGCGTTGAGCGGGCTGCGCAGTTCATGATTGATGCTGGTGATGAAATGACTTTTCGCGAGGCTGGCGCTCTCGGCGATATCCTTGGCGCGTTGCAGGGCGGCGTCGGTGCGGCGATGCGCGCGGATTTCCGACATCAGCAGCCCGGTTTGGCGGCGGGTTTCCTCCTGCGCCACGCGGCGGCTTTCCTGAGCCAGCACCAGCAGCCAGGCGGCGATCCCGCCGATTACCACCAGCACCACGAAGGCCTGCCAGAACGCGGCGGCATCGGCGGCGGCGGTGCGCGCATGGATGCCGAGCAGCACCACGGCGGCGGCGGCGACGAAGAAGGCGAACACGCCCGCGAACCGCCCTAGCGGGCTGCCCGCCGCCCGCATCACCGCGGCGGGAAGAACCGCGCCCAGCACGCGCCCGATCTGCGCGTCCGCCCGCGCATGCGGTTTGCAACCGTCGTTGCAGCGCGCATCCAGCGAGCAGCACAGCGAGCAGATCGGGCCGGTGTAAACCGGGCAATACGCCATGTCCTCCGGCTCGAAGACATGCTCGCAGATCGAACATTGCAGCGAGGTCCGCGCTCCCCAGGACGCGCGCGGCTTGCGGGCCAGGTAGTAGCGTCCCGCTGTAGCCCAGGCGATCGCGGGCGCGGCGACGAACGCGACCACGAAGGCGACGAAGGTGGACATCGCCGCCATCATCGGGCCGAACGCGCCGAACCAGGCGGAGAGCGACAGCGCCACCGCCAGCAGCATCGCCCCCACGCCGACCGGATTGATATCGTAGAGATGCGCGCGCTTGAACTCGATGCCGCGCGGGCTGAACCCCAACGGCTTGTTGACGACGAGGTCCGCCACCAGCGCGCCGATCCAGGCGGCGGCCACATCCGAATAGAGCACCAGCGTGCGCTGGATGGTCTCGTAGGCGCCGAGTTCCATCAGCAGCAGCGCGATGACGATGTTGAACACCAGCCACACCACGCGGCCGGGATGGCTGTGCGTCAGACGGGAGAAAAAGTTCGACCACGCGATGGAGCCGGCATAGGCGTTGGTGAGATTGATCTTCATCTGCGACAGCACGACGAAGAAGCTGGTCACGATCAGGGCCGCAAGGGGCGAGCGCAGGGCGTCGCCGAACGCGACGAGATACATCTGCGCGGGACGCACGGCGGCTTCCGGCGACTGGCCGAGGCTGATCAGGCCATAGGCCAGGAACGAGCCGGCGAGCAGCTTGAACACGTCGAACACGATCCAGCCAGGGCCACCGGCGAGCAGCGCGGTCCACCACGCCACTCGGCTGGTGCGCGAGCGGGGCGGCATGAAACGCAGGTAATCGACCTGCTCGGCCGTCTGCGCGATCAGCGCCAGCAGGATGGAGGCGCAGGCGCCGAAGG
>Ga0116231_10011676_pt1 | contig 13354 bp, 10 predicted proteins | sample S1TSphgellanicum_2_FD_89695 | JGI IMG/M metagenome (GOLD analysis project Ga0116231, IMG submission 89695) | Host-associated microbial communities from peat moss isolated from Minnesota, USA - S1T2_Fd - Sphagnum magellanicum MG | ecosystem: Host-associated > Plants > Peat moss > Unclassified... | reverse complement strand
GACTCTGAAGCAGTTTTCAAATGCCGCTGCATGGCTGAATAAACATGATATTGATTTGCGCGTGTTTGTTTTGGTGAAGCCGCCCTATCTTGATGAGCACGAGGCGCTAGAGTGGGCGAAGCGATCAATCGATTTTGCGTATGAGTGCTGCGCCAGCGTGATTTCTTTGATTCCGACGCGCGCGGGCAACGGGGCTATGGATGAGTTAGCTGCGCGCGGTGAATTCTCTCCTCCGAAATTGCGAACCCTCGAAGCAGCGGCGGGATATGGAGTTGGCTTGCAGCGCGGCCGAGTGTTTGCGGACTTGTGGGATTTGGAACGGATTTCTTCGTGTGACGTTTGCTATCAGCAGCGGCGCGCGAGATTGAATGATATGAATCTGAGTCAATCGATAACGCCGCAAGTGGAGTGCCATTGCTGATGCTCTACGATATTGCGATTGTGGGTTCTGGATTTGCCGGATCGCTGATGGCGATGATCTGCCAGCGATTGGGACGGTCGGTGATTTTGCTGGAGCGGGGAAAACATCCGCGCTTTACCATTGGCGAATCGTCCACGCCGCTGACGAACCTTTTGCTGGAGGAGTTAGCGGCCCGCTATGATTTGCCGGCGATTGCTCCACTGGCGAAGTGGGGGACGTGGCAGGCGAGTTATCCGGATGTGGCGTGCGGGCTGAAGCGCGGATTTTCTTTTTTTCACCATGTTTTAGGGCAGCCGGACGTTGATGACCGGGAGCATCAGTTGCTGGTGGCTGCCAGCCCCAATGACCGGATTGCGGATACGCATTGGTACCGGCCGGAGTTTGATCATTTGTTTGTGAAGGAGGCCCAGAAACTCGGAATCGAGTATAGGGAGGAGGCTGAGTTAGCGGAGATCTCGGAAGGCGAGGAGGAAGTTTGGCTGAGCGGCCGCGGTATTCAGGTGAGGGCGCGGTTTGTGATTGATGCCAGCGGTCCGCGGGGATTTTTGCACCGGGCGCTGGGATTGCCGGAAGCGGCGATACCGGATATGCCGCCAACCCGGGCCTTGTACAGCCATTTCACAGGCGTGGGGCTTTATGGCGATGCTGTCGATGCGCCGCCTTATCCGATTGATTCCGCGGCTGTTCATCATGTGTTTGATGGCGGGTGGATTTGGGTTTTGCAGTTTAACAACGGCGTCACCAGCGCGGGTGTTGCGGCCACTTCCGAGGCGGCCGAACGGTTGCGATTGCAAGACGGAGAAAGCGCGTGGATGAACCTGCTGAACCTGCTGCCTCGGGTGAAGGAACAATTTGCGAATGCGCGGAAGACGAGGCCGTTTGCTTATGTTCCGCAGCTATCGTTCCGCAGCGGCGCGGTTGCCGGGAAACGCTGGGTGCTGCTGCCTTCGGCGGCGGGGTTTGTCGATCCCCTCTTATCCACTGGTTTTGCGATGACTCTGCTGGGGGTGAGCCGGCTGTCCCAGGTTATTGAGAAGGATTGGGGAGCGCGGGATTTCTCGTGCCAGGTGCGGAAGGTGGCGGAACGGAGCGATACGGAGCTTTTGGCGGCGGCCCGTCTGATTGGCAGCTTGTATTCCAGCATGAACCGTTTCCCGGTGTTCGTTTCCGTCTCTTTGCTGTATTTTGCGGCGGTGATCTATTCGGAGACAGTGCGGCGTTTGGGCAAGCCGGAGATGGCTCAGTCGTTTCTATTGCATGATGACCCTTATTTCGGATCTTTGTGCAGAGAGTTTTATGGGCGAGTGAATGAGCCAGATTCCAAGGCTTTTTGTGACGACATTGTTCGGGCGATTGAGCCTTGGAATTTGGCCGGATTGGGCGATGCCAGCCGACGCAACTGGTACCCGGTGGATGCGCGAGACCTTTTCGATGGCGCCGCGAAGGTGGGCGCGACGCGCGAAGAGATCTCGCAATTGCTGGCGCGCGCAGGCTTTTAAAAAGCGAAGCGCAGCCCCAGGTCGATGCGGCGCTGGTTGCTGGCGGTGGCCTCGGCACCGAAGCCGCCGGAGATGCCAGTGGATTCCAGGAAGTATGGCGAGGTCATGGCTCCGTTGGGCGTGTTCAGGTTCTCGTGATTAATGGCATTGCGCGCATTGACTGAAAGCGTCAGGTTGTAGCGATGCTCGGTGGTATCGCCCATACCGCGGGGCGGCCCGCCTCCGAAACCTCCGCGTCCGCCGCCACCGCCAGCGCGCGCACCGCCGGAGACGCCGGCGAATTTAGTGGTGCCAAAGCCCCAGGTCTTGCTGAGGCGTAAGTTGACGCTGATGCTGCCCGGTCCGGTCGCGGCATTTCGGGGGATTAATTGCGAGCCCACCAGGGGATCTGGATTCAGGTAACCAAGGCCAGGAACATAGTATTGGGTAGGTGTGCTGGAAATGCTGGGCCGCGCGGTGGGCGTGCCGGAACCTTGCATATAAAGATCGGTGCCGGTGGTGATGTTATAAGGCATGCCGGAGCGGAGAACGATGAAGGGCGACAAACGAATGCCCCATTTATAGGATAGAGAGCCGCCCACGAAGAGGGTGTTGTTCACATTTAGAGAAGCGCGGCCCCAATCCTCTTTCAGGTCATAAGGGTCGGAAGCCAGAGTGCCCAAGCCGTCGGTATCGCTATGTGCGCGTGAGATGCTGTACCGGCTGAACAAGGTCAGCCAGCGTCCCACTTGCGAATTCACGTTGAACAGCAACTGGGTTTGTTTGAATATGCCGGTGGATTGATAATCGTAGATGTCGCCGGGAAAGATGGAGGCGTAAGGACGAGGTCCCACCACACCGTCGGGCGCGCCGGGCGCCAAATCACCGACTGTTGGAATTGGTGCGTTGATATCGACGGTTCGCAGTTCATGCACACCGCGGGCATTCAGGAAGTTGATGCCCAACGTGGTGCGGCTGAACAGCTGTTTTTCAATGCCGATAGCGGTCTGCATCAGGTAAGGCGCGTGCAGGTTTGGATCAAGTTGATATTTCTGGCTGCTGGTGGTGTCGGCGGACAGAAGACCGAGCGGGAGCGGGGTGGCAAAGCCGGCGTTGTAAGTGGCCGGGTCGTTCAGCGTGTAGGTTTGCAGGTTTCCGCCTGTGCTGTAGCGTTCGGCCTGCTCGACGCTGGCGATGGCAAAGCGGTCATAGAACATGCCCCAGCCGCCGCGAATCACCAGTTTGGCTTTGCTGTTGGTTCCGCCGGGCTGCCAGGCAAAACCAAGACGCGGCGCAATGTCGCTGTGGTCGGGAATGTTGGTCTGGGCTTCAAAGCGCATTCCCAGGCTCAGGGTCAGGTTGGGCCGCACGCGCCAGTCGTCTTGAATGAAAGGGCCAAAGTCGGTTTGCGCGATGCCGAAGTAGGGATTGCCGGCGCTGACGGTGTATTTGGATGGCCCGTAGCCCATGGCCGTGACGGTGCTGCTGGCGTAGCCCAGTTGCAGAAGGCGGATGGTGGTCAAATACTGCTGAATGGAAGAGAGGCTGGCAATTACCGGCGTGCCGTTAGGACCGGTGACGGGCGTGAGGCCCGGCTGCAAAGCGGCTCCCAGATAGGGCGTGTTGGTGCCGCCCAAAAATTCATAGATGCCGTTGAAGTTTTTGGCGCTGTCATCGCTGAGGACGGTGGAGCGCGTGCGGATGCCGAACTTGGTGACGTGCGCTCCCCAGGTGACGGAGGTGTAGTTTTGCAGCTCGGCGTAGCTTTGACGGTCCGTATTTGCGCCAAAACCGGGCGCGCTGTAGCCGGAGCCGCCGGCGGTGAACGACTGGGCCACCATCAATTCCGACGCGGTGCTTTGGCTGCCATAGCCGGTGTATTGATAAGAAAGCTGAAGGTGCGTTTCGTTGACGACTTTAGAACTGAGCACGGCGGTTTCCACCACCTGAAACGACTGTTCGTTGACGGAATAGGTATAGCCGTTGCTGGCGTAGCTGAGACCGCCGAATTGAATGGCGCTGAGATCGAAAGCGCCGATGCCGGATAGCAAACGGTCGTTGGGCGTGTATTCATAGCGCATGCTCAGCGTGTTGTTCTTGCTTACCTGCCAGTCGACACGGGGACTGACGGTGGTGCGGCGCTGGGGCGTGGCGACGGACGATTGATACGATTCGACGCCCAGCAGATTCGCGGTCGGAATGGTGGCGGTGATAATGCCGTTGTCGTCAATGTTGCGACGGTCGACGTCCACGAAGAAGCTGGCATTCTTGCCGAGCGGTCCGCTGACGTTGCCGCCGAACTGCTCGGTCTTGAAAGAAGGGTTATAGGTAAGGAAAGGGTTGCGGGAATTCCAGATGCCGTCGCTGATGTTGAACATGCCCTGGCCGTGAAACTTATCGGAGCCGGGCTTGGTCAGAATTTCAATGCGACCGTAGCCGAGCTTGTCGTACTGGGCGGAAAACGGGTTTGAGTTGATGCGGATTTCGCGGATGGATTCTTTGGGCGGCAGGCGGCCGCCACTGAAACCATCGACATAAATCTGGTTGCCGCCGGGACCGGCGGATGGGCCGGCCAGGGCCTGGAGATCGGCGGTTAAATCGTCAGGATCGTCAGGCAGGGCGTCCAGGTCTTCTTTTTTAAGTACAAGCTGGGTGGCGTTGTTGGAAGCTTCAACGGAAATTTTGTTGTCGGCTGATTCTTCCACCGTCACTTCCGCTCTTTGTTCCTGCACGTTCATGCTCAGGTTCGCGGTGGCCGTCTGTCCCGGTGCCACGTTGACGCTGACCGGGGCCACCTGGGCCAGTCCGCTATAGGTGACAGTTACGTTGTAGGTGCCGGGAGCGACCCCTTTGAGAGTAAAAGTGCCATCGGCCTGGGTGCTGGTGGTGGCGACTGATCCGGACGAATTTAGCAGGGTAATGGTTGCGCCGGGGATGACTCCGCCGGTGCTGTCTTTGACTGTTCCCTGGACCGATCCGGCAGCGCGGGCGGGCCTTGTGGCTTGGATTGTGGCCGGCGGATTTTGCGGTGCTGTCGCGGCGTAAACGGCGAGCGTCCCCAGCAACAGCCCTGTAAATACACGTATAGTTTTCTTCTTCATGAATCCCCTGTCAAAATGCTTTTCGCTTGCTGTTTACCGCTTAAAGGCTGTTTATTGCGGTGCTGACATCTCGCCCAGACCCCAATCGCCACCCAGACTTCTGCCGCCGCCGCTCCTGGCAGGAGCAGACTGAAGGATTGGTTCAACACCGGCAATGATGGTGCTTGCCAGCAGTTTAGAATTATCGGCACCGGTGGCGACTCCGGAGATCACCAGGGCATCACCCGGCTTAAGATCCGAGAGAGCAATTTTAGGCGTGCTGTCGATCATTTGTGAGATGTCGCCACGGCCACGACCGCCGCCGGGTCCGCCGGGGGCACCGGGTCCGCCAGAAGGAGGACCACCGGCCGGCATACCTCCGCCACCGGGAGCGCCAGCGCCGGGAGCAGTGGGGGGCGTGGTGCCGGCGGCAGCGGGATTGAGACGGCGAGCCAGGAAGCCGGCCATCATGGGCGTCAGTTTATGGATGGACGCGTCGGTGTTGAGATCAATCTGAACATCCTTTTTGGTCGCCAGATCCTTCGCGGTCATGGATTTTCCATCGGGCGCCAGCGAGGAAATGGTGACTGCTATGGTGCGGAACGCGCCGGTATAGACCTTTTGTCCGGTAACCGCGGTTCCGTCTGCATTTTTTTCACCGAGAACCTTGAGCTGGTCACCCGGCTGGATTTGTGAAATTTGAGAAGGCACGGGCTTTCCGGTGGCTGGATCGTAACGCGTGAATTCAGTGGCAGGGGAAGTTTGAACGGTCATGGGCGTGGGCGCTCCTCCCACCCGCGCTTCCACGGTGATTTTGCCTGAGGCGGGATCAACAGCGGTGACTCGCCCGGAGGTGGCCTTTGCCCAGGCTGCCGCTTGTTCCTTGTGTGTTAATTCGAGATCGCGGGCGGACATGAGAATTACCGATCTGGCACTCAGTGTCACGGGCGTCTCTTCCACTTTGGTACCGCGCACATCCACCCGGTCGCCTTCTTCCAGGTCTTCCGCGGTAATCCGAACCGCGCTCTTCAGATCTTTGGCGGTCGGCTCCACCTTCAGCAGAGTCTTGGTATTAGAAAGCTGAATGATCTCGACCGCGCCCGTTTTGTCTTCCTTCACGGTGACGGTCTTGGCTGCTTTGTCGACGGCGGTGATGGTGCCCAAGACGTGATCAAGCGCCGCTTTGGGGGCCGGAGCGTCCTGACCAAAAGCGGAACAGGTGAGAGCTGCCGATAACGTGAGGCAGTGGATAAGAGACTGGGAAGTTCGCATGAATGTAGTGACTTTAAGGTAGCTGGTAAAGTCGCCTTTGATTTAGGCGATTCTACCTGTCCTAAAGTTACGTCAGTTCAGAGGGGAACAAAGGGGTGGGAATGTAGTGAAATGTAAAGACGGGACTTAGACGAAAGGGACATGCTCCTTGCGGGACATGGCCCCTTCGCGGGCTTTGCGGGATACGAAGAAAAATTAAATCCTGATGCTATCAGGCTGCGTTCAGCAAGTCCTCTTCAAAGGTTTCTTCCCCTTCGGCTCGCTGACGGTCGGCCTCTTCCTGGCACTGAATGCAGTAAGGAGCCCAAGGCACGGCGTTGATCCGCTTCAGACTGATATCTTCGTCACAGTGCATGCATACGCCAAAGCTGCCGTCGTTTATGCGGCGTAGAGCGGAGCGGACGTTCCGCAGCAGTATGGTCTCGCGGTCGAGGTTACGGATGGCCAGCTCACGCTCCGTCGCATGCTGAACTTCGTCCAGAGCGTCCGCCGCCTTTTCAATGGCGATTCCGTCCCGATTGCGAACAAACCGCTCCAGCTCTGCCTGTTTATCCAGCAGAATCTTCTTGAACTTCTCGAGTTCTATTTTTGTCATTTTTTTTCTCCTTCTTGCCCAAACCTTCCAGCCCTTAAAAAATCCATCGATCAAACCAGCTATCCTCTGTTCAGACGGATACCGGATCACTAAAGTTGGTACGCGATCTCCAATTGATACGGCAACGCCACGGTCTTCGGATGTCTACGAAGATGCACAAAACTCGATAGCTTGAGTGTTTCCGTTGCGGGGCAGAGGATTGCACCGACCGAATGCGCCTGGGAACCAGAAATAATCCAGGACCGGGGCGTTCTACTCCGCAGGACTGCCTTACTACTGGCCAGTCTTGGTTGGATTCTAGTATCATACCACACCTTCTTAGCAATTCAAGTGCCAAATGCAAACCGGGACGTCCGCGCGTCTAACAGAAACCGCACTGCGGCCTTCCAAGGCCGTCTTGAGTGCTTCTGAAACTAGCTGGGAAAACGTTACTAAGCCACTGCTTTTTAAGACGGTTAGGCACCGCACCAGTCACTAGCCGAGCGCGCTGCAAGCAGAAATCAGGTTTGGAGTAGAGGTTGGAACGGGCCGGTAAAGTTCTCAGCCAAATCTGGGTGAAATGTGATGAATTTGTCCGATTTTGATACAGGCTCTACGCGGGCGATACTTCCACCAGGCAACTGAAGAAAGTGGGACCACCGCCGATGTCGGTAAGTCTTTCCGAAGTCAGGTGATTAATTCCCAATCGTTCGCCCGAGCGCGTCTGCCAGCCGACGCTGGGGGCGCGCAGGACACCAGTTTGCACGTCATCGCTGATATGCGCGGTGAAATAACAAGCGCCGCGCTGATTGAAAACCTTGACGCGGTCACCAGTCGCAATTCCACGCGGGCGGGCGTCGGCTGAATTGATGGAGAGTCTGCTGGTTTGCGCCGCCACCGAGCTGCGGTATCCGAACGTGCTGTTCATGCCGTCTTCATTCTTGCTGGAGATCAGTTCGAGCGGGAATTGTTTCAGCAGAGCGGCATCTCCCAGGCGCGACTCGACGGGTGCGGAATAGCTTAGTGAACAAGCGCCAAATTCGAATTTGCCCGATGGAGTTGTGAATCCACCTTTGGTGAAAGGCCGGAATGGAGTTCCATTTGTCTGCAAGTGGATCGACTTTTCGGAATCCAGGCGTTCCAGCGTGATACCGCGCAGGTATTCGGAAGGAGTGTCTAGCAAAGTGCGGATCATGTCGTCGTCAGAATCGTCAAAGCAAGGTTCGGGGAAGCCCATGCGTTTGGCGAGAAGCCGAAAAATTTCGACATTCGATTTGGTTTCTCCGGCCGAGGGCAGCGCGGGGCGCGCCAGTTGCAGATAGTAATGACCGTAAGCCTTGTATAAATCGGTGTGTTCCAGAAAGGTTGTGACGGGCAGCACTATATCCGCGTAGTCGGCGGTATCGGTGCGCATTTGTTCCAGAACGACGGTGAATAAATCGTCTCGGCGCAGCCCTTCAATGACTTTGGTCTGGTTAGGAGCAATGGCGGCAGGATTGGAATTGTAAACCATGAGGGCTTTGACGGGCGGCTGGTTCAATTCAGGCTGGTTGAATTCAAGCAGAGCCTGGCCCAGATGGCTCATATTCACCACTCTGGCCTGGCGTCCGAGCGGCGATGCGTTTTGCAGGTCGGGCCGCTCCAGCGCCTGGGAATTTAACTGGAATGCACCGGAGGTGGTCAGTTGCAGGCCGCCGCCTTCGTGTTGCCAGGCCCCTGTGAGAACCGGAAGAGCGGCAATGGCTCGAACCGCGCTGCCTCCCCGGTCTGTTCGCTGAACTCCATAGTTGACGCGAATGGCGGCCGGCTGGGAGGCGGCGTATTCGCGAGCTAGCAGCTCAATTTCTTCCGGCGCGATTCCGGTGAGATGGGAAACACAATCCGGAGGATAGTGCGCGGCCAGGGCTTGCATTTCGGCAAAGCCGTTGGTATGCCGGGTGACGTAATCGGAGTCTTCCAGTTGGTCGCGCAGGATGACGTGCGCTAAACCGAGCGCCAGCGCCAGATCACTGCCGGGATACGGGGCGAAGTGTTTATCGGCCAGGCGGCCAGTGCGATTTTTTACGGGATCAATGACATAGAAGCGGGCACCGTTGCGGCGGGCCGCCAGAATTTCAGGCCACAGGTGAACGTTGGTGCCCAGAATGTTTGCTCCCCAGGCGATGATGAGCTTCGATTTTGCGAAGCTTTCCGGCGCCATGCCGACGCGCAGACCTTGCGACAGTTCCAGCGCCGCTCCGCCGGCGGAGGCGCAGATGGTCCGGTCCAGGCGGGACGCGCCCAGGCGGTGGAAGAAGCGGCGGTCCATGCCCGAACCGTTCAGCACTCCCATGGTTCCGGCATAGCTGTAAGGAAGTATGGATTCGGGCCCGTATTCGGCGGAGATTGCGGTTAGTTTTTCGGCGATTTCGTCGAGCGCGGCATCCCAGGTGATCTGCTCGAAGCGGCCTTCGCCTTTGGCACCAATTCGCCGCAGCGGGTGAAGCAGCCTTTCCGGATGATATTGCTTGTCCAGATACCTGGTGACTTTGGCGCACAGGAAGCCGCGCGTGAACGGGTGAGCGGTATCGCCGGAGAGTTTGGTGGCGTGACCGGTCTCGTCGATCGTTACAACCAGCGCGCAGGTGTCCGGGCAATCGAGCGCGCAAACGGATTTTGCTTGGGTGGGCATGGGATGTCGGTTAACTGGCTCATGCGCCGCCAGATTCGCCTGAGTTTCGTATACCCAAAATCCCAGATCTGCCGGGAGAGCGCAAGGGCCAAGGCGACCGGACGTTCGCGGTAATGGCGGCAGCGGGCGTCCCAATAGATTCTAAAAATAGTGGAATGCGCGGTCAGCGGCCCGCTCTTGAACAGATGCGGCATGACTTTGCGGCTAGGCAGATCAATGAGCGGTTCCGGCACAAAGGCGACGTCATACTTTTGGGCGATACGGAAATACATGTCCATGTCGGACCAGAAGCCGAATTTGTCATCAAACAGGTTCATCTCTTCGAGAACTTGGCGCCGCGCCATGCCGGTTCCCCAGACGGGGCATTCCATTTCGGGGTCGGCGAACGCGAGTCTTTCAAGAAAATACTTTCCCGTCATGAAGGACGGGTAAATATTGGTCAGGCTGCCAGTGACGCCGTCGGGTTCCAGATGGCGATAGACGTTAAACACAAAACCCGCGGTTGGATTCCGCAGCAGAGCGGCGCGCCACTTTTCGATAAGGGCGGGGTGGTAAATGTCGCCGTCGTGCGCGACGGCTACGAATTCACAGTTTGCGCGCCGGATGCCTTCGTTTAAGTTGCCTGGCATCCGGAGGTTGGTTTGATTACGCAAATAATGAACCCGCCGATCCTTCTGGGCGTAAGCTTGGGCAATTTCAGGTGTGTTATCCGCTGAGCAATCGTCGCAGATCCAGAGTTCGAATTCTGGATAGGTTTGGCTGAGAATGCTGTCCAGGGTGCGCGGCAGAACGGCCGCCCGGTTGTAAGTGACCAGAACGATGCTGACGTCAGGCGTCATTTGTCAGATGGGAACTGTAATGGTCCCTCGCAAATAAGGTGCGGCGCAGCCGGAAATTTTCACACGGTCTCCGAGAAATTTGCAGTGGAGCTCGCCAGTGCGTTTGGAGATCTGGCGGGCAAGAAGTTCGGTTTTGTTCAATTTCCTGGCCCAATAGGGAATCAAGGTGCAGTGGGCCGAACCGGTGACCGGATCTTCCGGGACGCCTTTGGCCGGCGCGAGGAAGCGCGAGACGAAATCGGATGTGGTTCCCGGCGCGGTGGCGATGAAGCCGAAATGGTTGAGCTTGGCGAGGGCATACATATCGGGCGTGAGGGCTGAAACTTCCGCTTCCGTCGCGTAAACCAGGACCACATCGCGCGCGGCCAGAATTTCCAGTGGATTGCCGCCGATGGCTTCGACAAGACCCGGCTCCGGCTGAATGGGCAAAGGCGGGCGCGAAGGAAAATCCAGCGTCAGCAAATCGCCCGCTCGCGTGACGGTTAGTTCACCCGATTTCGTTTCGAAGGCAATTGTTTCGCCCGGCTGATTCAAATATTGGAACAGGACGAAGGCCGAAGCAAGCGTGGCGTGGCCGCACAGATCGACCTCACAGCCAGGAGTAAACCAGCGCAGGTGAAAACGTTCTCCCTGGGGCACAAAATAAGCTGTTTCGGCGAGGTTGTTCTCGGCGGCTATGGATTGCAGGGTTTCGTCGGGAAGCCATTCGGGCAAGGGGCAAACGGCTGCGGGATTACCTCGAAAAACAGCGTTCGAGAAGGCATCTACTTGGAAGATGGGAAGATCCATCCACCTATTTTAGTTGACTCGGACGCGGTGCTTTTCTTTTAGGACGAGCTCATCGAAAATGGCCAAGACCTTTTTCCGGTAGGTGTACATCTGCTTTAACGAGTCGCGGAAATTCGCTTCGTACCGTCGCGGCTGGAGCCATTTGGTCAGCATGGGGCGCGGCACGTCGATGTCTTTGCGCAGCGCATCGGCGGAATGCCCGCGCAGGAACAGACCGTAAAAAACCGCTGCCTCCCGCTGAGGTGCAAGTGGATCGAATTCTTCTCGATGCAGCATAGGCGGAAAATCTGAATGAACTATCGAATTTTGCAAGCTGGAGCTTTACTGACCCCTCAAGGAAACAGTCTAACAACGTTGTCAAGTGTCTCAAAAAAATAGCGCCGAAGGACACTGGAAGACGTTCATTGGATGCGGAGCTTGCCCGGAATGGCCAGGAATAAAGTGGGGTACTAAGCTGAGAAGGAGCAAATTTCATGCATAATCCTATGAGTCTGGCTGGACGGAACGCGCTGATAACCGGTGCCTCTTCGGGCATCGGCGCCGCTTCGGCTGTTCTTTTTGCCGAACTGGGCGCGAATGTGGCTGTTGGCTACCACAAAAATGAAGGCGGGGCTACGCAGGTTGTGGAACAAATTGCGGCCGCAGGAGGCCGGGCGAAAGCGTTGAAGGCGGATGTGCGGCAGGCCAGCGAAATTACCCGGCTGGCGGCGCAGGCGGAGGAAGCGTTCGGTTCCATCGACATCCTGGTGAACAATGCGGGCTGGCTGGTGGAACGCCAGACGCTGGCACAGGTGACGGAGGCGCGCTGGGACGAAATTATGGATTTGAACCTGAAGAGCGCGCTGCTTTGCTCGCAAGCTGTTGCGCCGGGGATGGTGGCGCGCCGGAGGGGCGCCATTATCAACATTGTTTCCATTGCCGGACGCAATGGCGGCGGACCGGGCGCGGGCGCTTATGCGACGGCGAAAGGCGGCCTAATAGCGCTGACGAAATCGATGGCCAAGGAACTGGCGCCGCATTCGGTAAGGGTGAATGCGGTGTCGCCTGGGGTCATTGACACCCCTTTTCACGAAGTGTTTTCCACGCCGGAAATGATGGTGAATTTTGTCAAAACTATTCCCCTGGGGCGGGTGGGAAATTCAAAGGAAGTGGCGAATGTCATTGCGTTTGTGGCGTCGGACGCGGCCAGTTACCTTGCGGGGGAAACGATTGAGGTGAACGGCGGTCAGTTGATGCTATGAACCATTAATTCTTTTTGAGAACCGCGCGCGGCATTTGCGGGCGCGGAACTTTCGCTATAGGAAATAACGTCAGTGTAGTGGGAGATGTGCGTGGTTGAACAGAAGTTGAGCGGTGACGTCATTATTGGACAGTTGCTGCGCAATATGGATCTGGGCAAGTTTGAGATGACTTACTCGGTGCTGCTGCCTTGCGTGTTCACTATTTATCTGAATCCGCGCGACCACGCGACACTGTGCGGTGTTTTCGACTTGATTCTGGACGATGCGCGCAAGGCGCTGCGGGCGCGCGTGGCGCAGATGAACGCCAAGCCCAGCGGTTTTCTGGCCCGCCGGACTAAGAACACCAAGGAACACAAAATCAGCTGCCGCGACTGGGATATTGAATTTCTTCCCGATGGCGAAGTGCCGCCGGGTGATGTGGAGATTCACTCGGAACTGAGCGAGACGGTTCAGCCGGGATATCGGGGCATGAAAACCACGCTGATGGAGCGCGAACCGACTGCTTCCGTCCCGCGAGCGACAAGCACCAATGACACGAATCCGAAAGCACCGGAGCCAACGGTTCTGAAGCGGCAGCCGGATGTCGTGCATGCGGAACTGCATTATCAGGATGAATCGGGACAGCAGGTTTACCTGATGACGCAGAACAAAATTCGCGTAGGCCGCGGCGGCGATGACATGCCGATGGATTTGGCCCTCTATACCAATGACGAAGTTTCGCGCGAGCATTTGAATCTGCGGCGCGATCCGGCCACCGGCGATTACTTTGTCACTGATTTGAGCACTAACGGCACTTGGCTCAACGGCAAGCGCCTGGTGAAAGCTTCGGAACAGCCGTTGCCGGACGGGGCGGAGCTGAATCTGGGGGAAGTGCTGGCCGTGCATTTTCAGGTGAAAAAGTGAATTTCCTTTACTTCGCGCGCGTTCCGTTTGTGCTGATTTTTTTGCTGTTCGTGCTGGCGCTGGTGGTGCTGAACTGGAAAGGCCAT
>Ga0116231_10011674_pt1 | contig 13357 bp, 6 predicted proteins | sample S1TSphgellanicum_2_FD_89695 | JGI IMG/M metagenome (GOLD analysis project Ga0116231, IMG submission 89695) | Host-associated microbial communities from peat moss isolated from Minnesota, USA - S1T2_Fd - Sphagnum magellanicum MG | ecosystem: Host-associated > Plants > Peat moss > Unclassified... | reverse complement strand
TCTTGGTACCGTGTTTTTGTTTTTATTTTTCCCTCTCCTTTTTCCCCCCCCCCCCCTCACATTTTTCGAAGCTTTTATTATTATTATTTTAACCGTCCAAAGAAGAGGCACCAGTTCTCTCGTACCGGAGCCAGTTTCTCTCTCTCACTTGCAGCAAGATTCCGCAGTGTTCACATGCAGCAAAATTTAGCCATGCATTATTATTACGGCAGCAGAGATATTAGTATGTGACTAGCTAGCCGGCTTCTTCGTTCGTTCGTTCCGTCTTGAGCTTGCAGGGCTTAGGCTCTTGACCAGCCTTCTGAAAACCCAACACAAATTATGTGACTCAATTGCAAAAATTATGATAAATTATATACATATGAATAGGCATTCCGGAAATAAGCACCCACTTGGCATTAAAATTAAAAAAATCTTATTTTACTAATTTTTTTTAGATAATTTAAAAAAAAATTGTGACTATTTTTGATCTCATGAAGTGTCATTTGAAAGACGTAACCCAACTTAAAGCACCCACCCCAAAAAAAAAAAAAGAAAAAATATATATCATTTTTCACATGATACTTATGATTCCCGACAAGTATCACAAGAAAAAATGAAAAAAAGAAAACTATTGGGCATTTCGAAAAACAATATGTTTGCCCCTTTTGCAAAGGAAAGATTCTACTTGATATGATACACAAAATTATTTGATACACATAATAATAACATGTCTACCAGTTTTTATCACTCTCGAGATTTGTGGGCCGTTTAGAAGGTCGAGAGACCAGTGTTGGCCGGGTATTGGCTTTTAGTCATACCAGGTGGGCAGGGCATTTTTTTTTTAAAAAAACCATTTGTGAAGCCCGGAGGGCATGGGCATTGGAAATTTTTTAAAGCAAACTATTCCCAGGTAGTAATTGATTTGAGGGTTTTTTTTTTTTTTTTTTTTTCACAAAGGCTTGCATAACATGCATGGAAATGAGTGATGCCCATCGGACATAAACCCAGGCGTGTGTATTAAAAAATATTATCATAATTGACATTATTTTCAAGTATTTTAAAAAAGGAGGAGTCCAAGACAAATTTGAATGCCAAAAATGATCACATAGAATTTGTCTTTGTACAAATTGCCTCTGGCTTAAAAAATGTGTTCAGAAAGCTACATGTATATGTTTTAGTCCTACTTCAATCACTAACTACCAAACTTAATGTAACTGATCTAACTCAAAAATTGTAACCTAAGTGATTCGCCAATTTGGATCTATTGATGCTTGATGCCATAAGAATTGGCTAGTTTTTTGAACTCCAACTTGTGCAACTAGTTGATCCCTTTTGGGACTTGGAGTGGAGGTAGGCCTAGCACCCAATATTATGAAAGGTATTAAAAATTTTATCGCCTGATGTAATTAAGGATTTTTCATATAATTACGACAGAATAATTCAAGTGTTGTGAAAAAAAGGCAACAAGGAAAAAAATCTTTATTTTGAAAGTGTTTGAAATGATGTCACATGGCACTCTGAAATTTCAAATTGCATTTTGAGCCCTCAAGTCTACCTCCACTCAAAATGACATTCAACTTCGGTAGCAGGTGTAGAGTGCATTCTCAAACTTTTTTAATACACACTAGCAAACAAAAACCTTCAAGCAAACATGCATTCAAGTTCATACATAAATTGATGTTGCACATTGAGTTTCACTTAACATAATCACATCAAAATATTTTGCAATTTGACAACTTTGCATCAACATTACAAAAATCAAACAAGCAACCGCACCACAAAACCAAATCCGCAGAAATCATGTGCATTCAATTTTAGCTAGGGCAATCAATTGGACCCATGTTAAAACAATGGAAGCATAAACACATTCAATTGGACCTAAAACAATGGGAATAGAAACACATAATCAATTGGACCTAAAACAATGGGAATAGAAACACATAATCAATTGGACCTTAAAATAGTGGGAGCAAAAACATAGAATCAAATGTAACCTTGCTAAAACAATGAGAGCAAAATTACAACCATTTAGGAACCAACAACCAAGACAAAATCAATTAGACCCTTGCTAAAACAGTTGGACAAAATCATTCAAAACTAACATAAACTTCAAAAGACATTAACAACAAGGACTCATAGACAATGCAAATCAACATTAACACCATAAACCCCTATCCCTTAACATTGACTTATATTGTGAAAGTTTAAAATTTTCAAGGTGTTTCATGTTTTTTATAAACCTTTTCTCATTATTAAAGCACTCTACCCTGAAGGGTTAAGGTAGTGGCATTGGGGGCTTGCTTTTTGCTCCTTTAGCATATTTGGCTTCCAAATTATTCTACATTGTTCAACATCACAATTTGAAACAACATGTTAGTTTTCTTCAAACAAATTAAAATCAACGATCAAACTTTTCATTTTTAAAAACCACATGTCTTCATAATTGAGGAATTTTCCAAATGATTTAGGCCCATTTGCGCATTCGAATCTAAGATCATCTGACCAATTTTTCATAATTAGGACCAACTTATACAAATTTTCAATCCAAGGCTAACAATGCTTCAAACCTATGATGACCCCTACCATATTGAAAATCCTTTTAATTTCGATTTAGGAACCAACAATTCCCATCACCTACCATGCAAGATAAATGAAATTTGGAAACTAATGCTCCTGCTCTGCCCACCAAGTAAATAGATTCAAAGGATTTATTAACACTACAATCCTCTTGAAAAGTGACAGTTCAACTTTAATGAGTCCCATTGCAACTTCTTTAGTAGAAGCAAAAAATCCAAATACACCTAGCTCAACCATTGTAAATACAACAAATGTAACAGTTGTTGAATTTGGTGTTAAGGCATGATAATCAATGAGCAAAAGTGGCATTAAAATCTTTTGATCATAGTCTGCAATAACCTACATGGCCAATTCAAGGCCAACATAATCCCTAATGAATTGCAGGTTCTTGAAACACGAGTTAAACATAAGAACCATCATATTGTGAACATAACAAGACTAAAATGATGATGCAAAGGCCAAGAAAAGTTTTAGCACACCAATAACTTTAATTTGCATCCAATACCCAAGATGCAATAGTTCATAATCAAAATCACCAACCTACACCAACAATCATAATAAGATAGTTAAATCATGTTTTTGGAAGAAAACAAACTAAACCCTAGGCAAATAAATCGAAAAGTAATCAAACCACATACCTACATAATTTCATTTTGTGTTGGAATTGGTGTTGTGCATCATAACACACATGCTTATGGCGGCAAAATTAACATTAGATAATAACCAATACCCTTGGGATTGGTTCAAAACACATTGGATGACCACTAATGTTAGAATTTTTGAAACTTTTTATGCCACAACCCATGTTTAAGGAGATGGTATTATGTTTTGCAAGGCAATGGTTTGCTATGAATAACAAAGGTTTATGGCATGTTTGAACTCCCACATTTCCTTAAATAATATCACCTTGAATTGACAAGAGTTTCTAATTTTTGAAGGTGAAAATATGCATCTTTACAAGCTTAGCCCACTCTTATTTGCCCTTCCCACTTTTTTTGGTCCAAGTCATTGTTTTCTAAAAAGAAAATTGAACCTCTTTAATTGAAACCTCCTTCATGCCACCACACACTTTCAAATCATTAATAACATATAGACAACACTTGGACATATCATGCCCATAACAACTAGTAGAATAGGGTTATGATAACAAGAAAGAACATATGATAGAATGTTTGTTAAGACCATTTGAAGGTGTTCAAATTAACGCTTTTGTTTTTGACATATGGTATGACTTTGTCTAGCAAATTATATCAAGCAAACAGATCTTTGAATTGAACAACCATGGCAACCCTTAAGGTTTCATGAACCTCAAAAATTCCCACAATGGCATGGCAAGGTTCCCATTTTTTATTGATGTAATTCACAACTAGAACAAACTTATCAAAACCTCTTCAGGACATCCACAAATCAAATGTGGTTGTAATTGTAATGGCATTAGTAAAACAAGAAGAACATGGCATTCCATGGTCTTGCTAACCATGGACATGATTACCTTATCACTAAGTTGTTGTTTACTAAGAAAGGTAACTCGGCCACATTGATGAAAGACAAGCCTTTTTAGCCACACATTTTTAGTGGAATTCAATGGTTGATAACTTTTAATGATGTACAATAGCAAATCCTCAAGAAAAAATTCTTGAATAGGGTCTGAATTTTTGTATGGCACTCAAGTGTTGAAAAAATCAACAATGGAGGCTACATATGGTTTTTTCCGCTTCTTAGAAATTTGATGAGTAGCAATTGTTATGGTAATAGTACTTCGTCATGTCTTGTATTACTTCAACATTATAGAATGTTTAGAAGCCACCTGTCGACTCATGGTAGTTGTGCCATGGTCTTTGTTATACATAACCAATCCTTTCTAATTTTGGTTAGAAGACTCTCCTACAACTTCCTGCTAGATGTTATGACACACAACACATTACAATCGTTGAGATTTAAAATAATATATAACAACAATATGGTCATTAACTTAAAAAAATGTTCATGTACTTGTTGTTTTATTCCAAATGAACAAATTTTTTTGGTTGTACTCCAATTCCACAAACAACTTTTCATTACATGCGTATTCTTTAGCTTGTAAAAGCTCTTTTTCATCCTCACCAAGGCCTATGTTAGCAAGCTCATTGTAACTTGCTTCAGATTATATCACATTGTCACCACTCCCAACAACTTCACCACTGCAAACACTTGTGCAGTCAACAACATGGAAAGGAAAACCTTGTGAAATTTTTGTATCCCCATTCGAAAAAAATCATGTTCTAAGTTCATTGTCAATTGACCTTGAAAGCTAAATTGAATACATTGTATTATGAAATCAAAACAAATAAGGAACATATAAATCACCAGTAACACTATTTACCAAATTTGCAATGCAAACCTCAAGTTATTGCTAATGATGCTCTTGAATGTTTAAGAAACATCACAAAATAGGTGCCAAACAAATCGCTAAAATTACAATGTTCACAAAACATTGGTCAAGCACATCTAATGTTCACAAAATAATACACAGATCACTAGCACTAAATTTTCCACCCTTGAAGCAAATTTACTAATGCTTGCGAACAAAGCATGTGTTAAACAAAGCACCAAATTTGGAGTGTTCACAAAGCACCTTATAGATCTAATGCTCACAAAACAACAAACAAATCACCAACACCAAACCTTAAACCCTTGAAGCAAAATAGTGTTCACGAAGCACCTTGCAAATTTAATGTTCACAAAGCAACAAATCTAGTGCTCACAAAGCACACACAAATTATGCAGCACTAGACATTGATCACCAATATTACACAACGCTCATAAAGCATTGAAGATCCAAATATGTTCACAAAACACGACACACACCACTATTATAGCATTCACGAAACACCAAAAAAATCATTAGGAGCAATAAACAATGCTCATGAAAATTTGTTGAACAAAACATTACACAAATCACACAACTGATGAAAGAAAAAAAAACAAAGTAAATAACGAGATCAAAACCTAGGAACTTATGAAGCAAGAAGAACAAACTTGCATAGAAGACTCGCATGTTTACATAAATGCAAGTTGATTATTGGTTGCCAACGACAAAAAAAAATTGCAAATTTCGACACTCCTTTCTAATGTTCCTTCCCATTGCATGTCAAAATCATGGACATCCTACATAATGATAAGAGCTCATGCTTCCTCAAGCAAGGGGCACAACCCACAACAAACTAAAAACTAGCCCTAACATTTATAACCTAACCCTAAAATTTTGAACCCTAAATCCTTATGCCTTACAAATGTTCACTATGAAAGAAGCCCACCCACCAGGGCATTTCATGAGTTTTTCAAAACACATGCCCACCTATGTAAGGGCATTGCATGTGTAAAGGAGAAGCAAGGCCCGCCTAGGTAGGGTATATAACTTTTTTTTTTGGTTGACCATTGTCCATTGGTCAGGGCATATGATACTTGTTTTGATGCCCTAGTTGATGCCCGGCCAGGACCTACATACCCAGCCAACACTGGTAGAGACTAGAGACTTGGGAAACATCTCTAAGCAAACAACATATCAAATAGGTAGGGTGTTGTTATGAAGGGCTAATTAGTCCAGGCAAAAGATATAGTGGAAGCCAATTTTAGGAATAGAATTTCCATGCAACCAATGAGAAGGTGTGTCATGGAGTGAAAGGGCTGAGTGAAGGGGCCTCCCTTTTTTTCTTGTACAATAATATACAATACTCACTACTACCACGTGAAGGTTCATCCACAACTTAAGCCATAACAACAACAACAGGTTTCCAATGGATGGTGCACTGGTGGGTGCTGGATTACATAAAGCCGAATGGTAGTTTGGCAGGTCAGGGACAATTGGAAAGTTCTTTAGATGCTTGTAATGGCAGCAAATTAGGGTTTTGTGTTGGAGAGAAACATGCAAGAGAAGTTGTGAGTGTCAAACAGTGTTTGACTGGTATTGTGTTTCAAACATACCACACTGGTCCTAGTATTGGGGTTTTTTTTTTTTAAATTAATAATTTTAATAATTTTTAATTGATTTTAATAATAAAACTAGTATTGGGTACTTTTTGAAACTTTCATACTAGTCTGGTAGTGGTATTCAGTCCAAGGCTGATTTTTGACTGGTGTATGAGAGGCATAAACCTGGTATTAACCAGTCCAGATCAAGGCCAGCCAAAATTTGGGGAGCTCAAAAAGAAAGAGTGCTCGTCAACAAAGCTAAGAATATCATCCATGACTCCGAGCAAAATAATCAAATGTCTCCCCATGAAAAATGGAACTTGAATCCTCATGAGATGTCATGAGGAAAGTTGCTTAAAATATTGAAGAGGATGCACAACCACATCAAATATAATTGTAAATGAATGCAAAAATTTCCTCTTGCTAATAAAATAGAATAGAATTGAAGTTGGGTCTTCTTCATTTCAAACTATCTCCGTATAGACCTTCTAAATTGCAACAAAAAAGGTTCTTTTTTTTTAATTCACAAAAACTTTGATTTTGGACAATTAAAAGAATGGGAATGAAGAGACTCAAATGTCCATGTTGTTGGATTTGTAGATATTTGTAGTTGGTCAATTGGATGGAAGATTTAAGGCAAAATAGGTGCAAATTATAGATCAAATATTGATTAGTTGCAGCATAAATGACATGACCCCAAAGCTTTTTCAAGTGGTACTAGTGGGGGATTCACCCATTTGGGACATTAAATTGAAATGGAAAACTGTTGCAATCCGCAAAACCCTTAAAACTCCATCTAAACCAATGTTGGCAAATATGGTATTTTGGAGACATCTGTTGGCATATGTATCAAAAATATTCAAAGAAAACATGAACACTTGAATTCCTATTTGCAAAGCATTTTCAAAACCAAAAACCCTATAACAATATACATATCCATGATTGCGAACTGATAGCAATAATTTTTAATTTTTAATTTTAATACCACCCTAACATCCACTATATTGGTCTATTATCAATTAAAATCATTACATGTAAATGCAATGGCATACACTCTCATTGAAAAGGTTCAAGAAAATATTTATTGCAAAAACATTCAGCTTCCACATGAAGAACAAGATAACATTTTGAACTCAAGAAAATTTTTGGTGGCCAATTGCATAATGGAAAAAAAATCACAAAAATTGTCACAAAAATCAGAACTGTTTAAGGAAGCTACTTAATTTTTTCTACTGAGCAATTGCATCATTGAAAAAATCAAAAGATTGTCACAAAAAAAGTAAGCTACCAAAGACTTACATGAAAAATATTGGCATATCCTTTGTCAAATGATTTCCATTATCACAAGACTATCTGGATTTTTAGGCCACTATAAGTTCAAACTATTGAATTATTAATTTTAAATAACTATTTGCATGGCATAGTTTAACATTAGAAGATTTTTGCAATAAGGGGTAGAAGACTAAAATACGGTGTGATGGTGAATTTATTAAAGTGCAGTATACATGCTAATGAATATATTATGATCTCTATAACTTCTTTTCCTTCCTACCCTTTCCATTGATTTTTTAAAATTTTGGGACTTATGAATAATGCATGCAAACTTTCATGTTTTTTGGGTCACTATTGGGCCAAATAGTGAAATTTGATACAAAATGCACCACCAAAACCTCATATATTTATTATATTATGTGGAAAAAAATAATTATAACAAGAGCTTCATACAAGCTCATCAACTTTTTAAATCTTCTTCCATCTTAAGAATGTCCATTTCATGCACCCAAACATGGAAAACTAGGGGCATGTGTTGCAAGGAAAAAAAAAACACTTCACACTTTAATCATAAGGAGAAAGTGAGTTTTTTAACATACAAGACTAGTTGCAACAAAACTATTATATCCAAGTTAGATTCAAAAAATTGGTGGTATTATATTTTCCCTTCACTATTGATATTTTTTCATTCACCTAAGGTCCCAAAAAAAATTATTGACTTGAGCTTGAATTTGATATTGGTGCATGATCTTATGGGAACTTGATGATAAGCAAATATGTAATGCGGAAAGTTATATAAGTGTTTGAATTATTGCACCAAATTCCAAATGTAGACCTAGAAAGAAAATGCAAGTTTTGAAACATAGCATATGTGCACTATGTAATCCATGTGAAAGTGATTACTTTTACATGTGACATCAAATGGTTGTATAATCGAATGGTTAAAAGCAAAAGCTAGGTAGTAAGGATCTAGCTTCAAGGTTATATATCATACATGCGACAAATGAAAATATATTTGCCGTGAAATTGTCATGGCATGAATAATTCAATTTGTTCATGTGGCTAATGTAATGTTTAATAACATGTTGATGGATGATGGACTACTAATAGATGTTGCATATTGGGGCTCACAACTTAATTTCAAACATTCATTACATGTGATGTTAATAATCTATTCTACTAGATATTTCTTTCAAGCCTTGGTTATTTTAATGGAAAGTGAGGTCTAAGATCATATATTCACCTCCTTCATATTTTTTCATTTTGTAGATTTTTTTAAAAAAAAATTTGAGTTCAACATGAATGCTTAAATTGTCTATGTATCCAAAACTATTTACAATGCGTCCTTTCTTACGTTAAACTTACTTGCCACACAAGTGCTAGACTCACTTGAACTGCAAAAAATGGGAATTCAAGCAAAATTAACAAAGGTTTTATGGTTTAGGGTTTCAAGTTAAAGTGGTGTCAATGAAATTGTTGGAAGTTATATGACATTGGATAATGTCAATTGGAATAGTGGGTCAATGACAAGTCAAGAAACCAAAAATAGGTGTATATGCTTGTGCCCTCCAAATACACTAGAAAAATTCTACCGATTGTTTAAAATCCATAAAAATATTTGCCTTGTGCTCATGCTTTACAATGGGTAAAGCCCGAGGGTGGGGAACATTCAATCGGCTTGTTCCAAAAACACAACCTTATTGAATTTGAAAACCCATAATAATATATGTCAGAGGCATAGTGAAAAAGAACAATTGATTATATGGGCACAGCCTCCACCAAGTAATAAACCAAAAAAATTGCGTAATTAGTTCTCATGAGGCAATTCAAGTTGGCAACCTTAAATTTATAGCACTTGAAAATTTCCCCCAACATCTCATAAAATATTTTGTGTTATTTTCTTCTTCACCAAAAAGGTTTTGCCACCTTGAGAATTGCCTTTGGAAACATCATTCCATTCATGCCAACATCCATATATGCTTCTTCCATGCAATCTATGTATAGGATTTTTGTTAGATATTTCTAACTATTTTTTAAAATCATATTGGGGATCTTAGTAAACATACCCAAGATCTCAAATAATATATCTAGCATTGTCCCTTGTTCAATAAGGTTGCCAATTTGAATTGCCTTTTCCCAAACATCATGTATTTGGCCAAATGTGGAGTGAAGATCACATATGCAAAAATGATGTCCATTCCTTATCACATTATCCAAGTCTCAACCACTCTTATAACCATTTGTTCTCTTTGTTCCCAAGGTCAATTGTCGGTGGATATTAGAAAAAAATCATCATGGATGTTTTAAGGTGTGTTCACACTTGGTGTTAAGGAATCTAGCGTTGAGTCCCCTAACATCATGCTAACCATTTAGGACTTAAACCTAATTACCATGAAAATTTTATGTTAAGCTTACATTCACTTAACACTAAGCTATCATCCATTTAACATTGGGTGCCATCTAGGATGCCACCTAGATTTTCATTTAACATTAACATAACATCAAGTGTGAATGCACCATTAGTAACAAATGCAACTATTGGCAATGTCATCAAAATAATATTTTGAATTGCAATATTTTTCACCTCTATGACAATGTTCTTTGTGTGATTGAGTTTTGACAATCTAATAATTGTGTTACATGTGCGATTTAACACATAGTCATTTCAAACTTTTCAACATTTGATTTTTCCATTGGAGTCCAAATTGGATGTCACAAGGTGATCAAGATTGAATGTCGCCAAATTAAACTTAAGCTTGATAAAAATTCTAAGCCGTTTCTAGTATTGTAGAAACCTAATTCAATGGCCGAGAAAGCAAACCACTACTTGGGTGCAAAAATAAATATTGTTTAGATGTAAATTTTACTTGCCATTATTGATGATGAACAATGCTCTCCTTTCAAAATGTAAAACCCTTTGTTTCAGTGATTGGATTCTACATTGTTTTCACAAGAGCAAATTGTCGATTCTTGTGCTTTGAAAGGAAGCAAGAGAAATTGGCACAATGAAATGAATCATGGACAAGGTTGGGAAGACCCGACCCTAACCTACCGGCTTGACCCGCTTGTGGATTGCTACGCAATTATCCTCCATCATTGCCTAGTAATCCGCCTCAACCTCATCATAAAAGGGGTAGTTTGAGCCACTATTACTATGTATTAAAAACCACCCGTGTTTGTGCCCCCGCCCTAAACGCAAGAATTTTCACCTAGCCATCAATTTCATCGTATCAACAACCCCTTCCGAGCATTTTTTTCTCACAATGATGTGGTGTTCATAAATGAATCCATTAATGAAGACATGATTAACGGCATCTTCCACAACCATTCATCAAGGGTAAAAAGAATGGTGACAATTCTCTTGTGTTTGTTGAGGACTCTTTGAAAAGCTCGGTAGATGAGGGCCAAGACCCAAGACAACAAGATAGGATTTGGTGAACAAAAGGTGGAGAGATGTTAGGGTTTTAGGGTTTAACCCTAAAACATAAACCAACCTTAAACCCTAAAACCCTATTCCTTTATCCTTAAAACCTAAACTAACCTTAAGCCCTAAACCCTATTCCTTTTTCACCGGCAGATAACTAATCTTCAACCTGGATTAAAAGTCGGGATAAATCAAATAGAGCCTTGCATTTGAGTGTGCATGATGAGAAAACTCAAACCCTCATCATGATGGTGCACAAACCTTATGTGGCAAAATGATGAAAATGAAAAAGCATAGGATGAATTTTTATTGATTTTTGGTTTGAAAATTGGATGTTAATAGGAGTCTTAAGTGGATCAATTTGTACTGAATATCGAATAAAATAGTTCGATGTGAAACAAAGGTTTAAAATATAAGGGGCAGGTATGCCATGGTTTTGCATTATTTAATATATACTTTTGAATAATATTTGAAATTATTTGAATATTTAGTGCAAACAGCAAGGTATGGCCCTTATAATTAACACATTCAAATGGGTTTTTTCAATATTTAATAAAATATAATTACATTAGAAATTAAAACTCAAATTTCTTAAATATTCAATAAAAATTAATATTCACATTCACATTTCTAAAACATCATAATTTTATTTTACAATTCAGATTACTTTATGTATACAACGTATTTGACAACTTATGTCACATAACGAAACATGTGAAATTACAATTAAACACAAAAATTGCACAAGCAAGGAATAAAATGATATACTGAACAAAGTAATTAGAATAAATAGATGAAATAAATGAAGCATAAAATCATTTGCTTCCTTTTACCTACTTCTAGAGCTTTTAAACTCTAACCTATTTAAGCTAGCTCTATATTACCTATTAAGTGCTTCTCATAGATATGCTCGAAATCACCTATTTCTTTAACATAAGGTCCAAGCCACTTCTAACCCTAAGGTGTTGTAGACCCAAGTGAATGTGTAATCCTTGCACTCCCAATGAATGGATTCACCTCATTCCCCACAACATTGACACATCCCAAAGGTAGCATGATTAAGAGCTTCTCCTCCACAACATCATGGTTATTTGTTTTGCACTTGAGAACACGCCCCTAAAGGGCGCATTCCCAAGCCATAAAGGTCTACTATATGAGCCATGACGGTCGATTCCGCCATTTAAGACTACTTGAAAAAACGCCAAATCTGCAAGTGAAAGACCTTTACATCCATTCAAAAGTAGGGCTCTATAAGTCCATTGCAATTGGCCGGGTGGTCGGGGCGGTCACCCACCCCAATTCCTCTTTGCATCATTTTGATACTCCCTTTCTTTCCATTGTTGTGGACCTTAAATAAGTGACAAGATCCATTGCATCCAAGGGGTGTAATATGTTCTTTTGGATGTGAGATTATATAAGAGCTAAGTTCCCTTTGCACTCCAACAACCCTATTGCATCCTTTTGGATGGATGCAAGCTCCATAACTTAATGAAGGAACAAAAATTCCGCCTTCGGGCAACCACTTATTTTGGGAAAGCCCAAGCTCTTAGCGCTTTCATTGCACTTCAATCCCTCCTCACCCTCCGGCGCCCTCCCAATCCAATCGCCCTTATTGGGAAGGAGAATCACCTTGGCAAAACAAGTGCAACTTTGAATCATATTTTTATTTGTTTTTTCTTATAAGCGACCATTCTAATACATCACAAAATTATCATTCGCGAAATTTTACACTCTTATTTTTTCTAGTTCAAAGATTTTTGTGGTTGTAGGCTTGAAATTAGGCCCACTTTACACTAGGAGTAAGGGCCAAAAAAAACTTGGGGCCAACTTTGAGCATTTTTGGGTTGCAAATTGGCCTCAAGTTACTAGTATGCTAGAACATTGACATCAGGATATCAATAAATGCTGGAACATTGGCCTTTCAAGGGTTTCAAATTGGCCTACCAAATTTGATGGTATCCTTTTTTCAGCCTTGGGGGCCGATACAAGGCCGTAAAGTTCAGCATTTATTAGTACTTTGGGGCAGATTGAAAAGTTTTTTTTTTTTTTTTTTTTTTTTTTTTTAGCCTTTATTCCTTGTGTCCAGCCCTTGGGGGTGTTTTTAATTTTTTTACCATTTGGAATGCTGTTTTTTGGTTTTAATTTGGCCCT
>Ga0116231_10011673_pt1 | contig 13358 bp, 10 predicted proteins | sample S1TSphgellanicum_2_FD_89695 | JGI IMG/M metagenome (GOLD analysis project Ga0116231, IMG submission 89695) | Host-associated microbial communities from peat moss isolated from Minnesota, USA - S1T2_Fd - Sphagnum magellanicum MG | ecosystem: Host-associated > Plants > Peat moss > Unclassified... | reverse complement strand
CGCAGATTGGCGAAAGACTGGGAGCGAATGAATGAAAATGCGCTTGCCTTCCTGCGCTGGGCGTCGATCAGACTGATGGTGCGAAAGCTCTGTCAGGCCGCGATATGATCCGGGATAGACTCTCAGACCGTCAGGAGGGATCGTGACCCGCCAAGGGCGACGAGCCGCGCAATCCCTCGCGCATCCCCCAGCACCGCCGCCTTCTCGGCCCGGCTGAGCCCGCCCAGAGCCGCGGCCAGCGTTTCGGCTTCCTCCAGCTTGGCGAGACCGACCAGCAGCGCGGCGTCAACGGGGTCAATCCGGGGGCGGCGCGGCGGCGGCAGCATCGCGACATGGGCCGCGCGCAGACGCGCATCGGTCGCTAGGTTCCCGGCATCAATTGCCGGCGCTGATCCCAGTTCGCGATATAGCGCTCCGGCACGCGCCAGTTCGGTTGGAACGGCGCGCTCCTCGGGAATCAGCAGCAGCCCCAGTCTCCGCAGCCCGCGCCCGAGGCTGGCACTCGCGGTGATGGCGACCAGCGGCATGGCGAGCGCCAGCCCGACCACCACCGGCGACATCCACAGCGCCAGCGGCGTGGAGATGCTCCAGGCGATCGCGCCGAGCACGAGACCGAAGGTGGAGATGCGCCAGTAGCGCGCCAGGATCGCGCGCAGCGGAATGCGCCCGTCGTCGCGCCGCTGCGCCTGCCAGCCGCCGTCACGTCCGCGCAGGATGCTGGCCACGTCGGTCGATTGCACGAGCATCGTCACCGGTGCGAGCAACCCCGCGACCACCGTCTCGATGGCCATGCTCACGAACGCCCGCGCCGCGCCGCCGCAGCCTCTGCGGTCCGGCCCGTGGCACAGCAGAGCCGCGAAGCTGAGCAGCTTGGGCATCAGCAGGACGCCCATCGTGCCCACGAAGACCCACATCGATCGCACCGGATCCACGCTCGGCCAAAGTGGGAACAATGAGCGCCCGGTGGGGAAGTAGTCGGGCGGGACGAACCGCGCTCGCAGCGAGATGAGTATCCCCGCGATCAGGAACAGCAGCCACAGTGGCGCGGTGACATACGAGCCGATGCCCATCAGCAAATGCAGCCGGCTGACCCAATGCAGCCCGCGCGCCGGCAGGATGGCGGCATGTTGGAGATTGCCCTGGCACCAGCGACGGTCCCGCGCCGAGAGGTCGGGCAGGGAGGGAGGGCTCTCCTCGTAGCTGCCTTGCAGGCCCGGAACCATGTGAATGGCCCAGCCGCCGCGCCGCATCAGCGCCGCCTCGATGAAATCGTGGCTCATGATGTGGCCGCCGAACGGCTTGCGCCCGCGCAGTTCCGGCAGCCCCGCCTGCTCGGCGAACGCGGCGGTGCGGATCATCGCGTTATGGCCCCAGTAATTTCCCTCCGCGCCATGCCAGGCCGCGATGCCGTGGGCGATCAGCGGCCCGTAGACCCGCCCGGCGAATTGCTGCATCCGGGCGAACAGCGTCGTGCCGTTGACGATCACCGGCAGCGTCTGGATCAGTCCGACCGTCGGGTGACGCTCCATCGCGCCGGCGAGGCGGATCACCGCATCGGCGGTCATGACGCTGTCGGCGTCGAGAATGAGCATCTGCGGATAGGCCCCGCCGAAGCGCGTCACCCACTCGCCGATATTGCCGGCCTTGCGATGATGGTTCCTCGCGCGGCGGCGGTAGAAGATTCGGCCATGGCCGCCGGTGCGGTCGCGCAACGCGAGGAAAGCCGCCTCCTCGGCGATCCAGACATCGGGGTCCGTGGTGTCGCTGAGGATGAAAATATCGAAATAGTCGAGTCGGCCGGCGGCGCCGAGCGCCTCGTGGATCGCCTCCAGCGCCGCCATCACGCGGGCGGGATTCTCGTTGTAGGTCGGCATCAGCAGGGCGGTTCTGGCCGATAGCGCCGGCAGAGGGGCCGTGGGGTCGATGCCCAGCCCCAGCCCGCCGCGCCTGATCAGCGAGACGAAGCCCAGCAGGGCCGAGCAGAACGACAGTGCGATCCAGGCGAACAGCGCCACGAACAGCGCGAGGATGACGAGTTGCAGCAGGTTGAGCCCCGCGCCGCCGAGGACGAGATACATCTCCCGCACCCCCTCCGCCGTGAGCGCCACCGCCCCGCCGATGACGAAGGCGCGGCGCGGCAGGATCCCGCGCGGTTCGGTTGTCGGCCGCCGCGTCGGCGCGCGTGCGGCGCGCAGCGACTGCACCGGCATGGGGAGCGGGGAGTCCTCCGGGAGGGCGGCGCTCAACTCGTCCATCGGTAGAGCCACACCTCCGACACCGGCATGGCGTCGTTCATCACCTGGGCGCGCAATTCCACTGATTTCGCGCCATCGGGATCGATCTCGAAGCTGGCGCGCAGCCCCGAGGTCACCGGATTGGGCTGCACCACGGCGTTGGCGATCTTGCCGTGATCCGCGCTGGCCACCAGCGCCAGCTTCGCGTCCGGCGGCAATGCCTTGATCGTCTCCCCGGCGATGTCGAGGACGAACAGGCGCGATTTCTTGTCCGACCCGAGACCGGCGCGCGTGTCGGTCACCATCGCCAGCCGCGCGGGCAGCGGCGGCAGACCGCACCAGTGCAGGCGATAGGTGAAGCCGTATTCGCCCTTGGCCTTCAGCACCGCCTGGGCCGCCAGAAGGCGACGATGTTGTCGTGAATTTCCTCCTTCGTGGGGATCTCGAACAGCGTGATCGCTCCCTCGCCGGCGTCGCCGATCGGCTCGACCCACAGGCTCGGCCGCTTCTCGTAGCGCGCCTCCAGATCCTCGTAGGATGCGAAGTCCCGCTTGGTCTGCATCAGCCCATACCCGCGCGGACTGGTGTCGCCGAAGACGCTGATTTGCAGATCGGTGGGGTTGGCGAGCGGGCGCCACAGCCGCTCATTGCGCCCGTTGGCCATCAGCAGCCCGTCGCTGTCATGCACCGCGCGGCGGTAGTCATCGACGCCGGCGCGGTCGTTGGCGTCAAACAGGAACATGCTGGTCATCGGCGCGATGCCGGACTTGTCGATGTCCACGCGCGGCAGCAGCGTCATCTCGACATCGAACACCGTCGCCTCGCCGGGGCGGATGGTGAAGCGGAACGCGCCCGCAGCGCTGGGGCTGTCCAGCAGCGCGTGGATCACGATCGCCGCGGCGCCTTGTTGCGGCCGTTCCAGCCAGAAGGTTTTGAACAGCGGGAATTCCTCGCCGCCCGGATCGGCGGTTTTGATGGCGAGGCCGCGTGCCGAGAGGCCGTAGCCCTGGCCCTTGGCGACCGCGCGGAAATAGCTCGCGCCGAGGAACACGCAGAGTTCGTCGAAATAATCCGGCCGGTTGAGCGGTGTGTGGATGCGGAAGCCGGCGAAGCCGATATCGTCGTCGCCGGGGCGCGGCATGGCGCCGAACTCGAACATGTCGGCGCTGTAGGCGATCGGCTGGGATTTGCCGTCCGCCACCTCGAAGATGTCGACCCGGTCCACATACAGAAAACCGCGATGGAAGAACTCGGCCTGGAACGGCAGGTTGGTTCCGCGCCACAGCGCATGGTCCGGGCGGAAGCGGATCTGGCGGTATTGATCGTAGTCGAGCTTGGCGAGCGCCTCGGGCAGCTTTCGGTCCGGCGGCTGGTAGGGTTTGGCCGCGAGATCGCGGGCGGCCTGGCGGACCACATTGGAGTCGAAGGGCTGCGGGGCTGGGGGTTTGGCGGCCTGGGCCGACGCGGCGTGCGCGTGGCGCGCGAGCCCCGCCAGTATCGGGGTGGCGATGGCGCCGCCCAGCATGTCGCGTCGGTGCAAGGCGTCACTCCGGTGGTGTAGGGGCGGCGAAGCGGCGTGCCGGCGGGAAGCCTTCCCGCCAGACCTACCAATGAACCGTGAGGAGAATGGTTCCCGGATTTCGGCCGATTTATGCTCGCCGCACGTTCCAGAACAGTGGCAACCCGTCCAGCACCCCGGTCAGGTCGGACCGGTAGGCGGTCGGCGTGATGGTTTGGCCGAGCGGGATGTAGGGCACGTCCTGGAATGCCTGAAGCTGGATCTGTTCGCAGATCTTTTTCTGGCTCGCCAGATCGGGTGCGAGGAACCATGCGTCGCGCAATTCCTCGATTCGCGGGCTGGTCGGCCAGCCCGGAGAGGCGGCCCGCCCATTCCCGCGCAGGAACACGTGGCCGGCGGGATTGAACATGTCGAGGCCGGACCATGACGTTTGGAAGATGCTCCAACCGCCCTTGTCCACCGGATCGGTTCGCACCCGGCGCTGGACCAGCGTCGCCCAGTCCATCGCCTGCGCGTCGAGATTGATTTCGAGGCGCTTCAGCACGTCGGCGGTGACGTCGGCGAGCGCCTTGGTGCTGGGGATGTCCTGCGGGGACAGGAGAACGACGCGCTCGCCCTTGTAGCCTGCGGTGGCGAGATCGCGCTTCACCCGGTCGAAATCGCGCGGCGAGGTCAGCGCCTCCATGCCGGCCGCGCTGGCCATCGGCGTATCCGGGCAGAAATAGCCGACGCCATCCCGCCAGCGGGACCGGTCCTCGCCGTTGACGGCGATCATGTAGTCGGACTGGGTGATGGCGCCGAGCATGGCGCGGCGGATGGCGGGATTGTCGAACGGCGGCTGGAGCTGGTTGAACCGCATGGTCGCGATGCTGCCGGTGGGCACGATCACGTCGAGCTTCACTTCCTGGCGCTTGGCCAGCAGCGGCAAAAGATCGGCGACCGGCGTGTACCACCAATCCACCTCGCCTTGCTGGAGCGCGGCGGCGACCGTGGAGGCATCGGGCATGATGGCCCATTCGATGCGGTCGAATTTGGCGATCTTGGGTCCGCTGGTGCGTTCGGCTTTGCCACTGGCGCGCGGCACGTAGCCGTCGAAGCGCTGATACACGACGCGCGAACCGGCGACGCGTTCGTCGGCCATGTAGCGGTAGGGGCCGCTGCCGATCGCCTCCGTCACCTGGGTGAACGCGTCCGTCGCGGCGAGGCGCGCGGGCATGATCGGGCACATGCTGGGCGACGTCTTGCCCAGCGCGTCGGGCAGGAGCGGGAAGGGGCGCTTGAGACGTATCTCGAAGTTGCGGTCGTCCTTGACCGACATCTCGTCGGTCGCCGCCGCCAGCGCCTGGCCGTAGGCGTCGCGCTTGCTCCAGCGGGCGATCGAGGCCACGCAATCCGCCGCCAGCACCGGCGTGCCATCATGGAATTTCAGGCCCTGCCGGAGCGCGAGCCGGTAGCGCCGCCCGTCCTCCTCGATGACGAACCCCTCCAGCATCTGCACCGTGGCGCGGAAGGCGGAATCCTGGCCGAACAGCGTGTCGTAGACCAGGAAGCCGTGGTCACGTGTCTGGTAGCTGGTGGTCCAGACCGGGTCGAGGGAGGCGATGTCGGCGTCGGGGACGAATTTGAGCGTGGTCGCGGCGTCGGCGCGGGCGATGGCGGGCCGGGCGAGGCCGGTCAGGGCGGCGGCCGTCGTTCCGGCCAGAAAGCTGCGTCGCTGCATGTCGTTTCCCTCGTTCGTCCCGGTCCGGCCTTGGTGCGGCCGGGCCGCCGGTACCATAGTCCTCGAATGTGGCCGGAAGGGAGCGGGAACGGCGGATGGAGAGCGTCGATTGCGTGGTGGTGGGCGCGGGGGTCGTCGGCATCGCCGTGGCGCGCGCGCTGGCGCTGGCCGGGCGCGAGGTGATCGTGCTGGAGGCCGCCGAGGGGATCGGCACGGAGACGTCGTCGCGCAACAGCGAGGTCATCCACGCCGGCATCTACTACAAAAAAGACAGCCTCATGGCCCGGCTCTGCGTGCGGGGGCGGCGCATGCTCTATGCCTACTGCGCCGAGCGCGGCGTGGCGTTCAACAATTGCGGCAAACTGATCGTCGCCACCTCGGCGACGGAGGCGGAGCAACTCGCCGCCATCCATGCGCGCGCCGAGGCCAACGGCGTCGAGGGCCTGCGGATGCTGAGCGCGGCGGAGGCGCGCGCGCTGGAGCCGAACCTCGTCTGCACGGCGGCGCTGCTGTCGCCCACCACCGGGGTGGTGGACAGCCACGGCTACATGCTCGCGCTCCAGGGAGACGCCGAAGCGGCCGGCGCGCTGTTCGTGTTCCACGCGCCGGTCCTCGGCGGTCGGGCGGTGGCGGATGGCGTGGTGATCGATGTGGGCGGCGGCGACCCGATGTCGCTGCATTGCCGCCTGCTCGTGAACTCGGCGGGCCTGCACGCACCGGCGCTGGCGCGGTCGATCCAGGGCATGCCCACGCAACTGGTGCCCACCGCGTATTACGCGAAGGGCAACTACTTCTCGCTGGCGGGGCGGTCGCCGTTCTCGCGGCTGATCTATCCGGTGCCGGTGCCCGGCGGGCTTGGGGTGCATCTGACCATCGATCTCGGCGGGCAGGCCCGGTTCGGCCCCGATGTCGAATGGGTCGAGACGCTGGATTACACGGTCGATCCGCGACGGGCCGATGGCTTCTACGACGCGGTCCGGCGCTACTGGCCCGATTTGAAGGACGGCGCGCTGCTGCCGGGCTATGCCGGCATCCGCCCGAAGATCGTGCCGAAGGGCGCGCCGGGGCAGGATTTCACCATCGTCGGCGAGCGCGCCCACGGAGTACGTGGGCTGTTGCATCTGTTCGGCATCGAGAGTCCGGGGCTGACCTCGGCGATCGCGCTGGCGGAGATGGTGCGCGACGAGGTGGCCGCCGCCGCGTGATCGGACGGAGGGGGCCGCGTTTCAGTGGTGGCCGCGCCTCACCCGGTCAGGCCGCGCGGACGTTGGCCACGAAGCCGTTGACTTTCCCGGTCAGCATTTCGGCCTGACGGGAGAGTTCGGCGGCGGCGTCAAGCACCTGGTTCGCCGCCTCGCCCGTGTCGTTGGCGGCACGGCTGACGCCGCCGATATTCTCCGTCACGTCGCGCGTGGCCCGCGCGGTTTCCTGCACATTGCGGGCGATCTCGGCCGTCGCCGCGCCCTGCCGCTGCACCGCCGAGGCGATGGTGGAGGCGATGGCGCTGACATCCTCGATCGTGCCGGTGATGCCGCGAATGGCCTCCACCGCCTCCTGCGTCGCGGCCTGGATGCGCGCGATCTGGCCGCCGATCTCGTCGGTCGCCTTGGCGGTCTGGTTGGCGAGGCTTTTGACCTCCGAGGCCACCACGGCGAAGCCCTTGCCGGCGTCGCCCGCCCGCGCCGCCTCGATCGTCGCGTTCAGCGCCAGCAGATTGGTCTGGCCGGCGATGTTGGAAATCAGGCCCACCACGTGGCCGATCTTGTCGGCGCCCTCGGCGAGCGCGCGAACGATCGTGTCGGTGCGCTGGGCGTCGGTCACGGCCTGCCCGGTGATCTCGGCCGATTGCGCCACCTGACGGCTGATCTCGCTGATCGACGCGGTCAGCTGCTCGGCCGCGACCGCCACGGTGCGCACGCCGGCCCCGGCCATCTCGGCGGCGGCGTTGGCCGCGCTGGCCTGGGCGTGGGAGTGCCCTGCGGTGCCCGACATCGAACGCGCCGTTGCCTCCATCTGCGTCGAGGCGGCGGCGATGAGGCTGACGAGGCCGCCGACCTCGGTATCGAAACCGTCCGCCATGCGCAGCAGATCGGCGCGGCGATCCGCCTCGGCCTGGATCTTGATTTGCTCCTGCTCGGCGACCAGCCGCTCCCGCTCGCTCATGCCGGTGCGGAACACCTCCACCGCGCGCGCCATCGCGCCGATCTCGTCACGGCGGGCGACGGCAGAGACTGGGGTATCGAGATCGCCGGCCGCGATGGCCGTCATCGTCGTGGTCAGCCGCGCGAGCGGTGTGGTGATGCCACGGGTAAACAGCAGGATCGCGGCCGCGCACAATGCCGTCGCCGCGACCGCCCAGATGGCGCAATTCCACAGCAGGTCATCCACCACGGAGGTGAATTCGCTCAGCGGTCCGCCGGTCCTGATCGCGCCGATCACCGCACCGGAACGGTCCCGCACCGGCTCGTAATACGAAAAGAACAGTCTGCCTTGCACCGGGGCGACGCCTCCGTAGGGCTGCCCGCGGCCGAACAACGCGTCACGCGCGGCGGCGGCGCTCATGGGCACGCCCGTGGGATGGGTGCCGTCGGCGAGCCTGGTGCCCGTCGCGACTCCGATAGCGCCCTTGAAAATACTCAGGCTGGAGCCCCCGAGCAGCGGCATCAGATGCTCCATGAGCGTATCGTTGCCGTCGATCACCACCGGACCGAACACCAGCTTGCCGTCCTGGATCGACGGCTCGCCCCGGGCGCGCAGTACTTCGCTCAACAGCCCCGCCTTGACCTTGAGCGCGGCGATCCCGCGTTCGGTGAGCCGCTCGCGCAGCACATGATCAGCGGCGAGTCCGACAGCCCCGAGGCAAAGCACGAGCGTCCCGATCGCCATGGCGGAGATTTTGATCCGGATGGACCAGTTCGAAAGGCGCATGGCGGATGATCCCGTTGGGATGGCGGGCCTATCCTCCGGCAGGTGCCTCAACGCGGGGTTAACGAACCGCGCATTGCTCCCCCGGTATAGACAGGGGTCCCGGGCGGAAACCGGGGTTGCGCGCGCGGCGGGTTCGTCTATAAGCCCGCGCTTCCCTGCCGGGGGATTGGCATTCCCCGGCTATGCCCGCGCGCCATCGTGGCGCGGACCCTCATCCGGGGTCGGGGCTGAGCAGCCGGAGGGAGCAAACATGCCAATGTACGAATGCGTGCTGATCGCGCGCAACGATGTCACGCAGCAGCAGGTCGAGGGCATCGCCGATGTCATCGCCGCCCAGTTCGAGGCGGACGGTGCCGGCGGTTCCATTCAGAAGCGCGAATACTGGGGCCTGCGCACTCTGGCCTACCGGATCAAGAAGAACCGCAAGGGGCATTACATGCTCCTGGGTCTCGACGCGCCGCCGGTCTCGGTGAACGAGATGGAGCGGCAGCTTGGCCTGAACGAGGACGTGCTGCGGTTCATGACCATCCGCGTGGATGCGATCGACGAGGCGCCGAGCGCCATCCTGTCGCGCAAATCCGATGACCGCGAGCGCGGCTTCCGCGGGCCCAAGCCCGCCGGGCGCTTCGATAGCGGCCGCAAGCGCGGCTACGACGACCGCGAGGAATTCCGCGCCCGTGACGATATCGGCGGCGGCCGCGACGAGTTCGGCGGCGGGCGCGAGGGCGGATACCGTGACCGCGACCGCGAAGGCGGCTTCCGCGGCGGCCGCGACGGCGGGGAGGAGTAAGAGCCATGTCCGACACCACAGACGTGAATCCGGCCGCGCGGCGCTCCGCCGTCGGCGCCCGGCGTCCGTTCTATCGCCGGCGCAAATCCTGCCCGTTCTCCGGCCCGAACGCGCCGAAGATCGACTACAAGGACGTGCGGCTGCTGTCGCGCTTCCTGTCGGAGCGCGGCAAGATCGTGCCGAGCCGCATCACCGCCGTGTCCGCCAAGAAGCAGCGCGAGCTGGCGCAGGCGATCAAGCGCGCCCGCTTCCTCGCCCTGCTTCCTTATATTCTGGCGTGAGGGAGACCGCTCATGGCCGCCGTTGAACTGATCCTGCTCCAGCGCGTCGACAAGCTGGGGCAGATGGGCGATCTGGTGAAGGTGAAGCCGGGCTTTGCCCGCAACTTCCTTCTGCCGCAGAAGAAGGCCATTCGCGCCAGCAAGGCGAATGTCCAGCAATTCGAGGCGCAGCGCGCGCAGCTGGAGGCGCAGAACATCAAGCGCCGCGAGGAGGCCGAAAGGCTGGCCGAGCGCATCGGGCGGCTGTCCGTCATCATCATCCGCCAGGCCGGCGAATCGGGTAGCCTGTACGGGTCGGTGAGTCCGCGCGACATCGCCGATGCGGCGGCCGAGGCCGGCCTGACGATCAACCGCTCCCAGGTCATCCTGCCCAACCCGATCAAGACGCTGGGGCTGACCGAGGTGCGCGTGGTCCTGCACCCCGAGGTCTCGATCACGGTGACCGTGAACGTCTCGCGCAGCGTCGAGGAGGCCGAGCGCCAGGCGCGCGGCGAGCGCGTCACCGGCGAGGTCGAGGAGGAAGACAACGAGCAGGCCGACGAATTGTCCGAACTCGGCGCCGAGGCGCGCGGCGAAGGCTGAGTCTTCCCGGCATCGCGATGGCTACGACAAGGGCGCCTTCGGGCGCCCTTTTTCGTGTGGCCGTGTTCCAGGCCGCGATGTCCGGCGCCGCGATTGCCGCCATGGGCCCCCCAGCCGATACTCCGCCGCGAAATCGGGGAAACGCGGGCGATGTACACGGCAAGCACGGCGCTGCTGGAGGCAATGGACGAGGCGGGGATTTCGTTCATCTTCGCCAATTTCGGGTCTGATCACCCAGGCCTCGTGGAGGCGCTGGCGGCGGCGAAATTGGCGGGGCGGCGTGTGCCCATGGTCGTCACCTGCCCCAACGAGATGGTGGCGTTGTCCATCGCCCATGGGCACGCGCAGGCCAGCGGGCAGCCGCAGGCGGTGCTGGTGCATGTGGAATGCGGCACACAGGCGCTGGCCGGCGCGGTGCATAACGCCGCGAAGGGGCGCGTGCCCGTGCTGATCGTGGCCGGCGCCTCGCCGTTCACGCAGGATGGTGAACTGCGCGGCAGCCGCAACGAATTCATCCAATGGATTCAGGACGTGCATGACCAGCGCGGGCTGGTGCGCGGCTATATGCGCTATGACAACGAACTGCGCAGCGGGCGGAATATCAAGCAGATGGTGCATCGCGCGCTGCAATTCGCGACATCGGAGCCGCGGGGGCCGGTGTATCTGATGGTGGCGCGCGAGGTGCTGGAGGAGGAAGTGGCGCCGGTTGCCATCAACCTCGACCACTGGCGGCCGATCGCGCCCGCCGCACTGGCGCCCGAGGGGCTGGACGATGTGGTGCATGCGCTGCTCGGCGCGCATCGCCCGCTCGTTGTCACATCGTATCTGGGTCGCAACCACGCCGCCGTCGCGGAGTTGCTGGCGCTGGCGCATCGCCTCGGCGTCGCCGTGCTCGACAGCGTGCCGAACCACATGAACTTCCCGGCCGACGACGTGCTGTATCAGGGCTGCCAGTGGAACGAGCCGGTGCAGAACATCGCGCTCGGCGAGGCCGATGTGGTTCTGGTGCTGGACAGTGACGTGCCGTGGATCTCCGCCGTCAGCAAACCGCGCGCGGATGCGGCGGTGTTTCACATCGACACGGATCCGCTGAAGCAGCAGATGCCGATGTGGTATATCCCGGCGCGGCGATCGTTCCGCGCCGACGCGGCGACCGCGCTGGCGCAGATCAATGCGCGGCTCGACACCGCCACGATCGATCGCGGCGCGGTCGAGGCGCGGATGGCGCTGTATCGCGCGCGGCACGCCGACCGCATGGCCGTGCTACGCGCGCGCGAGGCGAAGGGCGAGGTCATCACCCCGGAATATCTCACCGCCTGCGTCCGCGCCCGCTGCGACGACACGACGATCGTGGTGAACGAGAGCATCTCCAACTACACGGTGACGGTGGATCACATGATGTCCACGCGACCCGGCTCGATCATGGGCAGCGGCGGCGGATCTCTGGGCTGGAATGGCGGGGCGGCGATCGGCGTGAAGCTGGCGCATCCGGAGCGCACCGTGATCGCGTTAAGCGGAGATGGCAGCTACATGTTTTCGGTGCCATCGACCGTCCACTGGATGGCGCGGCACTACCACGCGCCATTCCTGCAGGTGGTTTACAACAATCGCGGCTGGAAATCGCCGAAACTGTCGGCGCTCGCGGTGCATCCGCATGGGTTCGCGAGCCGCGCGAACGAGATCGGCGTGACCTTCGATCCGCCGCCCGATTACGCGGGGATCGCGACGGCGGCGGGCGGCGCGTTCGCGGCCACCGTCACGGAGGTGAACGACCTTGAACCGGCGCTGGACGCGGCGCTGCGCGCCGTGCGGGAAGAGGGCCGCGCGGCGGTGCTGGATGTCTGGCTGCCGCATCTGTAACCCGAAGTACATATCGGCTTCGATCCACTGCATGGACAGCCACCCTTAGGCCATGCAAGCTGCCTTCATCAGCCATGCATCGGGGGCCACATATGCGTCGCAGGCAGTTTTTGGGGGTCAGCGCGGCTCTGGCCGGGGCAGGGATGGCTGGGCGGGCGCGCGCGGCCGCGCCGGCGAACACGATCCGCTTCGTCCCGCAGGCCGATCTCTCCAGCATCGACCCGGTCTGGACCACCGCCACCGTGGCATTCAACCACGGCATGATGATCTATGATTCGCTCTATGGCGTGGACGAGACGCTGACCGCGCAGCCGCAAATGGTCGCCGGGCACGAGATCAGCGACGACAAGCTAACCTGGACATTCACCCTGCGCGACGGCCTGCTGTTTCACGACAACGAGAAAGTGCGCGCGATCGATTGCGTCGCCTCGATCAACCGCTGGGCGAAGCGCAAGGGGTTCGGGCAGAAGCTGCTGTCCCAGACCAACGAGATCAAGTCGCTGGACGACAAGCGGTTTCAGATTCGGTTGAAATCGCCGTTCCCGCAGATGACCTTCGCGCTGGGCGGGCCGGATATCTGCCTGATCATGCCGCAGCGCTCCGCCGAGGTGGATGCGTTCACCCAGATCACCGACACGACTGGCAGCGGGCCGTTCAAATTCCTGCCGGGCGAGCGCGTCTCCGGCGCGATGGTGGCCTATGCAAAATTCGACAAATATGTCCCGCGCAAGGAGCCCCCCTCCTACTGGGCGGGCGGCAAGGTGGCCTATGTCGATCGCGTGGAGTGGCGGGTGATGCCCGACCCGGCGACCGCGACCAATGCGTTGCAGCAGGGCGAGGTGGACTGGGTCGAGAACCCGGTGTTCGATCTGCTGCCCACCCTGCGCAAGACGGCGGGCGTGCAACTGATCGTGATCGACCCGCTGTTCTTTCCCTCGCTGATCGCGCTCAACCATACCCAACCGCCCTTCGACAACGAGAAGCTGCGCCAGGCGATTCTGCCTGCGATCAACCAGTCGGACTTCATGTCGGCGCTGGTCGGCGATCAGACGGACCTCATGAACGTGCCGATCGGCGTGTTTTCCCCCGGCACGCCGATGGCCAATGACGCGGACATGCAGGTATTCACCGGCAAGCGGGATGTGGCCCTGGCGAAGAAACTGGTGAAGGAGAGTGGATACAAAGGCGAGAAGGTGGTGCTGATGTCACCCACGGATCAGGCCGTGATTCTGCCCATGGCGCTGGTGACCCAGAGCGTGTTCCAGGAGATCGGGCTGAACGTGGATTACCAGACCATGGATTGGGGCACGCTGGTGGGCCGCCGCGCGAGCGACAAGCCGGCTTCGGAGGGCGGCTGGAACGCGTTCTGCACCTCCTGGGCCGGCATCAACCTCTCCAACCCGGGCAGCAATTTTCCGCTGCGCGGCAACGGCAAGGGCGGATG
>Ga0116231_10011672_pt1 | contig 13359 bp, 7 predicted proteins | sample S1TSphgellanicum_2_FD_89695 | JGI IMG/M metagenome (GOLD analysis project Ga0116231, IMG submission 89695) | Host-associated microbial communities from peat moss isolated from Minnesota, USA - S1T2_Fd - Sphagnum magellanicum MG | ecosystem: Host-associated > Plants > Peat moss > Unclassified... | reverse complement strand
TTGTTTTGAAAGCTGAGAGGTTTTGGTCAAAATGTTGTGTTTAGCATGTAGTCAAAATTGGTTGTTGCCATCTATATGGACTAAGTAATTGGCTCAAGGTGATTAGTTACCAAAAGTAGCTAAGGTGGTTTGTGCCTAGGTGATTTTTGTGATTGATGTGCCTGGGTAAAATCAATGTAATATTCTGAACTAAATTATTAATGTTATAAATCCAAATATATACATTTTATAGTTGAGGTACCCAAATGGATTATTTAACAATCAAAAGATTACATTTGGACAATTTTGAATTTTTTTACAATCATAATTTATTATTGTGTGCCTCCAATTAAAATAATGCAGTATTGACCAAATATAAATATCTAAAAATATTGTAAATCATTATAGTGAAAAATCATTAGTAGCATACAAATAATTTTATTTTTGAATTATTGGATTTTTTCAATCAAGTTTGTGTCATGAAAATTTTGTTTGTGATATATAATGAAAAAACTCCTATATATTCTTGTGGTTCCTAAGGGGGAGGGGTACAACAACAACAAGTGGACCTTTCTATAGCTCATGCGGTGACAAAAATTGTTGTCGCAAAATATATAAGCACACACATATATTTTGAGTTTTGCACGTTATAGTTCCTCATTACATGATTAGATAGTTTCAGAATGAAATTGATTATACATATCTTTAATTTCACTATTTCATATAATTCATTTTTTAATTTCATGATTACATTGAAATTTTATTTTATTTTTTTAGTTTCAAAATGTAAAAATCTATAACATTTATTTTGAATACATATTTCAAAAATATCAATCTCATATTATAAACTAAATGATTTATGTTATAGATTCAAATATAACTTCTTGATTACATTCAATGTGTTTCCAATTTTTTATTTATAAAATTTTATTTAACATCTTGAATTCCACATGCCAAACATTACACTGAAGTAATATTCCAATTTGGGCCATAAATTCAAGTAGAGTATTAAAGGGACAATGCTATCAAAGAGCACCAAACTGGTCTTCGACATTGTCTCCCAAGAGTTGAGTAAGAAAATTTACATTGTTGGTTGTAATTTTGAGTATTGCCAAGTAATACAAAGTAATACCAGAGTTATGTACTCATATTCTTACCAATACTTTACCTACTATTGATAGTTGGTAAATATTGTCAGAATGTTTAATTATTAAAAAAGGGTCCAACAGCACCCAACAACCATTTACTTTTGCTGGCTATATATAGTGAAAAGGCGAAATAAAAAATTAAAAAGTGCTAGACTCAAGTGTTTTTGAGATTTTCAATTCTCCGAATTTGACCAAAATTTAAGAAAAACTGGCAGATTTCTACAAATAGTTCAATTTGTTTGTAGCCAAAAATATAGAAGGATGTTCTAAAATTGGGTTTTCATATTTAGCTTGCAACCAAATTTGGCTAAGTCTTCCTATAGATGATTGCCAATATCATGGTTACTTCACAAAATTGACCAAAGAAAGCACAGAGCCGCAAATTTTGAATATTTTAAGATTTTGACAATCTAAAGATAAGTCCAATCTAAATATTTTAAGATTTCCTACAATCAGAGATAAGTCCAATTTACATATTTTAAGATTTCCACAGTCACAGGATAAGTATGCAAGGTCTACATTCTATTCTGAAGCCACTGTGGTAACCCAGTGGATTGGGAGTGGACAGCTCACATTTGATCCATAGGTGCAGAGTTCAATTCTTGAAAAACCTAAGAGGGCTTCATAGGGTTGAAACTTGGGAATACCCAACATACTGACCTTACTTACCACCATGGTCAAGGTCTTCATACTTCCTTTAGACACACTAGGTAGGGTGCCCTTAGGAAGGGCTTATTATTAGTCCAGGCCAAAAATAGTGGCAGCCAATAATAGGAATAGAATTTCCATGCAATTATTTAGGAAATTTGTGCCAAAAGAGGGTGTCAACTATATTACATTGTCCTTGGGTGTTTTTTGCCCTGAGTTGTAATATTAGTGTTAAAAATATACACTAATAAACAAGGTATGAGGAATAGGCTAATGTATGCCTTAATGCAGGGGGAAAAAAGAGGAAAAAGGCCCATGTGGCCAATGAGATTGTTAGAATGTGAGCTTTCAATTGTTTTGAAGAGTTGTATTAGGAGCTTAGTATTTAATCAAATGTTGCATGTGGCCTTGCCTTGCACATGGTTCTCTCATATAACTAAGGGGTGCACAAACCCTAACATTTTTGTATAAGTCTTTAGCCTTGCCATCACCACCTTCTAAGTGTTCATACTTATATAGAGTCTTCGAGCACATTATTTGTGCTCTTTGTTTTTATGGTCCTTATTGCTTGAGAATACGATGGAACAAAAGGATGAAAGAAGAAAACTTGAAGCCCTTCCCATCCATGGTTGTCGACGCCTAGAGCCAGAGCGACACAAAAAAAAAACACGTGATGCTAGGTCATCTTCACCGATGAGAGAATATTGTTCGAAATGAGTGGTAAAACATGTTTGTCGTCTATTATCACCTTCCCGTTGTTCCGGGCTAGGAGAATGTCGTGGATTGTGTTGCGACAAGAAGGTAGCATTCAAATCGCAATTATATATATATATATATATATGATATTTCTTTGCTTAAATGGTAACCCCAACATCTCTCTCATAGGGGAGAGTCATGGAAGATACAAGAAGAATTAAAACAAATATTGGTCTTCGGTTGAGCATGCCACCACCATTTGGCCGAGAGCATGAAGAGTGACCGACCAAATGTTGCTTGGGAAGATGATGACCTTCCGACATTTGAGATATTGATCACACAAAGCTGCGAAAGCTGAGTTGGTGTTGGGAACTCAAACATCACATGAGGAACTTTAGTGAGAATGACTCGATTAATATTCATTAATAATAAAAACGAAGGAAAAAGGGGACAAAAAGGTTGGAATGAAATTGGATACGTACCTACTTGGTCATGATGTTGAGGTAATGAAAACCACCATGTTTTGTAAGTTCTTAAACATGGCCGAGGGTGTCGAATGAGATGCCAGATTTTGTGGGTTGAGTTCACATCCTTTCGGGTCCATTCATTCGATTTGTTTGAAAGTGAAACTCGAGTCCCTCGTCTTGTCGTCCTTAAGAACACGATCCTATGAGGCATATTCTGCCTCCTAGTGAGTCACCAGGGCTAGGCAAGTATTGAGGCAGAATACGCTTGCTATGGTCCGTTCTGCATTCCCTAAGGGCCCATAGCTAGGTCATAAACCAGCACATGCGGGATGTTATATGGCCCAAGTAGGTAGCAAATATGAGGATTGAGAAGGCGTTGAGAGTGTTGGTTCTGCCATTTACGATAACACAAAAAACCTCAAGTACCTTTGCAAGTTCAACATTTCAGTCTTGGATTATTATTTTATATTCAAGATTTCGTGTTGAAGATAATAGAATATTCCATCTTTTAAAAAAGATTCTCTATTTTCCATTTCAAAATCTTCTTCTTTGAATTTTTTTGTGGAGAATTTCAACATTTCTGAAAATGATATCATTATTGTTGGAACTGTCAAGGAACTGTGGTATGAGCAATTGAACCTTTATGTTCATATATGCAAGTGAGCTTTATTTTATTGTATGAAATTTTGCACTATTACAAAATTTAAAAAAGATTGTCACAAAATCAATTTTTCTAAAAGAGAAAAATCTAAAATATATATCTACAAAATCTTCAAATTTTGAAATTTTTCTAAGCATTGTTCAAGCAAGTAGTGAAAAATATATGAGGATGTTTAAAAGATTTCTTTCCATTTTTGTTATGAGCAAAAATTTAGTTAAATAGGCTTAGGTTGATCGTCACCTTGACCACATCACAAATTGCTTTTGAAAGTCACATAACTGGAAGAAACATATCATTTTGCAACCGTTCTATTTTGCAAGTGCACACAACTATATGTAATTTGTGACTATATTGGACTTTTTTGTAATTACAACATTTCTTTAGTCAACTTTTTTGCCTCATATGGTTGTGTATGCAATTGCAATGACAATGTGGGCATATATGGACATGCACATGGATGATTTTCCAATTTTTCACATATGAATACACCTTTAAAACTTTTTATAGTTACATATACAAGCACCTTTCAATTGCATACATATTGACCAATGTGATGTGGACATATGTCTTATATATAGAGCCCCTAAATTTGATAATGCATTATATATATATAAGGATATATGAAGAATGTATATTTAAGATATTTTTAAGATATTTTTAATCATATATTAAATTGTAGGTTCTTACCTACCTAGGTTATAGGTTTTTACTTGTTGAGACCAGCAACCAACCCATCTATTATGTATCTACCTACCTATTACTTATATTACGTAAACTATCTTAATTAACCTAGGTAGATAGGTATTTAGGTAGAAAACATAGAGAGGTATGTAGATAGCCTATGTAGGTAGTTGACATGTAGCCTCAGTTAAAGCCCTTCAATTTCAAGGGGTGATATCACCATTTTTCCTTCGTTTTTAACTATTCAAAGTGTGTTGGATGCACCAATACTCATTTGGTCTACACTTGCTTCTTGGACACCAAAATGATTTTAGGATTCCTTTGTAATTCAAAGACCTTTAAAACATTATTTGAATACACATTAAATTGCTTTGTGGGATCTAATGTTTTAATGATTTTGTCCCATTTTTTTTTGGCAACTTTAATTTTATAAGCTATTTAACCAAGGAAGGATGGGCTTCACATATTACACATTACAAACATTCAAAGTGTATGTGTCATTTGAAGTGAGTCAATAAAAAACACATTACAAACAAAAAAAGGGTTTCAAAGCTATTTAAAATATAAATTGACCACATGTATAAATCAGAAAACATAAAAAAATGAATGAGTAAGATTTAAAAGTTGAAATTTAAAATTTATTTATAAAATACATTTCTACTTGCCACATGGCAAAATGGAATTGGTTTCCATGATAATTGCATGGAGTTTGCAAACCCTTGTCGATGTGGTAAGCATATACAAATGGTCAATGGATGATCCTATATTATTCATGGAATATATATTTCATTTGGCAAAAGATTTGACATCATTTGTGATTAAGAGTGCATTTGATTTGTCAAAGTGTAATCAAACATTAATTAGTAATAGTTGTTGAGTCTAACTAAAATGAGTTGCAAGTTGAAATAAAAATCAACAATTTTGCTAGTGCATATAAGGCATGCACAAAACCCTAAAATAAAAATAAATAAATTCAAAGTACACATACTCCCAATCTAACATTGGTTCATTTCATTGAATGCGTCTATAATCATTTAAAACTTATAATTAGAATTTGACAAAAACAATCCCAAGTGAGAAAAAAGAGGTGCAACCACATAATAATCGAATAGTCATTTTAAAATGCTTAATTTGAAATTTTGACCTAGTCTACCAAATGTAATGGTCATGTTGTAAAACAATGTGTTGGTGAGTAGGTGAAAACTTATCATAATTTCTATCATTAAGTTTGACTTGGGGGTATTACCAACAACTTGTTAGTCAAGTTTGTTGTTGTGTTTCCAAAAGAAAAATAAAAATCTAATTTGGTAGAATTGTTGGGGACTTCAAATTGAATCTTTTGGTAAAAAATAAAATTGGTTGAGAAATGAAAAATCCCCAATGTAGAAAATGAAACATTACTAATTATGGACAAGTTTCATAATTCCACATTTTTGGAGGATTTGATAAGTTGTGACGATTCAATGATCGCAAAAATTCTAAAACATATAAAAAGCATAAATATGAAGACTGTGAAAAAAGACTTGTTGCATTTGGACTTGGGATGAGAAAGAAAAAAATGTTTCAAGATGCATATATAATGACACACACAATTAAAGAAAAATGAACTTTTGCGATAATTTTTGAACGCTTTAATTTTTTTTAACCCCTCCCATGCTCTAGCCCATGTAGCATATGCATATAGTAAAACTTGGGATTTGGATCCAGAAATTCCAATTCTAGATTTAGTTAAAGGTTAATTTTTTCTGTTGGAACCTCTAGTCAAGTTTTAAACCTTGGTCCTTTTACCATGAGTGAATCCATGATGAATCAACAACAATAGTAAGTGAAAAAGGGGAATGAAAAAGGGGGTTGGCATCTTGTGAAAAGAAAGGAATAAAAGGAAATTGATAGTTGAAAGGAAGAGGAATAAGGGTTAGGGAACTAGAGCCTAGTAGATGAGAAGGATTGTAGGGGTTAAAGCCATGTGTAGCAGCAAACAAGGAAGAAAAAATTAAAGGAGAAAATTTCATTTAGGGTTAGTTTTAATTTCTTTAGCCCTGATATAGGGTTTTGGTTTTGGTTAGGGCTTTCATTTCATCTTGAATTTGTATTTTGGTGGAACCCTTGGGATTTTAATGAGATTGACTACTAGATTACAACCTTTGGGTATCAGCTTGTCAAAAAAAACTTTGGACTATTTATAATTTTTTTTAAAAATGGTGTAGGTTCTCACGGAAGATGAAAAAATAAAGCGGTTTTTTAGGTGTGTGGGCTTAGAACTTGAAAATAATCTCCTTGGTTGAAAAGTTTGTTAGATAACCCCCAAAATAAAATTAAAATGGCATCTTTTTCTCTTGAAATTTGTATGATTCCAAAAAAGAGACACAATGTAGATTGAAAGCAAGCAATCTAATGACAACATTATAGTGTTACATTACAATAACGACAATGAATGAACAAAGTAAAAAACACAACCATAGATGAGAAAAACCAAGTTTCTTATCCTTTTTTGCATTTTTTTATAGTGCTGTACAAACCAACGTAACACAAAATACATATTTTGTTGGGTCACCCAACTAACCAACCATCCAACATTGTCATGATATGTTTTACAAATGTACCATCATTTCAAACTTTGTTGGACATAATTTTTGGAATAGATTGAGATCCTTGTGAATGGGGTAACTAATCCACCACAATCATTTTTAGGAAACTTTTGCGCAACATTACTTATCTCAAGTCTTACAGGACTAAGAACAAACCCCTCTAGTTGCCCATGATTAAACCTCCCAACCTACCCCATCTTTTTGACACATTTGCAACCTCCATCTTACCCCACTTGTGGGCACTAATTCATTAAATCGAAGGTTAACTTGTCATTAATTTTCCTATCAGGCATCCAATTCATTTAATCCAAACCCTTGTGACCATCCCAACTTGACCTTCCCTTGCTCCCACCCCACCTACATTAACTTAAACTTGGGTTTCATCTTTGGATGTCCTCAAGTCCTTTCATTTAAACTTTTGTCATCCTTAATTATATAGTCACATCCATATCGCTTTATGACTTGATGTACAAATGACATTTCATTTTCCACTTAATAAACTGGCGCATGACCCTTATGATGTGGTAGTTTGGCAATTGATCCTCTTGATCCTCTTTGCTTATTAAAAAACATTTGAATCAAATCTATGTTTACTTATGCCATGTTGCCCCACCATGAAGGGCAAAAGGAGATAAACCTTAAACCCCCAAATTGGGACGGGCATTATTTGTTTTAGCCCATTTGAAGGCTTTGTGTTTTACAATTAATCATTTCCTTTCTTGTCTATTTCCATCCATTGTAGATGACATTCACATCATAAGTCCCTTTTCTATTTTATCATCTATATATAAACATTTCCAAAATCAAATTCGTTACTATAAAAAATGTGCAACATGGTCACCTTCTACCCTGCCACCTAATTTTAACACCCCATCCCAGTTTACCACCCCAATAGAAGGCACCATAGTTTTGGGGTTCCATTGAACATTTTATGAACCACAATGTCTTTCATCAAAGATGTCATGCTAAAGGATGTTCGACATATTGACCTTTTTCCCTCGAATGGGTGATGTTTAAGTATCCTTTGAAATTTCAATTCATTATTTCGTGCAACGACCATCATATTTCTTACGATGTACACCTCCTTCTTCCACCTTCATAAAATCCTTTACTTTTTTTGAATCCTCACTCTTTCAAATGTTTGGGCACCTTTTGCGTCTAAGATCTTTTGATAGCCTAGAAGGATTTCTAGTTCGTAAACAAGTTTTTTTCCCAATAACTTTTGGTGGCATCAGGTTCATATTGATAACCACCATCACCCCAACAACCTATTTAGGGAGTTGGGCCTCAATCATAGTTGTTAAGTTTATGATTGATCAACGTGTTTTCCTTCTTAAAGCCATAACATGAATAAACTATAACACTTTCCCATTCCGACAACATTTCAAAACAACATGTTATCTTCTACCACCTTTAGTTCGCACGTGTATTCTTCTTGGACATTTCATCAAACAACAAATGGTTCAACTTCAAGATTCCATCTTGAAGCGTCTACACCATCATACCTTTTTTCCAACATACTTTTTGACAAGATATTTGAAACGCATCGTGTTCAAATTTAATCATGTTTTGGCCTAAAGGTAGATGCGTAGTTTACAATTCGACTAATTTTCCTAGCATTTTTATTTATTTCCCCAACCTTTTTCACAATGCTTCAAACATGATTTGGATTATCCCATCTTTCAATTGTAAGTATCTTTCGATGCATGTGCACACATCCCATCAACTTTATGGGTATCCACCTTTTACATTGTGCTCATAGCAACAAGCACACAAGAACCCATGATGCAATTCATAACACCTTTGCTACCATTATGCACAATGTTAACTACCATGTGGGGTGAGAACAATTCCATGTTTTTCCTTCAAACTTGTTCAATTTCTTTTGTTGATGAATCAACATAGTGCTCACCAAAGATGGCATTCGCACCTTAATCAACATTGTCATTATCGACTTAATGTGAATATATTTGTTTCTCCAATCTTGTGCCACTCAAAAATTTGTTGCTTTCGATGTGGTTGAAAATAAAAAACAAAACTATCATGATTGACACCTCACAGATCAATTCGTCCCTTTAGTAGTTGAGGTATTTGGATGTTTAGATAAATATGCGAATGTGTTTTTATATGATTGTGCCAAAGCCATTTGGAACTTGAAAAAGCCAAAGGACCTTCATTTTTTTGTCTTGGTAACTTTTATTCGTTAATCACATTGCAAAGGTTGCAAACATCTTCCATCTTAAGTTGGATGAGAACTATAGGCCTCGTTATTTTTTGACTTCCACCCTTTTAGGACACATTTCCCATCACCACATTTGCTTTATTGCAAGCGGTTGGTTTTTGACATGGATAGATTTCAACATTTAGTTTGAACTAATTTGGTGTTCTATAAATTCTCATTTTTCCTTTCTTTTATCCTTTTGTACATTTTCCAAATCTATAGTGTGTTTAGTAATAAATTTTGCAGGGTTGCACCATGTTAAAAAGTTATCATACATTACCAAGGTTGAAAAAAACTCTAACACAATGTCAGGAATATGGGGTAGATGCAAGTTATGGTGGCTCAAAATCGGCAAGAGTCTTAGTCCCAAAAGTCCATACAAATGGAAAAATTAACACTAGAATGAAAAAAAAACATTAAAAACCAGTGTTTAATGGGCCCTATGTGGTGATTAATCAATTAATAAAGTCCGTATAAAAGGCTACCCATTTTAAAAACTTTTTTATTATACATGTTAGGCAAAAAAAAATTAGTTTAACAAAAAATGATTAAGATTGGGACTTTTGAAAATATGGCCAAATTTGGTCATTCAAAAATCCATAATTATTTGTTCGTTAAAACTTTTGTTGTAATTTTTTTCCCATCATGTATCATATATTGAGTCCTTATAAAAAAGATTGAGATGAAATCATAACAAAAAATGCATTTGAATGTTAATGCATAACCCAAATTATAATCCATATGTTCACTTTAAAAGTCCATTACTATATGATTAATGTATGTTTATTGAATTTCACCCCTTAATAAGTATTTTTATTCAAGTTGGAAATCTTAATCCATAAATATTTTTGTCAAATTAATGATTTTACAATGTGTTTGTAACATTTGAATAGAGTTCACTATGTAGAAAGTTTATAAAATTGCAAAAAGTGAGCTATTGTAACTTGCATCTACCTTATGAATGAAACATCGATGAATTACAACATACGCACATCACAATTAATATAAATTAATATAAATGAAACATTGAAAAGATGGGATAGAAAGATGACCTGTATATTACAACATACACGCGTCACAATTTGCCTAAGAATTTGGCTATGAGGACTTTAAATAACAGTAATAGGGAGATAGGATTAGGTTGCTTTGTTGTGAAGTTTAAATAAGAGTAATAGTGAGATAGGATTAGGTTGCTTTGTTGTGAAGTTTAAAAATTAAGTATGTTCAACACCACATTTTACCTGGGCAAATGGAAGTGGCAATATCATTGGGATATGAGATCTTATTCTTTCCAAAGCTCGAAAATATGTGTGAATAAATGAAAAAAAACTTGACTTATTTTAGTTTAATTAAAACAATATTTGGTTCCAAAAGGAAACAAGGCCGACAATATAGGAAGGGTGGCCATCGCAATTAACTAGAGATAAGAGTGGATGTGCACAAAAATGAATTACCAAAGGATGTTAAGAATGGGTCAATTTTGAATCAATTGATCAATAATTAAGTCAGTTTGAATGCCTCAAAATATTTTGCCTTGGGTCTATCCATGGAAAGAGTCTTGGTAGAAAATTTAATTTTGTTTCACAAAGGGGAGGCCAAAGGTCAAAAATGAAGAAAAAACTGCCTAGAAATCCATGTTGAAGTGGAACAAAATTCCCGCCACCTCCCCCTGACCACGCGAGAGAAAACTCAATTATAGAACCTATCAACACAATTCCAAGGTTCCGTTCATTCTTTATCATTTAAACATCTTATGATCCTATGGGTTGGCAAGAATTATTCCAACTTCAAACTGAATCATTGACACTCTTGCAATGAACCGAAAGCTTGTAATGTCAATCTTGATGTAAGGGTTTGTCTGGAATCAATTGTTGTTTCACAACCATGTGTAGTGGTGGGTTTTACTTCCTGTCTAGACCTTTTAGATAATTGCATATAATGATCCTAACTTCTTTAAGATCATTCCAAGAGTGTTAATTCAATCACTATTGTCGGTTGCTTATATTTAGATTTCACAAGTACCCTAAGGCCCACTTTACATTAGGAGTCAGGGCTGAAAAAGCTTGGGGCCCAACTTTGAGCATTTTTAGCTTGTTGTTTGGCACCGAGTTACTAACAAATGCTAGAACATTGACGTCAGGATATTAATAAATGCTGGAACATTAGCCCCAAGGGTTGCAAATTGGCTTCCCAAATTCAATGGTACCCTTTTTCAGCCTTGGGGCCAATAATAGAAGGCCATAAAGTTCAGCATTTATTGATAACTTGGGCCAGATTGAAAATATTTTATTTATTTATTTCAGCCTTGTAAAGGTCCCCTTGGGACCGATTTCAACTTTTGCATCATTAAAGTGGGTCTAATTGTAAATTTTGGTTTTAAAAAAAAAATCATAATTAGAGAAATGTTAGATTTGATTACTTCGAAAATCTCAATGCAGTGGTAAAGAACTAACCTAGCAAGTTTTTAGGCCATTATTCGATTTTCTGATATTTTGAGAACCATGGTTAGATATCATAACCAGCTGCTTGATTATTCTGAGAACCACAATTATCAACCCTATTTTTTCTTGTCTGACTCTCTCCAATTTATTATTATTATTATTATTATTTTAAGAGGAAAATGTCTTTTTGTAGCAAATCATCCTTAGGAATATTTTGCCAAATCTGGCTACACACAAAATACAAAATACAAATCCATACTTTTAATCACCCTTCTATACTTTGGGTAGAAATCTACCAATTTTGACTATTGTTTCCCCCCTCACATCTGACTCTTGAAAACCTCCAAATTCACTTCGATTTTGAATTTTCAGTATTTAATTTCTCTTTTATTGGCGAAATTCGCCAATAAAAGATAGGCTGCTGATCCATGATACATATGCACCAACAGGGTTTGTTTTAAGGATTTTGTGGTCCAGCGAAAGTGGCGATCATCCAGAAAATAATTTAGCCAAATTTAGGTACATACTAGATATGGAAGTAGGGGAAAAAAAAACAGAATCCCTCTATATTCTTGGCTACATACTAGAACTTATCATAAAAACCCGGCGATTTGGAATTTTTTTCTTTTTGAAATCTGGCGGATTTGAGTAATTTTTTCCATGAAAAATCCTTTGCATAGGTCGAAATCATATTTTTCAGGTCGAATTTTGGCAAAAATTCGCCAGAAAAATAATCGCTGTGAACCATTGGGAGAGCATGCATGTTCTAAACTGAGGCAATTATTTTATATTAATTGAAATTAATTCATTGGCCAGAGCTGCTTCTCAGCAATTGCATTTTCGCACTGTGGTCGGTGCTGATATAACTCCTCTAGGACTACCGGGAAATTACTAGGAGTTTAAAAAGCATAAAGAATTATTACCTTTACAGTGCACTCAAGCGCGTGGTAATAATACTTTCATTGGTTGAATCCTCGCAAGTGAGCGTTTCATCCAAAACCCTAAATCCAGATTTATTAAATATTTCATCCAAGTTTGATTTTTAAAAAACAAGTATGAAATTCTGTTTAGTTATGTTTGGATGATCATCCTTTTTGGAGTCTACTCAGTTATATGTTTGGATGTTTTCATATGTGGATAGGAGCCGGGTGGCTTTTGTTTGGAGGTTTTTTAATTGGAGCTTCTGGAGGAGGATGTTAAATTAGCTATGGGTCCTATTTTTTTCCCTGACTGCCCAATTTCCTGATCAAGATGTGTCTGATTATGACCAGAGTTATATTGGTGCTGCCCGGGTATTTCTTCTGCCCTTTCAGCCCTGCGATCCATCTTTTTGAGAAAAAGATGAATTATGCCCAAACATTTATTTTTTTGGGGTGCGGTTATGCACAGTTTGGGCGTGTAATAGACACTAAGAGGCATTATATGTGTCGTAGTATTCATTCCATTCCCAAAGCATGTATAATATGACACAATTTTTTTAATCCGGGCAGCACAAGATGTGTCTGGTCACTAACAGATGTGGTTGCAAATTTGGCAGTTAGGGAAAGAAGAAAAATTGCTGATTTAATGTCCTCCACCGCCTCTGAAGAGCATGGGTATGAGTGTTGAACAGTTTCCAAAAATGGAAACTAATAACCGTCAATTCTCAGGGTGGTTCTCAAATACATATAACCAGGTTTCTCCGAAAGTCAAGTAACCTTTTCCAAAAAAAAACCATGGTTCTCAATATATTAGAGAATGGGTCTAATGACCTTTTAAAAATCTGCCAGGTTCATTTTTTTGGTTATTTTGTGAAAACTGCCAGTTCTTTGTCTAATATTCATCTATGT
>Ga0116231_10011671_pt1 | contig 13360 bp, 8 predicted proteins | sample S1TSphgellanicum_2_FD_89695 | JGI IMG/M metagenome (GOLD analysis project Ga0116231, IMG submission 89695) | Host-associated microbial communities from peat moss isolated from Minnesota, USA - S1T2_Fd - Sphagnum magellanicum MG | ecosystem: Host-associated > Plants > Peat moss > Unclassified... | reverse complement strand
TGGCTTCCCCCAAGTCCGGGCCGTGGTCAGTCTAGTGTGTCGGTGTTGCCCGTGGCTCGTCCTAGCACCAAAGGTGTTCCAACTATGCACTAACCACTTTGTGTGCGTTGTGTGCAAGCCCGTGTGAATGAATGAAACTTGTCAACTCTTCCTAGTCCCATCCCGAAGCTCCAACACACCCCTCTACCCCTCAAAGTGTTGTGAGCTAGGGAGTGTGCCCCGACTCCTCCCTCTTCTGATGTCTTCTACTTGGACTCACATTTGAGTCCTTCAAGGAGTTGGGAGTGCGTCAATTTCACCTTAAATTATTTCGACTATTATAAGTTATTTTGGCTACTCTATATTCTTTTAAACTATTGTAAGTTATTTCATTTTAAGTTATTTGCGGCTATTATAAATTATTTTTGGTTATTCTAAATTATTTCATCTTAGATTATTTTATACTATGTGAGGCTATTGTTGGTTACTTTTGGTTATTTTAGGTTATTTCGCTTTATGTTATTATTGGTTATTCTAAGTTATATTACCATAGGCTATTTGTGGCTATTTTATTGGAGGTTATGTTGGTTATTATATTGGTGGCTATTATTGGTTATTATATTAGTGGTTATTGTTGGGTATTCTATTAATGCCTATTGTTGGTTATTCTATTGGTGGTTATTGTTGGTTATTATATTAGTGGTTATTGTTGGGTATTATATTAGTGCCTATTGTTGGTTATTCTATTGGTGGTTATTGTTGGTTATTATATTAGTGGTTATTGTTGGGTATTCTATTAGTGGTTATTGTTGGTTATTCTATTCGTGGTTATTGTTGGGTATTCTATTAGTGCCTATTGTTAGGTATTCTATTAGTGCCTATTGTTGGTTATTATATTAGTGCCTATTGTTAGCTATTCTATTAGTGGTTATTGTTGGTTATTATAGTGATTGTTGTTGGTTATTCTATTAGTGGCTATTGTTGGTTATTTTATTGGTGGCTATACATTCCTTTAGTGCCTATTGTTGGTTATTATTCTATTAGTGCCTATTGGTGCTTATTCTATTGGTGTTTATTCTATTAGTGCTTATATATTCTATTGGTGGCTATTAATGCCTATTCTATTCATGTTTATATATTTTATTAGTGATTATTAATGCCTATTTTATAGTGCTTATATATTTTATTAGTGGCTATTGGTGCCTATTCTATTAATGGCTATTGTTGGTTATTTTATTAGTGGCTTTTAGTGCCTATTCTATTAGTGGCTATTGGTGCTTATGTTATCGGTGGTTATCTTATTATTGGCTGTTAGTGCCTATTATATTGGTTGTTATTATGGGTTATTTTATTAGTGGCTATTGGTGGTTATTTTATTAGTGGCTATTGGTTATTTTATTATAAGTTATTGTTGGATATTTTAGCTTATTGGTAGTTATTTTATTGTAAGTTATTTTAAATTATTTTTCATAGGTTATTATTGATTATTTTAAATTATTTTACCTTAGGTCATTATTTTTATTTTTTATTTTTTAATTACTATATTTAGATAAAATAACTTATACAATAAACTCTCTCTAAACTAATACTGTGTAAATTAATATTCTCTCTAAACTAATATGCGGGCATAGGCCCGTGGCGAAGGAAGGTATTCAATATATTTGTGTAAACTAATATCCTCCATAAACTAATATCTTCCGGCCGGTCCCAAGGATATTAGTTTAGAGAGAGCTTACTGTATTAACATAAAGTAGAATGACCTTAAATAAATTGAAATAGTATATATTAAATTAAAAGAAAATAACTTAAAATATAATTTATAATAACTTAAGGTATAAATTAAAATAATTAAGGTTGCCTAAAATAATATAAGGTATATCATAAAGTAACATAGGGTATTTAAAACAACTACATAAATTATTACTTTTATCACTATAAATTATAATAATGAATTATGTCAATTAGTAGTGAAATGCAATGTTTACATAATGATATTACAGTTAAATAACTTTGACTATGGTGAAATCATTGAAATGTAGTAAATTTATTTTACTTTTAAAGTCCTATAGTGATTTAAGCTAGTGAACTACACCTCACTTTTGTACTAGTGATTGTTTATAATTATTTACAACTACATTTGACTATCCATTTTTGCCAATGATTACTTTAGTTAGTTTTTTTACAACATTTAATAATATATGTTCAATTAGCCTTTAGATTAAGTAAAGGAAGAAATTGATTGTTTGTTATTTCTGGTTATATTATTGTTTGGTTGTCTCTTGAATCCATGTCTACTAAATTCAATTAGGATTTTATCATAATTCTCATGGCTTGGATTCCTAGGACATGTTCAATCCATCAAGCATATCCTACAACATGGGACCTAGGCCACAAATGTCCAAGCCCCCCAAGTAGTCAAAGGTCATTTGGTCTAAATCCCATGCCAGCCATGGCCATAATATCCTAAACCCCATGCTATCACATCCCAACCCCTAGCAACCTAGGATCATTTTATCCTAGGCCCCATGTTGTTGTGTCCTAAACCTTGGGCCTTCTCCTAGCCCCTAAGTAACCTAGGGTTCATTCCATTTTGTCATGGGCCCATGGTGTGCAATGTCCTAAAGCACATACCACCTTGTCCTAACCATTAAAAGGTCTAAAATCACTTTTCATGGCAGTAGGTCACTTGTCCTAGGCCCCAAGCAAGTTATGGGGGCCTCAAAGCACCCATTTTTGGGCCCTAGGCACGAAAGGTCTATTTTTGGTCATGGCCCAAGGGCACTCTATTTTCGCCCCCAAGCCACTTGTCCCGGTCGATGTGCTATTTGAACACATAACAGAACATCTAGGGTCAGTTTGTGCCATGGGCCCAAGTTTGGCTTGTCTCAACCCCCAACCGGTGATTTTTTTTTATGGTAAACGTTTTTGTAAAACTTCATTTTTTAGTGTAAAGTAGACAAAAATGCTAATTTTTTGGGAAGAATCACCAAACTTTAAACACCACAAAACTGGGGGAAAAAAAAATCACTACCCCCAAAAAGGGGTTTTTGTTTTCAATTTTATGATGATAGCTAAAGTGGCAATCATCCAGAAGATGATTTAATTAGATTTGGCTGAGTTCTAGATATGAAAGTATAGAAAGACCTATGTAAGGCGGTTCTAGGTGTTTAAAAAATCAAAATAAAAAAAAACTAGCCAGTTCCATGTATTTCCAAACATTAGAATTGAAGAATCAACTAGTTCCGGTTTCAAGTATTTAAAAAATGTGAACAAACCACAATACTTTGCCAATATTCATAGCTCTTTGTCAATTCTTTCCAGGTTTTTTTTATTTTTTAAAGTTTTCTTACAAGTCAGTTTTGGGGACGAAAGGTTTCACAAAATGCAAACCATCAATTATATACCTATATAATTGGTTTGATTAAATTGGCAAAAAAACTAGTGTTGTATTTAAGAACTGCCCAAAATTGGAAAAAAAACCCATGTTGATTGAGTGTTTTCTAGGTTCTAGGAGGAACCTTTTAGTAGGACGGTTCTTAATATTTTCAAGGGACTGGAATGGGTTGGGTTTTTGTTCTTTTTTTTAAAAAAAACAAATATGTAACCCAATTCTAAATCTGATTTTTAATTAATGTGCGGGTTTTGATTCTGATTTAATAACCACTTTCAAGCTTGGGTTGGTTCCATAACCATCGAATCCAATTAACCTCCAATTTTACCAATAACCAAATATCAAAATGGACAATGAAAAAAAAACTAAAAACCTTGAACTTTTATCTGAAGGAAAAATAATTATTACAAAGTTATTAAATTGTCAAATGAACTGAGACCTGCTTTCAATTAGTATATTCTTACAACCTAGACCCTTGGGTTGGGTTCCAGTTCTCATAGCAATTAACTTGGAACTGGGTATAAAAACTGACCCTCAGGTTCGGTTTGAGACTTAGTTTTGAGTAGATTCTTATGAATCAGACCCTTGAGTCTGGTTTCAGTTCACATAGCAATTTGGAACCCATCTTCGGGTCCAAATTTCTACATTTATTTACATAGGTCTTTTCCTACTTTCATATCTAGTATGTAAGCCAACTCTAATTAAATCATCATCTGGATGATTGCCACTTTAGCTGCATCATAAAATTGAAAAAATAATCCCTTGCCGAGGCTAATGATTTTAGTTTTAGTTTTGTGGTGTTTATAGTTTGGTGATTTTTCAAAATTTTCTAGTTTTTTGGGTATAATTTACACTAAAAATGAAGTCTTCCAAAAAAATTATCATAAAAATTGGTTGGGGGTTGAGACAAGCCAACCTTGGGCCCATGACACAAGTTGACCCTAGATGGTATGTTATGTGTTCAAATAGCACATGGACCAGGACAAGTGGCTTGGGGGCCAAAACAGGGTGCCCTGGGGTCATGACAAAAGTAAACCCTTGGGTGCTTGGGCCCAAAAACAGGTGCCTTGAGACCCCTTAACTTGTTTGGGGCCTAGGATAGATGGCTTATTGCATATTCAAAATGATTAAAAACCTTTTAACGGTTAGGACAAGGTGGTCTGGGCTCTAGAACATTGCACAACATGGTCAAATGACAAAATGAAATGAAACCTCTAGGTTCCTTAAGGGCTAGGAAAAGCTGGCCCATGGTTTAGGACATGACAACAAGAAGCTTAGGATAGAATGATCTTAGGTTGGCAAGGGTTGGGATGTGATAGCTTGGGGTCTAGGACATTAGGGCCATGGGTGGCATGGGGCTCAGACCAAATGATCCTTGACTTCTTGGGGGTTTGGACATGGTGGCCTAGGGCCCATCATAGGACATGCCCGATGTATCAAACATGTCCAAGACTCCAAGCCATGAAACTATTCTACAACCTACCACAAGCCTAAGCCAAAATTCATAATGTTACCACGCCTTCAAGGATGATCGTTTTGGATGTAAAATATGTTCATATAAAATATATAGATTAAAATTATAAGCTTGTTCCCATTATGTGTTCCCAAAAACCCTAGGTAGCTTAAGGCCCAAGACAAAATGATCTATGCCTTGCCCAAGACAAGACATTGACAAGGTATCTTTCATGTCAAGGGACCTTAACCAAAGGAATCTTTCAAAAACCCTAAACCCTAAACCAAAACACTCATTTTTAACACTTTTTTTCAAAGGATATGGGAAATTTAAATCCAAATGAAAAATATTTAATGATTGTTAAAATGTTGAAATGATTTGATACATCATATATAAGGGACATCCAAATATACATGCATAAATATGTTTCATTGAAAAACATTCATACTAAAACTAATGAACATTTGGATTTTTTGGACATTGCCATAAAATATCGATTTTCCAATGCATTAATTAACAAACCTAATAAGATTGAAAACAAAACTATTTCAAAATTCATAAGTTTAAGCAATCAATAATTCTAGCAGTATATCCACATGAAATAGACTCACCTCTTATAAGAAACTAATTAACACCATCCAAATTTATAAACAATCTTTTAAAGAATCATAATTTGAACCCTAACCAAGACTTCTAATACAAGTACAATGTAAAGAAAATTAGAATCCTAAATATATAAACTTAAGTGTGATTTAAGAAAAAGCTTTCCATCATATCAACTTCTATTAGTGCAAAAGCATTTTCTTTTGTTTGCAAAATTAGGCAAGGTTTTGGGTTTGGGCTAACTTTAGATTTGATTGGGCTATTGTGAGTTTGTTTAACCTCCTCTATTTGTGATTCATTGTGAACATACCAATTTCCAAAGGTTCTACCCAAAAACAACAATCACAAAAAAAGAAAAAGGATTACAAATAAAAAGACCTAAGTCATACCATGATCTAGTACATGTTGTCCTAAGACAACTACCAACAAAAGCTTATGTCAAATATGTTATGTCAACTACCAACAGCAAATCATAAATCCAAAGTTCAAATGGGAAGTGGGTCCCCTTGGGGTGGAAATGAGATGGTAACCAACCCTACTGTTAGGGCTAGACTTATAATGGATCTTGTCTCCATATTTTCATGGAGGTTTCATAAGAAGTCTAAAGTGTTGGGGGTTACCACTAATTTAAACTCCAAATAGAAATGGACCAAAGTAACATTTTTGGACAACAAAGCGACTGTGGAGAAGCTCATAAGTGGAAGGATACACACAAATCAAAAGTTTGATAATAAAATTAACTTTAAACAAAGAAAGGATTAACCAAATTTCACCTGATAACTTAAACTCCCTTCATGACCAAATCAAAATTAGGTTAGTCACTTGAATTCCTTATTGGTCATTTGAATTTTAAAAAATTCTTACAATCTTTTCACCAAATCTCTAGAAAGACCCAATAGTTTGCAATCCAATAGCCCAAGCCCATTTGGCAAGAGCTCAACAAAAGTTGTATGTGCCATTGAACAATTCAATATTCAATGGGTGTTGGAGTATGGTATTGCAGATTACTCTCAAAAGGCACATACCTAGTGTAGGCATATGTTGGTGACTTTTCTTTGCAAGAAGCTTCCATGGAAGTGAAAAAGAAGATGATTTTATATTCACAGTTTTGGATATGAGTACTTTGATAATTGTACCCTTTACAGGTCCAATTGTTAATGAAGGTCCCAAAGTATCCCATGGAGCATGTGCCATTGAAGATATTTCTAAAACATTATCTAGTTTTAATGAGGAAATATGACTCAAAATTCAATTTCATTATTTCTAAATAACAAACACATGAACTGTTTTGAGTTTTGACCAATGTTGTTGGCCAGTTATTGATTTTTTAAAATGACCACCAGGTAAGTTCTTTTTACCTTTAATTTTTGAAAAATCAAACATGTTATCAATATCAATATTTTTTTGGTTTTTGGGTAGGTCATCAACTAATCAGCTGATAACCACTTGGTTGTTAACTGGTTATAATGTTTTTAAAATTACATTTATTATTTATTTAGTATAATTTTTAAAAGATTGATAACCTGCTTGGATGAGAATCAGGTCATCCAGGTAGAATTATTAATTATTTTAAAATTTCAATATCATGCGATTATCCAAAAATCAAGAATCAATTGGTGGGTTCTTAAAATCCGGCTTGGTAACCAGCTTGATAATTGGGTCAAAACTCAATAACCGGCCAACATTGTTGTTTTTGACCATTGTTGGCTGAGTCTGGGTCTCCGAATTTAACTCAACAGGTCTACATGGAACTAGACTTGTCTTGAAACCAAACCCAATGGGTTTACATCGACTACCTTAGGATGGTTACAAGGTCCAGGCCATAAGTTTAGATAGGGGCTAGGGTCCTAAGTCTTTAGGTTTGAGGCTTTCTCTGTTGGAGGTTGCATCCCATGGGATGAAAAAATAGGAGTCAAATGATTGATGTGTGGAACAAAAAAATAATATATACTATAATTGATATGTAAAACAATTTTTTAAAATGTACTAAGAGAGTCCATGGCAATAATAAGATTCCCATTATGGTAGTTTAGGGTAAGACTTAATAGGGTAGTTACATGTAATTTGGCCACATTTTTTACGGTTGCTTTACACTAGGGTTCAAGTTGAACCAATCCAATTCAAAATTGACGATCATTTTTGGCTTAGAAGCTTAAGTTGGGCTGTTTTTCAAATCCACACAAGTGTTGAACAAGAAAAATAAAATGAGTTGGTTGCTTTAGGGTGTGGTTATTTTCTTGTCACTAAATTCTTGAGTTCATGAATAAGTAGCTCATTGCATAATGGCTCTACCTCTTATGCAAGTGCAAACCGAAAAAAAATGAAATTTTTTTATAAAAAAATGTTCAATGTTCATGGGCAAGTGACTGATTGTGGAATGAATTTTTAAAAAAAAAAGTAATAATAGAAACTGAACCCATCGTAAAATCAAAACTAAAATGTCTTACATAAATTAGACTTGTCACAAAATTGTCAATCGATAAAATTTGAGCCCAACTCGCAATCCATGAGTTTTTTTTTAAAAAAATACTAAGAGAATATGAAAGTGGAGGGTTATCATTTAAATAAACAAGACTAAACCTAAACCCAATAACGGTTCCAACAAAGAAAGAAAAACAAGACCCAACCAACATTGTTTTGACCACCCCAGGTAAACATAATAGCTTTTGAAGCATGTTTGCTATGGCATTGCTACAATTACAGTCAGTTGATTATATAAGAGCAGTTGTCTTCATAACAAAAGTTAAAGCTCTAACACAGTTATTGTCATCGTCCATCCATGCAAACCTGGATTTTCCAAATGTGTAACATCCAAAAGGTTTTGGGTGCTTCCATCATAAGCGCTTGTAGAGTGTCAAGAGGTACCTTACATCTCTTTGACTATTTGATATCTGTTTATGGAGGAAGGTTGTTTGTTTGTTTGTTTTGTTTTGTTTGTACTTTTGAGATCCACCAAACCAAGACGCTACAGATGGGGTTCTTGGTCTCTTTGGAAAGCTGTTGATGTGGAGTTGACAAACAGGAAAAGCCAACCCGAAGAAATAGCCAAATAGGGAACTAGCAACACGGTTATGTGAACTTAGCAATTGGACAAAGGGGACTTGGAAAACAAGCCAAGTGAACTGGGCAAAACACCCCTGCAATTGGGTATTCTAGACATTCCACATATTTCCCCCAATGTTAAGCCTAGTGTATTCAGGAGGTCTATAGCACCGTAATGAGCAATAGGGGCTGACTCGCTGATGTGTCTCTTGCTGATTGGACCTGGATGGTGCCCGTATCTCAGGGGAAGGTGTGCCCATATTGATAACAAGTGTAGTCGGGGCAATTACCTAGTCTCTAGCTGATTCTTGGAAGTAGATAGCCGATGTGTCAATTTTTTATTTGGTTAGAGTAGGGCAGTCCAGGTGCAGTAGCTTGCATCCTCGTACACATAACTTCTGTTAAGACATTTTCAAGCTTCTGATTGGCCCTCCCCTTGTCTCACACAATGCAAAACTTCTCCCTCCCTTGTTTCGTCCATCTACAAGGAAGATTACGAAATTTTTCATCCATTTGTAAGAAGATTATGAAACTTTTCATCTGTGCACATTCTCCCTCTCTTGTTTCGTCCATCTACAAGAAGGCGATGAAATTTCATCCATTAAATAAGAAAATTATGAAACTTTTCATCTGTGCACATTCTCCCTCTCTTGTTTAGTCCATCTACAAGAAGGCTATGAAATTTTTCATCCATTTATAAGAAGATTATGAAACTTTTCATCTGTGCACATGAAGGTTATCGGCTATGCTGGACAGCATTTATGTGAGTGAGGAAAGACCCAACCTCCTGCAAAAACTGAATGTGTAAAACAAATTTTTTGAACTAAAAAAATGCCTGAAAACCTCATAAAATCCCGCAGCTTGATGTTGTTTGACTTGGGCTTCCAAAGACACGAGTCTCAGCAAGCAAGGGACAATTATGCGGATGTTGCAAAACAACCCAAAAATTGATTTGCTTATTTGAGGTGCCTTATTATTGTTGGGTAGTTGATTGGTGTTGGAGCTTGCAGTGTTTTCCTTTCCAATCTTGTGATGTAGCTGCAGATCCATAAGAAGAAGGTTTACTCAAATTTGGCTGTGAGGGAGGGAGATATGAAAACAAAAATAGTTAAGCATCCTTGTATATGGTTGGTTGGCTACTTACTGGAACATAATTTAGAAATCTGATGATTTTTATTTCTATTTTTGAAATTTGGTGATTAAGTCCCTCTGAAATCACTTCTCATAATTTCTATTTAAAAACCAAGAGGGAGGCCGAAATTTCGCCAGACAGAAGGAGCTCATAACAAGGGCCACAGCTGAGCGGTTCTTTCTTTACTTTTAAGAACAACCTCTGGTTCTGGTTCTAATTCAAATGCTCCACCCTTTGTGGAGGAAAGGTTTCATTTGGTAGTGTGCTCTCCAAAGTCCACATATATAACACTAGAAATTTTCTACAAATGCTTTACAACTGTTTTAAAATAACTAATTGATATGGGTTTCAAGTTTTGCCTTTAAACTATAATAGGGGTATTTCTTTCTTTGATTGGAATTGCTATTGGGGGTTCTTGTTTTGTGCCTTTTTTAATTTATTGAGCTCTCACTCATATTAACAAACCTTCCTCCATGCCACCACAAGATCCAAACAACCAAAATCTTCAAAAGTTCTCACATCCTGGAAGCATATCAAAAACTCTCCACCCACCTCAGCCACAAAAACTGCAATCCAACTTGGTACCCATGCACTTATGAAGGTGTATTAGCCAAGACCAAGAATGTCACTGAACCATTTTAAGAATTTATAGTTTTCAGGTAGCCAATTAGATAACTCAACATGCAATTATAGTCTGGACCAGATCTAGACCCATAAGGTTTATTTTAATAAATTTAAGTCTTTTATAGAACAAAGGTAGTCCTCAAAAGTCATAGTTTGATTATTGCGATGGACCCTTTTTGCAAACGGATGAAAGAGTGACATATGGATGGATGAAATGTTTAACGTATGTTTGCAACATTATTATGATTTTATTGCGACTTTCTTTTTCAACTTTATTACAATTTTGTTTCAATTTTATCAAGAATAAATAGGTTCAAGTTTGATGACAGGGAGATAGTTAGGTTGGTAGGTAATATGTAAATAGGGTGGAGGCAAGTCGATAAGAAGATATCCAATAGATAAGTAAATTATCATTACCTAGAGATTAGGTACATATTATCTACCAACCTGCCTACTTATACTAGTTAGGCATGTATGTTAACTAGCTATCTAGTGAGGTTAGACCTAGGTAAGGCAGGTATTAGACAAGCTAAGTGGGTAACTAATCTAAGCAAACTATTAGTATCTATTTACGTATTATTTACCTTTGTAATATGTATGTACGTAGGTAATAACTAGCTAGCCAACTTAGGCTAGTTAGACCTAAGTAGGTATAGGTAAGTAGATATTAAGTAAGTAAGTAGCTAAGCTAGGTGGATACTTACAACTTTTATTTAATCATGGTGTAATCATTTGTCAATTTGTCAAATGTTCAACTATTTTGGTAACTTTCATTTTTTTTATATAAATTCCAAATTGGATGCATGCAATACATGAAGTAATGTTTAGTGGTAAATTCAAATTTTGAATTATAGTTTCAACCAATTGTGATTTTGTAAACTTGCATAATTGAAAATTAGGCAACATTTCAACTTAGAGAATTGACCTCTAACAAACTTGGTCCAAGGACATATTAAAATTATAAAACTTTAACTAAGCGAATCCATCTGCCTTTTGCTCACTTGAATTTTTTTATCCTTTTAACCTCTCCATAGTCTTCTTTTAGCCATCCCTTAAAGTTTTTAACTATTCATTGACATGGTATTCTCATTTTTTAAATAACTTTTTCATTAAATTTTTTTTAACATTTTTTTTTTTACATTTTTACTTTTGGCACACACAAGTCATCTTAAATGATGAACAAAAGAAAGGATGCATTCAACTTCATCACATTTGATACAAGCCAATTGTTATTATAAGTGACCCATTCAACTATAAACATTTGATTTTTTTGTTCTCTCTTAAACATTGGGAAGTGATTTGTACCATGGTGTTAGGGATAAAACAAATATACAACTTGAAAAAGATTATATGAACTTTACAAATTGTCATGGATAACAAACTATGAAGGAAGTTTCTAAAAGTTTCTAAAATATCCTTGACAAATATGTTTAAAAGTTTTTAAAAATTTCCAAAAAGATGCATGAACAATAGGCTTAGAAGTTTTTTAAAGATGTAGAACTAAAAGAAACTTATAAAAGAAGTTGATAAAGGTCAACAGAAGCTTCTAAAAGACATGGTTGATGAAAGCTTATAAAAAATGAGGTTGGCACAAGTTTTTAAAAAGTTATTTAGTATAAATTGATAAAAAAATTAATTGAAAAAAAATTCTAAGAGGTTGATGATCTTCCAAAAAGTTCTATTGGATAACATAAAAAAAAGGTCAATATGCACCATCCCTCAATCTTGCCAATGTAAGTTATAACCTTTGTACTTTTAGTTTGTTTCATGACTAACTTGCATTATGCCTTGTTTAAGCAAATATATATATAATTATTGTTCATTATCAAACAATTTAGAAGGTCTAAATTCTTTAAGGTGTACCAAAATCTTGTCACAGTGTCACCTTTTTCTGTCTTTTTTACATGGTTCTTTTTACCATGTAAAACCACATTTATAGATTATTATGATGGAATTAAGTAGGTCCACATGAAATTGGCATGTCATCCACAAATTATGCTTGAATTTAATTGTGACATTCCACTTGGCTCTTTTTGATTTATGGTGAATTTTTGCAATGTGGTGACAAAATGTTTTTGTGAAAGTTTTCATTTTTTTAGTGTAAATGTGAAACAATTGCTATATACATGAAAAAAATTGCCAAACTTTCGAAACCACAAAATTGAAAAAAAAACCACTAATTACACTAAATTAATAAACAATTTTGAATGCCATTTTTAATTAGCAACCAAGTGCACACTAGAGTGTTTCAAAAAAAAATTGAAATATTTCCACACATCAAACAAAAAAATCAGGCTTATACTGATGACATGTTTTATGTGTTTTCATTCTTATATTCACAAGTTCAATTTGAAAATCAATGTTGATGTAGGTGTTGTTTAAGATAATTGGAAGTGAATTAATTACCAAAGGATTAAATATCAAAATAAAAATGTTTTAATGTTACAGAAAAATATCGATAAATGTTCAACACTCACTTGAATTCCCTAACTTTTCCAAATGCTCAATTTTCTTATGAAATATAGCCAAATTGCTTCAATCATTTTGATGCATTGAAATAGATGATTGAACATTGAATATTTAGGATTATTAATAATGTCATGAAATTCACACAATTGATTGTAGATGTAACCAAAAATAATTACTTCTATGCATATTTTAGCTTGAGTTTAATTGATTTAAATTAGTCTAACTTTTCTATGAACTTTGGAAAAATGAACTTGACACTAATGTCATGTTGGACAAATTAAAAGCCTTTTATAAGGTAAAGACTTAGAATAAAATGTCTTTTTTTTTTAGTAACGTTGTGAGCAAAGTTAACAATTGAAGACCTAATTTCTATTAGTGTAAATCTGAACAAGGTGAATTTTAATTAAGACAAATGAGAAAAGTTGGAAATTGAAAAACATATGGTCACATCCATAATATGCTTGAGGGGTGGATGGAAGTTGTCAACTAGCTTATCAAGGATTGTGGATTGTGATGTTCATTCAATCATCATATCACTCAACAAATATTGTGTTTCTAAAGCATTTGTTCTAATCAAAATGCCCAACTTTGTGAAAATGTTATGGTCAAAGTCCCCATAACACCATTAAATCTAAAAGCCAATTAGGCCTATTTATCATGTCATATA
>Ga0116231_10011670_pt1 | contig 13361 bp, 12 predicted proteins | sample S1TSphgellanicum_2_FD_89695 | JGI IMG/M metagenome (GOLD analysis project Ga0116231, IMG submission 89695) | Host-associated microbial communities from peat moss isolated from Minnesota, USA - S1T2_Fd - Sphagnum magellanicum MG | ecosystem: Host-associated > Plants > Peat moss > Unclassified... | reverse complement strand
TTTTTGCTTTTTTTCAAAAAATCATTTTTATTTATGAATATTTTAAAAAAGGGTTTTTTGAAAGTTTTTTTCTTTTTTGGTTTTTTTTTTTTTTTGTGGGAACAAATTGCACAAGGCCTCTGTGCTTCTTTCTCACTTTCATCATACCATGACAAGTGTTTCAAGACTTTAAGAGAGAGAGAAAGAGAGAAGGAACGCCAGAAAAAGCCAGCCAGTCCCAACAAAAGACCCAACAATCAAGGTGGGAATATATATTGTGCAAGTGGAAGTTATGATGGAGTCCTCAAAGACGTAGAGTGGTTCAATGATGAAATGGTTTAGAGAGTAGAATGTTCAGTAATTTTGCTACCACTCTTTGAACAATTTGATCATGGCTTGTTTTGATTGGGTATGCCTTGAGGTAGCATATCCCAATTTTGTTAATCTTTGTTGATGGGGTATGCTTTGAGATAGCACATTTCAATTTGGTGCCATTTAATAATAGTAGGCCCAATTTGAGAGCATTTCCATTTTGTGTTGACTTTGTAATTCAAGGACAAACCTTAGTTTATATTAACTAAATTCCAACATTTAGTGCAACATTGGACACTTACATGCAACTTTTTTTCAAAGCGAAACATGCATGCATGCATGCCAAGAAAAAAACAACTTTATAAAAAATTTAATACAAAAACTTAAACTGCATGGACAAGGGGAACCTGTTTAAAACAAGTTTGGAGGCCGACTCCAATTCCATTAGGAGGTTGATAGTAGGTTCCATGCTAGTGGTTTTACATCCAACTTGTAATTTTATGTTGCTTAGACATATTCCTAAATGTACATACCTATTACATTTTTGTATGGTAGTAGCACAAGCCATCCTATTTTGATTTTTTCACTTGAAAATATTTTACCAATGTTCTGCCTAGAAGATTGCCAACCCATATTCAACCATTTCACTAGTTTTGATTATTTTCAACTTGAGGATTTATTATTGAGTTTCTTCATTTTTTCCATAGATCCATGTCATAGCTTTGAACATATACTTGTCTTTAAATCTATACTGGTTTCCATAAGTAGTAGAGAAAATATCCTTATGATACATAGAGATCCATTGGTGGTCAAAAGCCATTTTATGTTATAAAAAGATTTTTAAAAAATTTAATGGTTTTGTAGTGTAGTTCATTTGGCACATATCACTTTTGTCCCAACAAGACTTCATTTACGTATCTTTAAAAATGGTGTGAATTCAAAATAAGCGTATTTTTAAAAAATCTTTGTTAATCTAAACTAAAATATATATTTAAAGTTTGAATTTTAAAATGAGATAGCTTTTTAGATGACTTTATAAAAGTAGATTCAAAATATATTTAAATCTCATTATGAAATCATTCTGCATTTCTTTGAATTGAAAATAAGTTCAATATAAAATTTGAAGAACTTAGAATAATAAAAGTAAGGAACAAATGTTTTTTAAATTGACTAATTAATATGGTGTTCAAAATATTTTTTCATTCAAAAACTTTAAAATATGTGCTAAGTTAGAATATAAAGATTACATATACTCAAGTACTTTTTTTTTAATTGCATTTTTTCTTTGTTAAAACATATTTGACACATACTTAAAATAAATGTTACACATTGCCAAAAAGGAAACCCCAACCTATTTTTACAATGTAAAATTTAAAAATGACTGTACAATAATGAAAAAGCATTTAGTCTTTGGTCATTGAAGTAATAACATCAAATGTACATAATTGTATGATGAGTTTTGTTACTAATTTTTATGATCTTGACAAGTAGACTGCCAAAATAATTTAGATTTATAATTTATGTTGCTTACACCCATATTAAGATAGGTGTTTGTTTGTTTGTTTAGATATGATCACTCTATAACCCTCAGAAATCATGGGGTTCATCTTTATGCTTTTGGTGCCCTTGGAAAACACTTGATGAAATAGTGTGTACATTGGTTGTTTTGTATTTTTTAACCAACAAAAAAAAAAAGTTGATGAATTTAGAATAAGTTACATATTAGGATTTTTTTTAATTAATTTTTCTTTTTTCCAAAATTGGATTCATGAGAACATTTAAGCCCGTTTCAACTAGAATAGTATTGAGATGGGTGACCTAAGAAGAGGTTTGGTATACTTGGGCCAATTACATACACAACTTGGCAAGAGCCCATTAGTATACATGCACAACATTAGAATACACCAAACACCATCCTAATTTAGCCCACCAATTGTATGCTCCTACTAGTAGCCTAGGTTGAAAATGTTGGAATAGAAACTTTATTCAGTCAATGAGGTGATGCAACATGCACCCAAGAGGCCTGGGGGGGGTGAGGGGGTTTGAATTTATGGGTTTTGACATTCCCAATGTGTTCCCCAAGATGTTCCCAATAGTATCACACTTTGATGCCACATAATTTGCCCAAAGTTGTTCTCTTTCACACATTTAGGTGGGCTAAAAAGCAGGAACTCTATATAAACCTGCAAAGGTTTTTTTTTTTTTCTTTTGCAATGACCCAATCAAAATGACTCATTGCAAAAGAAAAGGGTTGAATTTTGGGGAGGCAACACCGTCTAATTAATTCAAAGATGAATAAGTTGACTAGAAATAAATGTTAGTTTTTTACTATGCAAGTTGGCGATTTTTTTTTTCAGAAAATCAATTTTTAACTGATAATTTTGTGTTTTTTTAAGGACTTTTGTCATTTTTGAAGTAAAAATAATTAAATTAGTCACATCCAGGCCTACACACTTCCTAGGTCACCACTTGTAAAAGCACTTTTGGGAAAATGCTCATAGCATTAAATTAATCATTTTCCCATTTAATTAATGCCGGGGATCCTCACAAATGGGACCTACTTCAGGAATTTCTTAAAAAACCCTGGTCCTCACAATTCCACTCCCCTAGACTAAAATAGGTTATGAACATAGGTGGGAATATAAATTCTATTCAACAATTGAGTAATTGCAGCAAGCACCCAATACACCCAAGTTTTTTTTCTTTTGGGGAGGATGAGGGAGGGGTGTTGCTTTTTTGGGGGTTTATGTTTTTACCAATGTGTTCCCATCAAGTTCCCAATGCTTTCTCAGCATGTTCCTCAAGTTGTCAATGTGTTGCCCCCAACATATTCCCAATAGGAGCATCTCACTTTGTCCCATATGATTTGCCCAGAACTTGTCCTTTAGGAAACCTATAAACCAACTCACGAAAAGTCCTCCCCGAGAAAATTTGTAGTGTATGTGGAAGGCACCTCACATCCATCAATTTGCTTCCTAGAAATTAGTTTATCCTACACATGTTTGGTCTATGTTTTCAGAGAATATGCCTATGTTTGGGGAAACTCAAAAGTCTGGGAACGTTTGTTGGCCATGGCCTTGTAAGGCAGAGATATTGTGTGGAGAAGCATTATAGAGTATAGTAATAGCTTTCAAGAGTACACCAACTTGACACTGATGATGACAAACTACAACATGGCAAATTTCTCTCCACCATTGCACAATTGAACTCCTCACAGCAGAAAAAATAAATATCTCATTGCCCTTTCAAAGTACATTGAGAACAAACTTTCCATGTTTTTTACACTTGTACACACTTGTCTTGACTCTTGTGCTTTAAGGATGCTTCATCGAGTACAGTATTCATGGGTCAAGAACAGCTGTGTGGCACAGTCTTTTTTCCTTTTCTCTTTTTTGGCAAAAAGTCGCGCCAAAGGGCAACACGGTTTTTTTTTTTTTTTTTCTAACGGAATATTCTGTCAGAATAAATTCCCTTTATTTAGAGAAAAAATTCGCCTGAAACAGTGTTTTTATAGGGAAACCATATAATGGTCTGCCAAGATTTCAAATATGATCACAAACTATATAAAGGATATTATTTCATGGGGAAAGTGGCACAAATTCGCCAGATTTTTGAAGAAAAACTTTCAAAATCACTACCAGTAAGTAGCCAAGAATATAGAAGCATTCTGTTTTTTTTCTAATTTCATATTTAGCATGTAGTTAAGTCTGGCTAAATCATCTTATGGATGATGGTCACTTTGAGTTACATCTCAAGATTAAAAATTAAATTTTTAATTTATTTTTTTTTAAATTTAAACTGAACCCTAAAAGCAATTGAAAACGTTTTTCTTGCAGGGGCAAGGGTGACATCACATTTATGTCTACTGGCTACAGTTTTAACAGCTTGGCTCCTTAAATAATGTCGCAAGTTAAGTTGAAATCTGTCTAGAGATGCTCATCACCCTGGCTCCATCGAGATATGGAGGTTAAAAAAAACACTGGTGTGGTAGATCTCTGGTATATATAACAGAGGTTCTTGTACAAGTGGGTTCTCCAGAGGTGGGCCACGCATTTCATTTAGGCCTTTCATTAACCTTTGGAGAACCCCATGAGTACAGGAACCTCCATGCATGTAAACAACTGTCTTTTCAGGGGAAACACCAGAACATTTGGAAATAGGAGGATCTCCTCCCTTCTGCCATAATGCCCCCGGAAGATCTGCTGCTCCGAAGATCCCTGAAAGTGTACACACATAGAAATAAAAAAGACAGTCATTTAGATTTGTGAAATTAAATTCATGGCTGCCAAGCCAAAGCACTTGTTCTGCTACCAAGTACCTAGCTTACATGTGATTGCACCATTGTTAGGAAACTGCCCATACACCATGTGGCAAACTATTAATGTGCAATTGACTTTCCCTTGTACCTAGCAATAGCATTTGTTTGGGTTTCTTTGGTATTTCTTGCATCCCTTTATGTGGCCCATTGATTGTCGGGTGCCAACAATCCACACCACTTCTTGGCTGAATATTTATTTATTTTAGAGGGGTACCAACAATCAGCACTTCTTTTCTGAATATTTATTTATTTTAAGAAAACAAAAGTCCAACAGTTGCATATTTACTTTTTCAAAATTTTAATAGTAAAGGACTAAGTATGCAAATTATTTATTATATTGTGTACTTTTAATACTGTAGTAGGTATGCAGGTTCAATACTCTAATGCCAAATATTTCATATCTAAAAATTAATTACTGTTAATTTTTGACTTGTTAAATACACCTTAATAATGATTAATCAATTTTCAGAAGTTCAGAAAAAAAAAATTCTTCATAATTATTTAGTGCTGAACCTGCCTGGTAGTAACCCAATGGTTGTGACAATAAAGAGTTTTTCACAAATTGGAAGTTTGATTCTTCACAAATATCAATATTCTATCTGTTTTTTCAAACTAGACATTTTAGGAATTATTTTGTGCACAACATTAGCCATAAATGTGGGTATGTGAGAGAAGTTGCAAAAGGTATGATGCATTCCAAAGCCTACCAATCAGTGTTTCTTAGTTGTGACAAATTTTTGCATTGCAACACGAGTTCTCAAATTTCAACCGTTTGGACAGGCCAGTTCTCTCAAACATTTTCTACTGTTTGGACAAGCGGTTTTCTCAACCGCTGTTGTCGTCTGTTGTTGCCATTTGATGCTAAATGTTTGATGAGATGATTGCTATTGAGGCAGGCTGCACCAGAAAATTGAAATGAAATTGTTCATGCCTATTGGAAGTTGCACTGTGGGTACAAAACATTTTACTTATCAATGTATTGACTCTACACAGACTTGTATTGAATTCGCTAACAAGTAGAGAATTAGTGATAAGTTTTTATTCTATTTCATCAGTCTTATACATCATCTCTATTTTCTGCTTACATATTACACCAAGAAACTAACAACTCAATTGTTACCAACTCAATTTGGAACCTCTATTTGCAACATCCATGTGGAATTGAGGTCAAAAATATTATTTTGAAATGCCCAAGACACTCAATTGTTTGATGATTTTTCTCAGTCAGTATACCTACAAGCATATGGCCTCATACGGTTGTGTTGATATATACTGAAGCATGAGTAATACTACTATTGCCTTCTTTTCCAATTCCCTCTTTAGAGGGACTACTGATGCTCCCTCTTCTCTCTTTAGAGTTATTACTGTTGCTCTCTCTTCGACTTCCCTCTTTAGAGCTGCTCCACTACAGTCTAATAAAAATTCCTGTGTGGAAGAGTTCTAATGATCTAGGAAGCAGTTGTTTCCGATTGTCTCCACTGTGACACATGGTAGTTTGGATTGAGTATTACCACCGCAGCAAAAAAATGTGTAGAAACACCATGGATCCAATCTCAATTTTTCCATTTCAATTCCTTGGGTCTGAAATGTGTAGAAGACCATCAATCCATGTCTCTATTTTTTGATTTAAGTTCCCAGTTCTGGGTTGTAAAAGTGGTCAACTTCTCCATGCAGTACAGGATTTGTCAGCATGAAATTGAATTTGCCTTGCCAGTACAAGAGTGGATGCTGGCTGTAGAAATTGCTTGCCCAAGTTGGGGGGAAAGTGATTAAGCAAGTCACAAGTTGAGCATGGTGGCAGATTGCATTTGCCAGATATCAATACTGCGAACATTGATGGGTGAAGTTCCATTGTTGAAGAAGTACACATGTGCGTTTGAATCGTGGGCTATAGTAGGGTATGCCCGCATGTTGACTGTCATTCGGCCCCCTTGTACAAAGGTCTCAATCACAGATTTATCCACCTGTAACAAATTTGCACATGGTTACTGAGAAAGGTTTTCTAGCATCAAAACAAAACATGTTCTCTATTCACCACTCAGACATACACAAACAGAGCTGATATGATAATCCCCATATTCTTTTGAACCATTAAGAGGTTTGAAAGTGCAGGACTCACAAATATTCGAGCAGATAAGAAATCTTCTGACTCCAAAACATTGACAAAGCTTCCATAAATCGTAGTGTCGATGCCTCTCGCTAGTGATCCTCTGCACACAAGAGTATTCATGAATAACAGTCTCACTGTACAAGATTCTTTGGTAAGGCAATCCACAACAGTTTTCAGCAAATTTTCCTTTCTTCCACAGTCAAAAATTTTTGCATGTAAGTTCTGTGATTATCACACCTTGTTGGGTCAGCACAAAATCGTGTTGTCCAGCCTACATTTTTCACATGTGAAATGTAGAAAAACACCGCAGATAGCTCTCTAAGCTCCTTGTCGGCCAAAAGCAGCAGCCCAAAAGGTCCAAAAGTTCCTCGTGCTTGCGCACCCCCTTGTCCACACTCAAAATGTTCATCCAAGTTTCTCTCCTTGTCTCCCACTTTGCTCACATTTGGGTAATCAAACACAATCTCAATGTCCAACTGCAAATTTCAACACACATGCACAGCCAAATCATCAGTAATGAAAAATTGCTACATGTCTGGACATGCACTACAATCGCATAGGCAAACACACAAAATGTACAACGGACTAGAAGGAGGTGATTGGTTATGATACATATACTACAGTGTTTGATGACTCAAAACAGATGATTACCTGATCACCAATAGCCCCTTCCACTGGCACAATTGATCCAGGAGCCAAATGAACTGCTTTCTTGCTCAATTTGCTCCCCCGCAATTCATTGATTTCATCAACTGGTAGTTGGATGATGTTGGCATTTGTGTAATTATCATACCAGACTGTTCTTGGGATTCCCTGCCAATATTTACTCAAAAACATAAGTCTTCTAAACATCCTCAATCTTCCTCATGTAGTAGCAGCATAGAGCAGCAGTTTCACTTGACATATGAAAAAGCTCCAATGCATAGAAATCTCATCTGTATTACTGATGCTTACCATAACAGTGTTCCACCCCTTTGCAACATCATAAACTTCTGGATCTGATTCATTGACAAAACCCCAAATGATTCGCCGCTGCTTGACTGGATCAATAAAGCTCTTTGATGCATAGAACTTTCCATAGTTGTATCGCAATCCAATACCAACGTCAATGAGAGGATTGTCAGGAACAAAGATATCTTTGTCTGTGTCATAATGGCCCAAGGCATACCAGTCATGTCGCTCATCATCCAGGCTGACTTTCATCACATGCTTCACACCAGGACCATGGGCTGAGATATCTGGAGCTGGTTCGCCAAGAGGTCCAACCGGGTAAAAATCAACACATTCCCACATACCTGTGCCAGCAACAGCATGAAGTAGGTGATGTTCACCTTGATACTCCCAGTTATAAAGATCCTTACTCTTGTACAACAGAGCCACTCCCGCTCTTCCGATCTTGGATCCAACAGCCAGTCTCCATACTCCATCAGGACCCTTCCATGCCGTAGTCGGGTCTCTGAAATCCCTGATGAGGACTGGAGGAGGCGGTCTCAGGATAGGGTTCTGCTTATACTTTGTCCACTCCCTCAGCATTGGATCAGATGGATCTTTCGGCTCTGCCATGCTTGCCATCTGCTCATCTGCAGCTGATGAACCTGTGCCCACACAACAGGAAACAAGAGAAAATTGCCTGGTGAATAACAAACAGTTGTTGCAAAGACTAAGAAAGGACATTTGTTGCATGAAAATTTCTGTTGGAAGAGTGCATACTCAGATTTCTCCATCCATTCTATACACTTATGGTGTTCTCACATATTCTTCTATCAGTGAGTGGGCTTGCTTGCCTGTGTAAAAAATAAGAGGAAGACCATCAGGGCGCATTGAAACAGAGCCAGACCATGCTCCCTTGACATCATACCACTCCTTTGGAACCAGAGCAGGATGGAGGAAAGTCCATTGAATGAGATCTTTGGAAACACCATGTCCCCATGTGATGTTACCCCAGACTGCCTTGCCTGGATTGTACTGGAAGAAGATGTGATAGTAGCCTTTATAGTACATAGGACCTGCAGCCAAAATTGCAAAAAAAGTTCCAATCACTCTTGTTAGCAAACAAACAAACAACTAATACTCTTCACGAGATTGTTTTCTGGCTTGCTGTCTTGTGAAGACTACAATTTGCAAATCAGAGCTAGGGTTCAAGAAGGTAGTGAATCAGAGTCCACAGCTCAGGAAAGGACTTACCACATGGATCTGATAGGAAAGAAGCACGAGGTCCGGATCACAGCACACAAACAAGCCAAAAACCAAACCACAGGATTAGCCACAGGCGTATCAGAGATCTCTTAGCTACAAAAGCACTGATCAAGAACCAGTTCTCGAAGTCTCAGTGCGGCCATATCACAGAGAAAGAGAGAGAGAAAGAGAGAGGCATTGCAAAGTCTTGCTTACCGCTGATCCAGTTCTTGGCTGGTCTGCAATGATACCCCGTTAACGTCTTGGGGTAAGGAATAGGCACTCCCGGATCTCCGGGACCTAGAGGCGGATCCTTCAACGCAATTGCAGTGCCACTACTAGTACTACTACCGGCGCTCCACACATTCTCCCACAAAAAGCCGCTCGTCCTCATCCCTACTGACAGTAGGAGTAGTGCAAACACCCCGCCGACTGCAAGCAAAATCATCAACCTCCTCCCGTTCTTCCCGATCACACCAACAGATCCCTGAAGCTGCTGCTCATCACTCTTCTCATACGTTTCCAATCCGACTCCTTTGGCCTCCACATCGTCTGGTCCATCAGCCAATGCGACATACTGCCGCTGCTGATCCACACTCAATATCACACCTCCAGCCATCGCTCCTTCTTCTCGCCCCTCCAAATCATACACAAGCACTGCACCCGCCATAATAGCAGCGGCAGCTGCAGCTTCTTCTTCTTCCTTCTTGTTCTTGTCCTTCTGCTTCTGTTTTACTCTCTGGACACAAGAAGGCTCAAAAACTAGTATTCGTCAAATGCAGGAAGACACTCGAAAAGAAGCAACAATTCCACCTTCCAAAAAAAATTCTCCAAAAACTTCCGAAGACAGACAGGCAAAAGAGGCTCTGAATTCTCGATTCCGAGTCCTTGATGTGAAACAATGAGAGAAGGGAGCACGAGAGAGAGAGGGGAGCGTCACGTCCACAGCAGCGGGGACAAAGCGAAATACGCTCGTAGGTAAAGAAGCGCAAACAGGGGCTAAATACACACGCAATGGCGGCTGTCAAACAGATTCCAGGTGTGGAATGAGGCCCAGGGGACTGCACATTATGGGGAGGAATGAACACAGGAGGACGGCAGTGACTAGGTACCTAAGACCTAATTACATGGAACCAATGGAATGCTTTTAGTGATAAAGAATTAGGCTTAAAAGATTTTTTTGTTCGGTGAGAAAAAGACAAAAAGGAACAAAAAGGATTTTCTTTTTTAGCTAATAAACAAAAAGACCCACCCCCCTCCGAAATTTATTTGGGCTTTCTAAAGGGAAAGTTTATAGTTTATACCTAGGTGGCAAAATAATGCTATAGGTTTCATAGAATTAATGTTGATATATTATACTATTTTATAAGGGAATATTGTTAAAGATTTTATGTGATGTGGTAGATTACAGGATTAATGGTAATATAATAAGATATTCTACAAGGGAATATTCTTTAAATATTTTAGAATTCTTTTTAAGGACCTAGGGGACCTAGGTACATGGACCATACAATGTTTAATTAAAAGAAAAAGATGATAAATTTTTTTATTAGGTCACAAAAGACCCCAAGACAAGTTTTGATCTGCTACAGGAAAAAGTATACTAGGAAAAAAAATATTCTACTAGATGGTAAAAAGACATTATTGCTATTGCCTATGTCAAAGAATTAATGATATGATATAAATATTATATTATATAAAGAAGGCAAATCTTAGGTGAGAATGAAAGGGCTTATGTGATGAAATAGAATTGAATGAAATCTTTGCTAAGTGACAAAAGACTTGCCAAAATTACAGCCCCATTTTTAGGCAAGAGTTTTGGCTACTTAGGTATGATTTCATTTTCCTTTTTGAAGTAGAAGTTAGTACCTTTTGTCGTTGCCACCCTCATTGCCTCCCTTGAACCTTCCTCCCTCCTCCAAGTTGCTATGAAACAAGAATCATGCAAGGTAAGTGGGCTATAATATAGCAGTCTATGAGGGATTTTTTTTGGGGGCCTCCCCCATTAATTGCCAAAGCTTCTTTGCATGTCTTTAGGAAGGGGATGGATGGAGGGCCATAATCGAAGGGAGGGATTTTTTTTTATTTTAATGGTGGCTTTCTAAAGTACCACCTTGGGAAAGGGAAATAGAAACCGGGAAATTGGGTCGTTCTTTCCTTAGCTTTCCATTCTAGGGGCTTCGAAACCCACCCTCCCCCGCCCCCCACACCCTTTCGCAGAAAAACAAGGAGAGAGTTGTAAGTATGATCCGGAGGCTGGAATTGGACCACATCTCCCATTAATATCATTGTACATCTTGAACCGACCAACCAATTGATGGGTACAAACAAAAGGAGTTAATGGAAAGTACAAGAACCGCACACGAACTTAGATACAAAAGTATATAAAAAAAATGGGTAACCGATGTTATGCAAATGAGAACATGGCTAGAACCGACCAATGTATGGACGGACACAAACTAAAGGAGCACAGGCCAACAAAGTATAAGGAACAGACATGAACAAAGAATCAAAAATTTATTAAAAGTGGTAACATCTGTATCTCGTGGGAGAGCATGGCTCAAACCGACCAAGGGACGAGCGGACACAAACTAAAGGAGTAGGAGGAGCTAACTATAGGGAACACATGGGAACCTAGAACCAAAAACCTATAAAAATGGGTACCTAACTAATGTGACAATGCAGAGTATGGGAAAGAAGAGAGCCTCAAAATGAACAAGCACCTCACCGCAGCATACTGACTCTGTCCTTTATGTATAGGAGAAGGGTAGGGCCAAAGGCCCTTCCTTGTTTTGAGGTGCCTAGGCACAAGGGCAAGATCTTTGTTAAGTTCTTTTGTGTAGCAATGGTCATCTACATACACTTACCAAAAGTAAGGCATGTTTTTATGGCAAGGTTCAAACTAGTGTTGGCTAGATTGTTTTTTTTTTTTTTCAATACCCTATCAAGTAGGGTAATTAAGAAAATCAATTGTAATGTCACAAAGTGTATTAAATGTGAAATTTTAATGGCCCTGCCTATTAGCAATTTATATCTCTAGAAACAACCCTCAATTGTCATTTTGGCCGGGTATTATATTTGGAGATGCACACTTATTATGTGTAAAGGTTATTTTTTAATATTCGATTCAAGAACCTCCTAATACCCACCCATTTTATATATATATATATATACAAGGGTCAGTCTTTTGAATACTCAATTTGAGAACCACTTAATATCATGCCAATGTAAGTTTTAGGGTTTAAGTTATTTTCTTGTAATGCAAGGTATGCAAAGATGTTAAACTACCTTGTTGGGTAGGTGAAGAACACGGTATTTCATTACATGCTCTTGGACACAAAATGTGTTTCAGCACATACTATTGGGCACAGAAGGCAGTTGCAACAACAACAAAACAGCCACAGAGTTTTCTCACCACTAGTGCAATTGAAAAGAGAATTTTAAACAAAAGCTCAAGTGTTACATGCAAAAAAGACTTAAGGTTTAAAGATAGCCTTTATTGTTGAAGGGTTTAAGGTCTTCACACACGGATATAGGTCAGGTATCAATTCTCCTGAGAGTGATATTAGACCAACTATGGGTTGATATTTCCAAAATTAATATTCAATATCTTGCCAACCGGTGTTCAAATATAGAATACTTCGGTGACTAGATTTAGAATTTCTCCCTTAAATGCATGCATTTCTGTGGAACATGTCCTCCCATCATACACACACATAGTACTCCAAATATCACTAACACATTGGGTCAAGTTTAACCCCTAAACCCTAAATGTCAGAGATTCAGAAACACATTGAAAAGTGGACCAAATTGGTCCACCCTGATGTTTAGGTGTTATGTCACAAATTTATGCTCAAATCCTACAAATGGGTACTCTCTTCCCTATGGGTAGAACCAACAAGCACAAAAGGAAGGAAGGGGGGACCAGGGGTTTACTCATACTAGATGTTAATAAATGAAATGTACAGCCAAGCACAAAAGGAACAAGGGTGGACAAGGGGCACTAAAACTTAAAAGAACTTCGGAACCAAAAGGCTGGTGGAAGACAAAAGAAAGGTGTGTGGTTGAAAGTTGGAACCAGTTTTGGCCAGTTATATAGAAAAGATCAGTTATGCATCTGGATAGTAGCCAAATATTTACCTATTCATTCATATCCAGATTTTTTTTTACTTCTCAATAATAGGCTCTATACCAGGCCTCATAAAATTTGGCATTCTACAAAAAAAATTTGGCATTGGCCAAAAATAAAAACTCAAAATTGCCAAAATTAAGTGAGTATAAGTAGTAGTAGTTGTAGTAGTAGTAGTAGTAATAATAGGCAAATAATCTTCGGATAGTTGGCCCACTGAGTACTCCTTAAGAGAGGGAGGGATCTTTTTAGGTGTAGGAATCCTCACTCTCCTATGCCTAGTGACCTATGTAAGCATAGGCCTTGAGAATAGGCCTACTCCTTAAGAGAGGGAGGGA
>Ga0116231_10011669_pt1 | contig 13361 bp, 10 predicted proteins | sample S1TSphgellanicum_2_FD_89695 | JGI IMG/M metagenome (GOLD analysis project Ga0116231, IMG submission 89695) | Host-associated microbial communities from peat moss isolated from Minnesota, USA - S1T2_Fd - Sphagnum magellanicum MG | ecosystem: Host-associated > Plants > Peat moss > Unclassified... | reverse complement strand
TAAATAATTAGAATAATAAAAAGACATATTAAAATTTTGTTAAAACATGTGAAAAAATAAGAAAAATGTTTTTTTTAAAATTAAAAGCCCCCCCCTCCCCCCCCCCAAAAAAAAAAAAAACCAAGAATTTTTGTTTTGAAAAATAGTGTTAGCTATGTTGTTGTTTTTCCATGTATTGCAAAACCCCTAGAAAAGGAATGAACAAATATTGGCAACATTTTGGGACATGTTCATAGTCATTTCAATGACTTCAAACCTCTTAATTATGCTTTGAAGTTTGCAAGGTCCCTTAAAAGAAAACGAAGCATTGTTAGGCTTGCCATTGCCAAGTTTATGAAAAAGCATAATGTAATGTTGGCTTTTGGTGAGTTTGGGACACTTGGGCAAAAGATGCACTTCAAAAAGTTCTTGATTTTTATAAGTAGAAGCACCCAAAGCATCAAGCATTCACATTCATACATTGTTGGTGCATGTTCAAAGACATGTTTTAATGGGGTAACTTGTGGGAAACTTGAAGATGACATCATTGCCCATGAAGAAGAAGAGATATATTGATTCCAACTAATTTGACAATGATGATATGTAGGTTCATGTTATTACAAACTTTGTGCCCAACATTCAACAAACCACAAGGTTGCTAGAACATAAAATGAAACTCAAAAGGCCATGAAGAAAACAAAACTTAATGGCATCTAGACCCAAGCTTGCAAACAAGGTGATAATAACCTTATAGAAAATCACAATCATACATGACCAAAGTATGATGGCTCCCTTCTTTGTGCCAAATGGTTAGTTATGATCTCATGATGATTGATAATATTTTCATTTCCAAAATAAAAGAAACTAAAGAAGCTTTGAACTTGCTTCAAATAGATTAATGTGGTGACACTAGGATAAGTGAAGCAATAGAAGTCTATTTTTTTGGTCTTTTTACTAAGATCACACTGCTTGTAACAAGGGTACCCTTGTTACAAGCAGTGTGATCTTATTACAAAGACCAAAAAAATAAAAGAACACAACATTGTCATAAATTTCCCTAAATTTTATTGCATAAAACAATCATAGGAAAAAAAAATGATCCTTAGATTATAATGTGCTTCTTGATTTCCAAATTTTTAAATCTTTCAAAATATGATGTAGATATATTAAATCAATATTAACCCTCTCATTATTTGAATGTCACTGCATAATTCAAATGAAAGTTCCAAGACCTTTTCAAACATCATTCTAACTATGTTGTGTAATATGGCATAGGTCATGAAAATATATGCAATCATTTTAAGGTCCTATGGTTGACAAGGATTAAAAACAATCTAAAACATTAATTACAAGACATTAAAGCAACATTCCACATATATGTAGGTTGCCTTTTGTAATTGATAAAATTATTGACATTTTTCTTCTTGTGAACAATGGATTGTTTCTATAAACACTAACTACCAAGAATATATGCCATTGATAAGTAAGTAATAATGAAAACAAACATTCCCATTAACTTTTGAAATTGAAGTTAACACTTGCACCACCCAACAAATCACAAATTAAAAGGCTCCCATTAGAAAACATTCAAACCACTGTTTCTTCCATGCAATCCTAAATTCACATGCCATATCCACAATCTCTAATCAACTATGGCCTTTAATCTTATTGACATGTTCCCATGTTTGTAGATGAAATTCCTTGATTGCTATAACAAAGTGTTTGAAGCAATTGAACATGGTCATGTTCTTTCCTATTTTGCAATATTCATCGCAAGCATTGACAATTGACTATATGGAAAAATGCACAAAACATTCATGCATTTCTCATTAGAGATCAATCCTTGAACATTACACACTTTTTTTTTTGGGAGGAATATCACAAACACCTTCCATGATTCAAAAGAACAATGAGTCTCACATGTAAAAACAATAACAAAATGAGTCAAAACAATCTAATGGGAATCAACAAGATTACGTTATAAAAGGATTGCAAATTTTTTTTAGTTTGTTTTAGTTTTTCATATTGAAAAGTTTTTTAATGAAATTTTTTATAACTTGTTATACAAAATACATATATTTGCCACAATATGTCACACATTTTTTTGTTAGTCATTGTTGAATGAATGTGAAATTTTCAAATTATGTGTTTCATTTTGAAATTTTATCATAATTTTAAATCATACCAAAATATGTTAACTATTTTAAATTTTAATATTTTAAACCATAAATTTTTTTTTCATATATATAATTTACATTACACCCTATTTACATTTCACAAAATGTGTTGGTGACCAACCTCAAGTTTTTTTAACTTCATTCATTTTTGAACCATGGAGTTCAAACCACCATGGCAACTTCTCTCCCTACGACATAAATTTGGTTCTACCTTTGTTCTAAAAAATATGTCATTAGGTTTTTTTTTTTTGGTAGGAGTTTGTTTGTTGTGGAACTTAATTTAGTGTGAACATGGTGTTAATTTTTTCATGTTTGGAGGGCTTATTGTAGGATGTGAGAATAAGGTCTCATCTTTTGTGTTTTGAGATTGCATAACACACAACATGTTCATTTGATGCCAAACTTTGTTTTGCGTTTTATTTTTGTGCTTTGAATTTTGATTCCAATTGTTTACAAATGGGTATTTTTTAATTTGTGTGCATGTTTGTATGTGTGCGACCTCATTAGTTTCAATAACATTGGGCACCAATCTAATAAGGCTCGACAAATAGAACAATAAGAACTTTTTAGTATTTGGATCTTGAAGTTTTTATGCAATCCCATCTAGCAATTAGTATCACTAGCTTACCATGTCCATATAAGTGACAAGTTGGAAGGCCAAGAGAAAAAGTAAGCCTTTTGCCTATAAAATGGCAGCATGGCTGCCACCATGACCACCAAACCATTATGCAGGCTGCCACATGGAGATGCCACATGATGCATCCATCACTCAAAGAAGGTGAAGGTACCAAGTATAGGTGCCAGTTTACCTTGGCCTCTTGTCATTTATTGATGACATGCTATGCATGAGTTTTTTTTTTTTTGTTCCTCACACATGATTTTTCTTAAGACCCCTTATGGCAAGGTGGCTTAGATAGCCACTTAATGAAAGAAAAAGCCACAAAACCAATTTAAATGATTACTTGGCATGATGAGTATCATCACAACATGGACTTTGGAGGTATGTTACCCAACATGTATTTCCCTTGGGGGGTGAACCAGCACCTACACTACTACTAGTACCATGGTAAAAACAAAAAAACCTCAAAGGTTTTTTTTTGGGGGTACTTCTAAAATATTATAAAACTATGGTCCCTTAGACTAATTCAAGATCTCCAAGTCCAAATTTAACATTTCTCCAGTTAAATACTATAGTAGTACAGTGGCAGCTTCAGCATAAATTACATTATTTTTGGAAATACTGAAATTTTCAAATATTTTTTTTTCTCAAAAAAAAATATTTTTGAGAAGGAAAATGAAGAATATTCTGAAACATGTACTATTTTTTTGAAATGGAATCTTCAGAATTTATTTATTTAATTAATTAATTAATCAGCAGACATGTGCTGAAGCTGCCAGTGTAGTAGGGGGTATAAGCAACACTTAACTAAGAAGAGGCATCAATCACTCAAAGAAGGTGAAGGTACCAATGTAGTAGGTAGGTGCTGGGTTCACCGTGGCCTACTTACAGCCCCGAGAGCAGAATTAAATGTTGAGCCAAGTTGGCCTCCCTGGCATGAGTCTTGCACTCTTTTAACTTTTTCCCCCAGACATAGACAAAGGGAGGAGGGGGAGGGGTGGGAGGCAAGGAAGCACACACATTTGACACACAACAGTTGGATGCAGCACTAGAGACTAAACTACTACTAATAATAATCATCCAGAAAATAAGGCTTTTACAATAGGAAACCAATTTGTGAACCATGATTGCATATACATATAAAACCCATGTAAACCCCCCTTTCCAGAAAGCAAAAGCCCATGTGGCATGAAAACATCACCTACAGAAACCTAACCCATCAAAGGGCGACAGTGAGAACCCAGATGATCTAATTTTCTGCCAACAAGCAGCTAGCTTGGCTCATCCATCCATCCATCCATCCATCATCATTGGCTCATCTATCTATCCATCCATCCATCCATCATCATTGGCTCATCTATCTACCCATCCATCCATCATCATTGGCTCATCCATCCATCCATCCTTCCATCCATCATCATTGGCTCATCTATTTATCCATCCATCCATTTTGGCACTATGGCTCTGCCCTTGATTTATGGAAAAGTTCAAACCAGAATCTGTTAAGCTTGCTGGATAAGGACCTTGAACAGGGCAGTTCTGGGATTTCAAGTCTCGTGCTTGGATCTTGTCTCTCGCCTCTTTGCTGCGCTTGCATTCCCATTCTGGCCCCTTATCCTACACATAAAGTGTTACAAAGAATCTCTCTAATTGATTTCATGAGTGAGTTTGTACGGGTTGTAATGGTTTTGCCATATGTGGATAGCGAATAAGAGAATCTCCAACGGTGCTCAGTATGTGACTCCAGACAGTAAGTAAAATTTATTGCGAAAAAGTCAAAATGTGCCGGTTTAGCTCAGAAAATCGGTTTCTCTGCACCCTTGATAAAAATCCCTGTTTCAACATAGGAGAAACCTTATACAAGGTGACATCCCCAGTTCTCAAATAAATAATTGTTATTGAAGTGGAAAAGGGTTTAGGGTTTAGGGTTAAATCTGTGCTATTTTTGTAGTGTATTTGGATGACTATTGTCAGGCACATGAACTTTTTGGAGAGGATGTTCCAAAATGGAAGAAATTTTCCACTCACACCCTGTGAAAATTAGGGCAGGTCTTTACTTTGGAGCTTTGATGTAGAGCCCTTGGCCCTTCCTGGTTTTCAGTGCCTATCACTTGAGCTACCACCCTCGTGTGTAAGCACCTCAACACATAGGAAGGGCCTCTGGCCCTACTCTTCTCCTATAGAAAATTCTACCAGGTCTTTACTCTTTGCACCAATAAGGACCTCCAATGGGACTGCAAAGGGTGCAGATTCCCAGAACAGCCCCCCCTGTCAGTCTCACCTTACACTTGGTGGGGTGGGGGATAGGCAAAGCTCAAAGGAAGCAATTTTGTCGCTGTTGCAAGGATGCAATTCTTGTTGGTCCTTGGCAATTTGTGTGTTGGCTTTTCGTCTTCTTCTGCTTTCTTCTCATTCTCTTCCTCCACAATGAAATTACTGTTGTGCTGCTGCTACTTCTTCTTCTTCTTCTTCTTCTTCTTCACGTACGCAATGGGCAGATCTCGTGCCTTACCTGCGAGAATTGCAGACAAACAACGCACACCCCAACGGTAACCAGGAATATACGTCCTCGATGAAATGAATGCGCGTGATTACAGGCTGATCATAATCACGATAACGATGATGCTCATAATAACAGAGCTATAGGGGGCGAATGAGCTCGAGGACGACGACGGTGATGGAGCGATGACGTTGGGGAGCTTTATTGGGGATCTAGGTTGACTGCGAAAGACGAAAGGTGACGGATGAAACTAGGATTTTGGATGTTTTTTTTCCGTTGCTGTGTCGGGGCCGGCGGGGGTGGGGAGACAATGATGGATGGAACTTGGAAGTGTGTTTTTCTCACACACCCGTCGTTTCACGGCATCCGGATATGTTCAGTCTACCAGTGTTGGGTGGGTAGCCGCTGGTTTGGAGGGTTAGAACCGCAGGTTACGGTTCCATTTAGTACAGATCGAACCAGAACTGGAGATACCCCAGGATGATAACCGAGAGGTATCTGTCCCGCATTCTAAGAACCGCCCAAGACTGGATTATATACCCCCCCCAATTGATGCAAATCAGTTCCAAAGATCCTCAGGATTTTAGAGGAGGGGCTTTGGAAGAGGATCTTTGCCTTCGCAAGTACTCACTCGCTCACCCTCGGATATGGGTTGTAGAGGACGGAGGGAAGGAAGGAAGGAAAAATTCCGTAGCACGAAGAAGGAAAACAACTCTTGGAAGATTGGAAACGAATTTATTTACTACTGTTGACGCCAAAAATTGCAGTTACAGGAATCTGCAAGCAAGTGTCTGGAACGAACACATGGCATGGAAGGCAGGATTTCGCTGCTGCAGGTGGGGTGGTGGGGTCATGCATACTCGCTGTTGCTTTTTTGTCTTTGTTTAGAATTTCTTGTCTTGTTTCGCTCTCGACTCTTACTTACTTACTCTCCCCAGGCTCTTTACTGCTTCATTCTTTTGCTTCTTCTTCTTCTTTCTTCTTCTTCTAAAAAGCAGCACAAAAGAAGCCAAAGACTGAAGGGATTTGGATTGATTGCGGTTTCGTCCCATTTTCGACTTCTCTCTGATTGATGAAGAAATCAGTCTTGATGAAGAAAACTGCATGAAAATCTCATGCAACCTGTGATGCATTGATTGGAAATTTTTTGCTGTTGCAATTTGACTTTCCAGCTTTTCTCTTAAATCTGGTGCGCAAACTCGATTTAGGTACCTAGTCGTCAACAAAAAGAAGCTCTGCTCCTGTTAGGACGACGAGGAGGAGCTTCTTCACACCATTCATCTTTGTTTCTTTTCCAGTTTGTCGTTTCTCATTATATCCTCAATCAAGCTGCCCTGCTCTCTTCTCTCTCTCTCTCTCTCTCGTCGCCTCTCTCAACGCTAGACAGACAGGCAGACAAACAGACGGTCAAGGAATTTACCATCTTCTTCTTTTCATGAATTCAGCGGAGATTGATGATGAGTTGCCTTGTTTTCCTCATGCAAGCAGGTAATAGCTTAGTAAATCTGCTGCTGCCACAGTTGATAACTATGTCTCGCAAACACTCGTCAGTCTACAAACTTGTTTCTTGTCGACATTGTCACATTGTTTTCTGAATGCCATCTTCAAATCGATTTCTTCTGTAGACTTACTGCGTCTGTCAATCAACTGAAGTCGTCGTGATCGTTGTTGTCTGATGATGCAGTACATTTTTGCCTGAATGCCGTCTCCATCTAGACTTGTGTGTGAAGAAACTCTTGCACATGATCAGGTACTCGTCCCTGCATTCCTTTAACGTCTCGACACCATGATGGATTCCTTTGTCTCGGGATCAGCCAATTCTTTTGCAACCAGCAGCCACAACAACATCTTGAGCATAGAGAGAAGCAGCAGCAGCTTGTAAGGTTGCTTAGAGAGAAGCAAGCAGCAGCAGCTTGCAAGTGAAACCCGGTGCTGCTCCAAACTGGATTGTAACAAAAAGATCACAGTCTTTGAAACTTCAGAAACGCCTTCTTCACGACCTTCTCTCCATCACGAACTTCGTACCTAGAGAAACTGCCGGCTGCTGCTCGCTGCTATTTACATTCTTCTTCCATTTTTTCCAAGGGTTTCGGCGGCATTCTATTTTCAAGAGAGAAGAAGAAGATGTTGCAGAGGGATTCATCGACCTGAACGGCGAGAAGAATGGTGATTCAGAGAATGCGAGAGGCGGGGCTCAAGAAAATGGTGCCAGGGAGCAGCAGCAGCATCATGCGAAGATCAAGAAGAAGAAACTACATTGCGTTTTGGTTGCTGTGTGCCAGTCCACTCTTTATCACCGCCCTTGTCCAAGCTTCAACTCTTCAACAACGAGACAGTAAGTCTCCATAACCCCTATCTCTCTCTCCTCCGTGAATTTGTCTCACAATCTTCTTCAAGGAATTCATTGTTGAGCTTGGAACTCTCTATCCATGGCAGCATGCCAGATTCATGGTGAAGGAAATTTTCATTCATGTATCAGCATGTGGGAATGAGCTTCAGACCACCGATTGCATTTCCGAGAGTCAAACCCCACAAAGATCTCAGACAATCTTCTTGAACCTTGGAAAACTGAATCCTCAAGTGGTGAAGGAGAGATGGAGAAGGGTCATGGAGAAGGCCTGAGCTGCAACCATAAAGAAAAGCTCAAGAATCACTGCTTGTGGATTCCGTGGAGCTCATTGTCATCAATGCCTCTCAAATCCATTGAGTGCAGCAGCAGTATTTGTACCTTCTGCAGGGCTGATCTCCTGCAACTTTGGAACAAGAGAAGCTCAGCAAGATTAACTGTACATAGTGAAAGAGTTCATTGCTGACAAAAAAGTTCTGATTTTTATTTTTTCTTGCAACTACTGCTGTGAAGTTGCAGATGGTCCAAATACTACTCCAACAATCTCTGAAGGAAAAGGAAGAAAGTCTGGAGGAGGTTTGAAGCCACAGGTGTGGGCACCTGTAATGAGTGCCGCAATTCTTGTGTTGCTCGCAGTGGCTGGACTAGCCTTTTATCTTATTCAAAAGTGGTGTCTGCACAACAGCTCTTTGAGCTTCTGGTATGGAGGAGACGACAGTAGCACTTTTGGACAAGGACTTGTAGCAAATGGACAAGGTAGTAGCACCCCCAGATTCCATCTCTGAAATGCTTTTGTCTTGATCTTCCTTCAAGCAAGATGATGAAGAAGAAGATGATGAGGATGATGATCTTGTGTATACTGGCTGGTTCTGAAGTTGTTGCAACCCCTCCTCATCAGCTACTCTGTCCTTGCTCTGTGTTGTGTTCCGAGTTTCTGAAAACCAATTAAGCTTCTGAGCTTCTGATACACCAGTTTCAAGCTTCCAAGCTTCTGACACCAGTTCCTGGGTTCCAAGATTCCGAGCTTTCTGATACAAATTCCAAGCTTCTCAGCTTCTGAAACCAATTCCAAGCTTCCAAAATAAATTTTCAAGCTTCTGAGCTTCTGGGACCAATTCCATTGAGCTTCCAAGTTTCTGAATACTAATTCAAAGCTTCCAAGCTTCTGATACACAAATTGCAATCTCCCAAGCTTCTGATACACCAATTTCAAAGCTTCCAAGCCTCTGATACCAATTCCAAGCTTGCAAGCTTTCTTATACCAATTCTCAAGCTTGCAAGGTTGCTGATACCAATTCTCAAGCTCACAAGCTTTCTGATACCGATTCTCAAGCTTGCAAGCCTTTTGATACCAATTCTCACGCTCACAAGCTTTCTGATACTTGCCTGATGTTCTTTTGATCTGGTTTTTGCAAGTCAGGTGGATATGCGTCTTCAAAGAGTAGATCACCAGTGCAGAATGCAAAATTGCCACACCACGGACCACCAGTGAAGATCTTCACACTGGAAGAATTGTCTACTGCAGCGGCGAATTTCAGTGCAGACGCATTGATAGGGAGAGGAGGATTTGGAGCAGTGTACATAGGGAAGCTCAGTGATGGAACTCCAATTGCAGTGAAGAGATTGTCAGGGCTTTCGATGCAGGGAGAGGCTGAATTTCGCACTGAAGTTGGAATGATTGCACATCAACTCTACAGCCCACACCTTGTGCGACTCTTGGGTTATTCCTCTCAAGGAGATGAGAGGATTCTTTGCTATGAACTTATGACCCGAGGCAGCCTTTTGGACTACCTCAAAGGTCAGTCAGAACATCTGTCTTGTTTTGGCTCTTCATCTTCATCATTCACACCTTATCTGGAAGGTCCATATCTGAAAGTTTTTCTTTGACTTCAAGGAAAGTTTTAAACCTTGTGATAGCTGAGTATGGAGATTTCTTGATTCTCATGAGAGTTATTTATCATCAAAGCTTCATGGGGGTTGCTATTATGGGTGCACAGTCAAAAAGGGGTGCATTGAGTGCATGAAGTCTTATACCCACATGCACTCCTTTCTGACTGTGCACCCCAAACTGTCACCCTCCTTCATTATCATCATCAATTTCATCCTCATTTGTAAAAGTTATTGTGGTTTTGAGTTGGAGCCAAAACTCTCTCTCTCTCTCTCTCTCTCTCTTCGGGTTTCAGGTTTTATAAATCCTTTCAGATATGAATTTGAGAGTATTTGAAGAGTGTAATATGTGGGTGGGTATGTACACTTCTTAATTTTACCTGTCTTGAAGTGGTAAATCAAGTTATTGTTGAAAATGTTTAACAATATTTATACAACAAATGTTTCTATATATGTCATTGTAGTGTCTGAATAAATTTGAAATGAATTGGAATGGATGCAGAAAGAAACCTAAAGCACTATTTATGTAATGTGACCATTGGTACAGTGTAACTTAGTGATTTGAAGGACTGAGTAACCAATCCCAATCTGCTATGTTAGCCCATTACTGTCTTTTGAAGATTACCTAAGGCTGCACTGTTGGCAGATCCCATGTTTACCCCAAGTTCTGAAATATATAAGTGTTGTGTGTTGCAGATGGTACTTATACAATTCCACTTGCTGTATTGGACTGGAGGACAAGGATTCAAATAGCACGTGATGCTGCAGCAGGCCTCAGGGTAGGTGTGTGTGTGTGTGTGTGTGTGTGCATGCTCACTATAAACATGTTTGGAATCCCTGTTCTTTTTTTGTGTCTATTTTTCTTGCAGCTTGTTTAGGAGTGGAAGGTGTTAAATTTGTGAGTCCCCTTCAAAAGAGACATTTTTTCTTTGTTGAGAAGAGCATCTGACATTGGGGAGGAAAACCATGCTTTCTAATGTTCACTTTTGTTGATGTGTTTGTGTGATGCCAGTTTTTGCATGAATCAGATCCACCTGTTGTGCACAGGGATGTGAAGCCAAACAACATACTGTTGGATGAGTGTTACAATGCTAAGGTGTGTGTGCATGTCTTACTTGTTTCTCAATCAAGTTTCCTTACCAGCCAAAACTCAATACAGAAGACTACAGCATATGTATACAAACTGTTAATCACCCACAAAATTCTGTATTTTGCACACCCAAAAAAACAACAAAGAGCAAACGAATTTACGAATTATCTCTTCTTCATGTGTTGCCAACTTGCAGGTCGCAGATTTCGGTTTATCAAAGCTATATCCAGATTCAAGAAGCAGTCATGTGACAACAAGGGTGGTGGGCACATTTGGATACTTAGCTCCAGATTACAGCATCACAGGCAGGCTTACAGTGAAGAGTGATGTCTACAGCTTTGGTGTTGTTCTTCTGGAGATTTTCTCTGGACGAAGCTCAACCGTCTCAGATGAAGAGAATAAGGAACCATTTTTGGTGCCTTGGGTAAGTAAGGATCAAGAACTCGAAAGGATAAAATTCATGAATGATTGATTGATTACTCATAACTGGATTCGCAGTACTCTTCATCCATAGCCATGTGGAATTTGCAAACACTCTAATTTGTCAGCTCTACACTACATACATGATCTGTCAGGAAGATGCAAGGGTGGTCAATACAAAGCAACATATTATGTTGAAGATCCTTAATCTTCTAATTGTGGAAATTATCACAATTTTTATTTGTGTGTGTGTGCAGGCAAAGCCATTGTTGAATGATAAGAAGAGAGTTATGGAGGTGGTGGATCCAGTGTTGGAAGGGGCACATCCAGCTAAAGGTGCTGAAATGGTGGGCTCTCTCATTTCTTCATGCTTGCAGCTTGACCCAGACAGAAGACCAAACATGAACACTGTACACAACATCCTCTCTCTTGTCTATGACATTCCCTTCAACAGTGTGAAAGCCAGACTGCAGGTGCACTTTCTGCAATCACCATAATGTAAATGCTCACTGGCTTGTAAAAAAGCTTACAATCTTGCACCTGCATGACTCAGAATTTGATATAGCTTTGTTTCAAGGTAAATTGTTCCACTAGTAGATTGCGTGTATTTTACTTTTGGAAGAATTCAACGGAGTCAATGTTTGTCACTAAATTTAGACTTACATTTTTGTCTTGGGGATTAATTAATGATACAAGGTTTGAATTTTTTCTGCTGTGCAGAGGGAAGCACTCTTAAGTAAAAAGCATTCATTCCAAGTTGTGCAGCAAATTCAATCAAGTTCTGCATCAAGTAGTGGGTTGAACAATCCACAATTCTCAATCCCTAGGGGGAAATCTTCAATCTTGAGAGATCGGGACACAAAAACATATGAAGAAATGGAGCAGCAGCCATCATCTGTAGTCACTGTGCAGGCATCACCAAGCATTTCAGAGACTTTCAGACAACATCGGAGGACTGTTTCTTTTGAGTTAGATGAACAACAACAGCAAACAAGTTCAGCTCGACAACACAGTGCTTAGTGATACTTCTGCTGAAGATGGGCTCCCTTCCAGATGAGCAATCATCATACGGACGGCCTTCATTCCAGATGACCTTCATTCCTTCAAAAACCTTGCTCATTTGACTGCCACTAGCTCATAGTACTACCCTTGCAACCAACATATATCCCCATATGCTTTAAATCACCCTGCCTGTACAATTGCAATAATTTATTTACTTTTCATCAACAACATGCATCTCTGGGTTCATACATTTCTGAGTTTTCAGTGTCCCTTGTACCAATCTCCTGCACAATTTGCGGCATTTTAATTCAACATGAGTTTCATGCATTTTATGAGTGAATTATAAGCCTCTTTTGCCAACTCTTTTGTGTATATATCTCTCTTTGGACTCTTCAAACAAATCAGTACCATAGAAGTGTGAAACTCTAAAAGGATCCAGACTACTTTGCCGTGCAACAAAAACCCATCAAAGCACATGTTCTACTCCAAGATGATGATGCAATTCTGTGGCCCAAATTCTCAATGAACACCGACAGCATCGCATTACCAATTTACAGACTCAATAATCACCTAGTTCAGGATCTGTATGCAAAACCCATTAAAGCACATGACAATGATACAAATCTGTTGCCGAATTTTCATAGAGGACACACACACACCCGCACACATGCACACACTCACTCTTGGTGGGTTTTCTGGACACTGCATCAGAAAACCTAATTTGCAGACTAGTTAATTACCTACTTCAGGATCAGAATGCAAACCATTTCCTGGATGCCAGACCTCAATGCTATGATGTCAAAAGAGGGTCCTTCAGATTTCTTTTGCAATTTATTATCTGGAGTCTTCCAGTCCTCTCATGAACCTCTCTCACCCCATCAAATGGGAAACTAGCTGATCTTACTAACAAATTTTAACTTAAGAAAAAGCATGGAGAAAAAATTAATGCAGCTTGCAAACAACACAAGATGTAAATTGCACAAAGGGGTAAATAAATGCTTTTCCTCAGCAAAAGATTGTCTCTATTTGGCACACAGAAAAGACCGGAGAGAAGACGTTTAAATATATTTATTAAGATGGCTTTTGTATCCTCCGTTGTAGTCTAGATGGTTAGGATACTCGGCTCTCACCCGAGCGACCCGGGTTCGAGTCCCGGCAACGGAATCCGTTGGCTCCCGAGGAAATTATAAAAAATGACTACCACTTTTTTTATTCATTTGAATTGCCCATAAAATATCAATGGATTTAATTTTCTTTCCTCACAATTGATTACAATAAGGGGGTTTTTTTTAATTTTGGCCACCAAATTTTGTGAAAATGAAAAAAAATTGCGAAATTTT
>Ga0116231_10011668_pt1 | contig 13362 bp, 7 predicted proteins | sample S1TSphgellanicum_2_FD_89695 | JGI IMG/M metagenome (GOLD analysis project Ga0116231, IMG submission 89695) | Host-associated microbial communities from peat moss isolated from Minnesota, USA - S1T2_Fd - Sphagnum magellanicum MG | ecosystem: Host-associated > Plants > Peat moss > Unclassified... | reverse complement strand
GTTCTTCGAATGGGTTTTTTTTTTTTGTCTCCCCCCCCCCCCCAAACCCCCCCCCCCCCCCCCAAAAAAAAGTTATACATCAACAGCACGGGCGCTTTTCATTTGTTTGTGGATAAAAACAGAGATCACCCTTAGATCTTAAAAGCAAACTTTGGGCTTGCACTAGCCCCCGCCCCCGGCCTCCTCCCTCGTACCCCACTGGCCTTTTTACCACCTTACATCCAAAGACTGAAACGTCCATCATCATCACCATCGCCCTGGATCTTGTGGGAAATTGTTGGGATTCCGGATTCCTGGTCTAATCTATAGTCTCGGAGGCAGAGTCCGAGGAGGGGTCCGAGAACCCAAGATGACATGCATCTTGTACTATAGTTGTATGAATAATAAGCCCCTTTTTACGAAAACCCAAAGCTGTCAATAGAATAATATATCTATAACCTGTAGACGTCGAGCCAAAGCTATTGTGTTATCAGAAGCTGCGGCGAACAGGCAATAGATATACCCAGACTATGGGGCCCGAGCAAGGCAGGCAGAATAACTTTTACGACCGGAACTCCCAGGAACCCAACAAAGCCCAGACGCATAAAGAGGCCAGAGTGAAGGATGGATGGTAATTGGTCTGGAAACAGTTTTCTGTTGGGTTCCAGCTCCTGCTGGTGGGTTGTTAGTAGTAGGTTCTAACCCATGGATGAACCATCTACTTATGTTGTAGATAAATCACCTATTTTCTTACCGATCTACCTATGTATAGGACTTACCAAGGTGAAACCAGAATGTAACTCAGGTTGAGGTTCATCCACAACTGAGTCAGAATGGCCATCCAGTGGATGGATGGTGTGCTAGTAGTGGGTGCTGCTGGTTGGTTCACTCTGGCCACAGAAAGCAGCCTTTGTGAACTTGCAGCTCTTCATACATACAAGTAAAGCAATATTGGTATGTTATCAGACATGGAAACTGATAACCGGGGGTTCTCAGGGCAGTTCTCAAATTTTGAGAACAGATAGTGTAATAACATAGCCACAGTTCTCAAAAAAATTTAAGAACTGGTCAAACAACCCCTCTATAAACAAATGGTGGTTCTTTGGCGGTTATTTAGTGAAAACTGTTGGTTCTTTGAATTTGAACTTTTTTTTTTTTGAAAACTGGAACTGGAGGTTTTTTTTTATAAAAAAATTCAAATAACCGTTCAATAACACTGGAGTGAAGATGGATGGTAAAATCTTTAGGGGAGATGGATGGAAATGACATATTCTCGAGCAGGTGGGAAGCTGAACTTATTACTACTACACTTGGGGTACTTCCAATGTACAAAAAATCCACAACAATGGCTAAAGTGGAAGAAGAACTTTAGTGAAATGAAATGTTCATGTGCAAGTTGACTAAATCTAGATGCATGCAAAGGAGCTTATGATTCTCATCATTATGCACAAGGTTGCGTCCGGGGACGTCCAAGCTCATCACCAATCGTCCACAACCACGTCCAATAGTACCACCAATTGTCCATACGTCCATACCCGCAAAGTGTTGAGGCACTTGAGTAGAAATTGAGGGTTGAGTTGAAAGCTTCCCAAGAAGACGAAGATTCGTGGACAAATCCAATTTCTCATGTCCCCCACCCACTCCAAGACTCTCCTTTTTTCCGAGCCTTTGCAGAAAACCACGGCATACTTCTAGTGATCAAAGTTTGACCCTAGATTTCTTACACCCAACTATTTATGCTTCATAACAGGACCAACCAGTCCTTTTTTTTCCTATTGGTTAAATTTCGCCAAAAAGAGAAATTAAATAATTGAAAATTTGAAAATGAAGTGCTTTTTGGAGGTTTTCAATTGCCAGAAGTGAGGGGGGGAAAAAATAGTAAAAGTCTTCAGATTTCTATATTTGGTTTTCAGTGTGTATAGCCAAAAATATCAAAGTATGATTAAAGTGTTGTGCTTCACATATGGTTTTATGATTAGTCAGATTTGGCTAAATCTTCTTATGGATGATGAAGAAAAGAAGATTTTTTGCAGCTAAATTTATTACTATGGCTAAAAACAATTTTTTTTTAAAAAAAAAAAACACTTGGGGGGGGCAACATAGGGGTAATGGGAAATTGTGTTCTTAGTTTTCTCTATTTCTTTTTTTAGTAACATTTGAAGACATCTGTAACCGTGCCACAGAAACTTCTCGAAGTATTACTTTTTTGGATATTCTAATAATTTCACCCCCAAAAAAAAAAAAAAACCCATCACTAAATATCCCCTTATCACTTTCTGTGTTCAAACTTTTGCTACAAAAACACATTTTGCATTGAAAGAAAAACATATGGCCTTTTCAAGTTTTTTCTCCCAAAAAAAAACATTTCACAAAATGGCAAAATTTTGCCACAATACATTTACTGCCTCATCATCAATGTAAGATTTTATTTTATTTTATTTTATTTTATTTTTTTGGGACAAAACTTTGCATCCTGGTAACAAAAACATGCCAGTGCAACTCATACAAAGGGATTTTTTTTTGAAAAAGAAGGCCAAAATTACCAGATTTTTGAGGGGAAAAAGAAATTCTGAAATAGCCAGGTTAGGCAATAGATTCAGCATGTCCCTCGAAATCCTTTTACCAAGCCCATTAGATCTACATATTAATAATTAGTCATGTTGTACATTCACTTACTAAGAGCTTTTAAAAGGAAAATCTGGCAGGAAGTTCTGAAAGAGGCACCATGGAAGTTGCAAATGAAAAAATATGGATACCGTAGTACCTTGGCCATTTCAACATATGTTTGTGGAATAATTAATTAATTTAATTTTGAAACATTCATTTCGAAAAATGGAATATTCTTAAATATTCACTATTTTCCTTCACAATATTTTTTGATTTGGAAGAAATAATTTTTGAAATTTTCAACATTTCTGAAAATAATATAATTAGTGTCGAATTGGCCATGGTACTAAGGTATATGAACACTTTTTCAAGCAAATCATGGACATTTGAAACATTAGAATAGATCACATATGGAAAGCCACTTGGCTCATCTTCCAATTATTGAAAGAGGTTCTAATGGGTAATCACTTACTCACAACTCATTAGTGGTTAAAACAACTCCACTTATAGCCTCTATTTTGAGCCTCGAGCAATGTTTATCATCCAACTAGTGTATAGTTTCTTTCTCACTCCCAACTCATAAACATGGAAAATGGGACAATATAAGGTGAGAGACTATTTAAATTCAATGACATGGGCCAAGCATTACAATCAACCAATCAAGAGCAATCATTTTATTATACATTGTCTTTTACAAACATGGGATCTGATGCAAATTCTCTAACTCAAATTGTGTTTTTTATCCCAAAATGCATATAAATATTATAATTTCATCGAAAATATATTTTGTATGTCATTACAAGACTATTACTATTTGCATATTAGAATTTTTTTTTTTGTAAAGTCACCTTGTCTTTTAGCCTTAATTTGACTCTTTATCCCTAGTTCAACCCCAAATGAGGGTTATCCATAAAATGGGCAAATGTTTTGAAAAAAATAAAAATAAAATCAATACCTAGGATGAAGTTGTTGAGATTTTAAGGCTGAGGCAAAAATTAAACAACAAAGAAAGCATAATACATTGAGATAATTAAAAATAGAGGTTGAGCATCATGACAAATTTAAAAATCGTCATGAAACTCCTTTTATCATCATATGCTATTGTATTTTTTTATATTTTTTTGCCTTAGTTTTTGTATCTCAACCTAGGTTCCAAGCCTATGTTTGAGTGAAATAAACTCTGTTAACCATTAATATGCATCTATTTATCTAGTAACCAGTAGTGTTTTTCTTTTCAAATTTGTGATGTTGCTCAAGTGATGATAGTCCATAAGTATCTTTAAATGAATGTAAATGAAGTATATTCAAATACATGTAAATATACTTATGGACTTTCATTTGTAAATGCATTCACCCACGACTGAGTCATTAATGGCCATCTAATGGATGGTGCATTGGTGGGTGTTGGCCAACTTTGTTAATCCTCCATTCCACATCTTTGCAAATTCACAACTATTTTGATGACAGTGGTTTAAAACTGACAAAGCATCCTATTCCTTAAAATTATTTCCATAATGTTTAGGCTGATTCTCACCCAATGTGGAGATTTTCTAGTGTAATTTTCCTCACCCCCTGCCATGATACTCAAACCTCCAGGTTGAACTCCAACAAAAGATCCAATTTTTGTTATTTTTGGAATTTGAAGGGGGTTTTCTGTTTTTTTCCTCAACTCTTCAACCTTTGCTTCAAAAGCTCAATCTTATCTGGAGATAGACTCAGCACTAATTGTTAATTTTGAAACTCGAAGTATCCCCACCGAGAAATGAGCGATTGAAGCTTTGAACCTTGGGGAATCTCCAAAAGTTCCACCAGCACTGTGGCTAGGTATGAAGTATGGGAGATTCATTGATCAAAGCATCAGACCATTGTCTGTGACAAACTGCCCCAATGGAATGAGCAACTTTTCTGCTTGCAGTCACTGACTCTTTAGATCTGCCTTTGACCAGTGCAACTTCCATCTTAGGAGGATATGGTCCTTCTTGGGTGAACCAGCATCACCTACACTGGCACCATGGTAGAAACCTCAAACAAATTTTGGTCCTTCCAATTTAGAGATTCTTGGAGTGGAGGTTTTGGTTCTGATTCTAGCACAATTTTCGAAATACAAGAACGTATGAGCTTAGTTCAAAATTGGGTTTAGTTCCATATACAAACTACACACTACCCAATGCTAAAGATTATATGGGTATAAAGTTTTTTAAACAAATTAATATTGAGATCTATATCAACAACTAATTAAAATTAATACTTAATTATAGGTTCAACCTACTTAGCAACTTTTCCTAAAAAAATCAACTTGCCTACATACAAAACCTGACCATATGTTCAAGAGTGTTTTTTCATAATTTTAGTTTCAATTTTGAATCTAGCACAATACTAATTTCATGGTTCCATTCTTGTGACAGCTCCCAACAAAAAAGGTTGTCCACTCAAGTCAAAGTCACGATAACTTGAACCTAAACTCCCAGATTTACCAAATGCAAACTTATACCTTCACCACACTAGATATTACACCTACTCTTGATGGTATTGTTTCAAGCAAAAGTTTGGCCTATCCAAACAGATTGAAAATAAGAGGTTTGTGTACTATTGTTGGGTGGTTCAAACTTGATGTTTATCTAAAACCTCTGACATTGCAAGAGGAGAGAGAGAGAGAGAGAGAGGAGGGGTTCTTTTTTTCTACCCTCGGTCAACCCTAAGCTGCAGCTGCTGCTGATGACAAGACAGTTGCTCATCATCTTGTGCACTGACAAGACAGTTATGGGCCGCCACAGGTGACAATTGAATTCATCATTTGGGTTCTGCACTGTCGAACATTATTAGATGGATGCGTCACACTTGTTCGTCTCCCCTCCCCAACCCACCCCCCCCGCCCCCCCCAACTTTTGGACTCAAGTTTGAATGAAGAAGCAACCGTATGTATGTATGTACCTAAGTAAAGTACCGCTGCAAAGTAAGCAATGCAAAGTAATGTGCCAGAAGCTTGTCCAGAACCTTGTCTGACTTTGTTAATACAAGGAGCACTTTGAGTAAAATCTTTTGAGTAAAATCAGAGAATGATGTGTAACAAAACTTCTTATCTTATCCACGAGGGTTGAATGCTGTCATCTGTTATCATGAGCAGCAGCAGCATATCCTGAGTCAAATCTCTGAGTAAAATCAGAGAATGATGTGTAAAAAATCCTTCTTATCCTTGTGAAAGGCTCTTTGCAATTTTGGCCTGTTGTTTGCATGCATATAACTTGTAAGTAAGTACTCATTCATTATTAAGGCAACTCACAAGAGAAACTTTGCCACCATCTTGGTTTTTCTCATAGTCCTGGAAAAATAGTAAAGGAAGAAGATTTTTTTTTAAAAAAGAAAGTGCATTGTAAATGTGAATGTGTGAATACATAATAACTAGTCATTCATCGATAATATGTTTTTATAGGGTGTTTTTTTTCTAAAGCAAAAGATTGAGTTTAGGATGTGTTTCTATTATTGAAGCTAGGTGTTATTTTAGTTGGATAGTCCAAAGAATAAAATACTAGAAGTTTCTAGGCCCTAATCCTTGCATAATAGTTTTCAAAAGTGTATAGGTTGTGTGAAACCCAATTAAATAAGGATGATGGTGTTGAAGGTTATAGCAAAAATAAAGTTCGACTATTTTTTGAAATAAAACTTGCCTGTTTGTGACAGTTCATTATTTTTTTTCCTTTTGATCTATTTAGTTTTATGTGGTTGGCTCTATATGTTTAAAATTATTGTGTTGAAATAAAAAATCTTTAAAACATGGGACTTATTGGTAATTACACTTCTAATAAGCCTCTTTCCTCATGGGCACAAAACATCCCATGTCCCTTAATTCATTATCTTTCATTGAACTTCATTGTTTACATCATCAATTTTCGTTTTCACACACCACCACAAACCCATTCTCCACCCCCCATCCTATGCAAATCACGCAACACCCGCCAACCCCCCAATACCATTTTAACAAACCACACACCACCCAGTGATGACCCCTATCAACCCCAACCTTTGGTGTGAATGTGAAGCCCCAACCAAACATTTTCTCAATCCCTTTCAATAATACACATGTCGAACCTTCTCCCCCTTTCATTTTGTTAGCCTCTATAGTTGCTCATGATCAAACCCCCCAACCTACCCCCATCCTCCCAACACACTTGTAACTTCCATTTAGAAGCTTTTACCCCACTCGTGGGAGTCAATTTACATTTTGAAGGTTAACTCGTCACTAGCATCCCTGTCAAACATCCAATCCATCTAATCCAAACCTACATGACCTTCCCTGCCCAATACTTTCCTTTACTCCCAACCCATTAGCATAAATATGGGCTTGGGTTTCAACATTAAATGTCTTTGGGTCCTTTCATCTTGGCTTTCATGATTTTTGACTATACAATTACATCCCTATTGCCTTGTGACGTGATGTACAAATGGCACTTCGTTTTCCACTAAATAAGAGCATAGGACCCCTATGATGCAACATCTTGGCATTTGCTCTTCCTGTTACCCCAATGGTGTTTCATTTTACCCCTTTGAAGGGGGCCACTAAGCATAGGGAAACAAAGATCCGATTTAAATGTTATTTAGTAAGTAATTAGAAAACCTACATGAGGAATTTTTTTTAAGAGCTTAAGCTTTAGTAGCAAGTTCAAATTCAATGCCTCCTACCCAACATGATATTCCAACTCATAAACATTTTCTTCATAGTTTAATCTTTAAATGTGTAAAAAAATACTTTCATGCAGCACGCGTTCTAACACCATTTTTTCTTGCACCCACATCTTTCAACGCCACCTTAGCTCTCATTAACCTACATTTTAAATCAGACAAGGTTTTCCCACTTTTTTTAGAATAATATGAACCAAACCAGGACCTTGAATTTTCATTTGACTCTTTCAAACTAACGTTCCAACACATGCCAAATTTATCTTCAAGTGGTCATTATAAGATGGTCTTCGAACCCCTCTAAGATTATTTTCACGTAAAAGATTCAGCAAATGGATTCTCATAGTTATTTCAACTTTGTTTTCATATTGCACAATATCACATTCCACATCAAATTGCACATATTTTTGGGATGGCCCGCATTTTAGACATGACCAAGCCTTTAGGTGGAGTTTGTCCCATTGCCATAAAGGAATCATTGTATCAACTCATATGTCACACTTTATGCCTTTAATTTCACAATGCCTTTGCAACACATTTCTCCCCACACCAATTTGAAATAACAACCAACGGTGAATGTGAAACAATAATCCATGGCATTCGGTGCACCTTGGACCTTTAGCCTAACTAGGTTGTTTTTTAGCTAGATGTGACAAATGCCTTCAATTTGATGTCAAGTTTCAAAATTTTCATGCAACAAGTGGGGACATCATACAACTTATCCTCTTTGTTTGCACATTCCATGCATTTGAATATCGCTTGTTTTATAGTCACCATGATCGTGATGGTGATATCACATTCATCCCATCTACTCTAGGAATTCGTTAAAGTGATTCTTTGGGAGGGACGTTATTTGCCTTTGTTCACCTTAAGGCATTACATTCTACAACTAACCATTTCCCCTCCTGTCTATTTCCATCCATTGCAAATGACATTCACGTCATTGACTCCCTTCCATTATATCATTTGCATATGAGAATTTTTAGATTTAACTTCATGTGATAAGTCTTTTTATCCAACCTAAAAAATGTGTAACATGGTCCCCCTCGAGCTTGTCACCCAACTTTGATACCCCATCTTAGTTTAACACACCATCAAAAGAAATTAAAATCTTGGGGGTTCCATTGGGCACTTCATCATTCAAATCATCCCTCATAGAAAACACATTGCTACAAAATGTTTGACATCTTGACCATTTCCCTAGGTTGTGGCAATGTCCAAGTAACATTTAGGATATTAATTCATTGTTACACACAATAGCCATCGTATTTATTACATTCAACACCTCCTTCTCCCACCTTCATATATTCCCTTGTTTATTTTTATTATTCCTTCCTTCAAGTGTTTAGACACCTCCTGGATTGAAGGTCCTTTGATAGCCTTGAAGAACTTTTAGCTTGTAAACAAACCTCTCTCCCAATAACTTTTGGTGGCATCAAACACCAACATCCACCATCACCCAATAACTTATTTAGGGAGTTGGGCCCTTGTAGACTTAATCATAGCTACTAAACTCATGGTTGATTAATGTCCCTTCCTTCTTGAAACCTTACTGTGAATTGACAACAACACCTTCCCTTTCTAACAACACTTCAAGGCAACATGTGATCTTTTACCACCCCAACACGAAAGTGTCTCCCTATTTTTGAACAACTCATCGGACAACAAATGGTTCATCTTCAAAATTCCATTTTGGAACATTTACACCAACATAGTTTTTTTAGCATGTTTGATCTCCAACAAGATATTTGAAGCCCATCATGCCTGAATTTTATCATGTTCCAACCTTGGGGGTGGGCATTGGCTTATAACTCAATCAATTTTCCCAACCTTTTGATTATCTTCCTTAATTATTTCCACAACATTTAAAACATGGCTTGAATTACCACATCTTTCAATTGTAGGTTTTTTTCCAATGTGTGTGCACACATCCCCTTGACCCTATGGGTATCCACCTCTTACATTGCACCCATGGCAATGAACGCATAACAACCCATGATGTAATTCGTGACACTTTTGTTGCCATTACACGAAATGTTAGCTTCCACATGAGACGAAAACAACTATATGCACTTCACTCAACCACACTTAATTCCTCTCATTGACAAGTTGACATTATGCTCACAAAATGTGGAATTCTCACCTTAGCTAACATTGTTATAGTTGACCCAACACATGTAGATCTATTTCCTCGATCTTTCACAACTCAAACATCTGTTACCTTCAATGCAATTCAAGCCACCAAAAAAATAATCCTGACCAACACCTCATTGATCAATTCCTCCCTCTAACAATTGAAGTATTTGGGTGTTTACACAAATAGGCAGATGTGTTTTTACACGATTGTGCTAATGTTATTTGGAGCCTAAAAGGGCTCAAAGGCCTTCCCCTTTTTGTCTTGGTTACTTTTCTTCATTAAAGGGTTTCAATTATGTTGTAAATGATGCAATTTTCTCCATCTTAAATTAGGCAATGGTGATAGGCTTAATTATTTCCCAACTTCCACCTTTCAGAACACATCCCCCAACACACATCCACATTCCTTGAAAAACTCAAATGTGAATCCAAAAAATGAAAACAATTGGAAAAAAGAATTGGGGTACGCTCCTTAGCTCGCATCATTTCAGGTGTAAAAAGGCATGTTAAAACTTTAGGATGTGGACTAAAATGAGTGACAAGCGGGTCAATTATTCACATGGACCTGCACAAACCAAACAACAAGTTGGTTAATGTGTGGTTGGAGCACTTTTGGTGCATGAACAAACCATAGGCATACATGGACTCACAAATTCACCACAACTTGGACTTAGGTGAAGCCACCACCTTCCCTTTTATAATATTCTCTATGATTAACCACGGGGGCTACATCCAAATGTCATTTTGTCCTTGGGAATCCCAAAATTTTCAAAATTGGGACTCCCGACACTTTGGAGGGCCATAATTTTTTGTGTAGACCTTTGATTGAGGTGAGTTCTAAAACAACGTTGTAGCTTTCGTTGAGAGATTTCCAATGATATGTGGCACACCACCTGCGCGCATGTATTTCAGGGCGATTCTTGACTTTTAGTGGGCAAAAGTCAAATTGGCACTTTGATTATTTGCCTTTCTTTTGGCTGTAACTTGTATTTTAAATATTCAAATGAATCATGTGAGCCCATTTTAAACATTTACATTTCAAGAACTTTTCAATGATATAAGAAAATATTTAATATAATGAGTTTTGACCTTTGAAATACCTTTTTGAAAATTCAAGATTCCATAAGGATTTCAACTCTCAAAGTGAGAGCCCACTTGGGAGTGTGTAGGTTCATTCCTTCACACTTTCAGGAGTGCAAATGGGACTTCCGAGTCGCACTGTTGGCTCGCACCTTTCCATGCCTTTGCTTTGGTTACAAACCCAAAGTTGGGGTTGTGACATCCCCCATTGCCACAGCTAACCTATTACAAGCCATTGGTTATTGAAATGGAGAGTTTTTGACATTTAATCTGTGTTAACTTGAGTATTAAAAATAGAATTTTTTTAACACTATAGGTGTTAAGAAATGATAATATTATCATTGGAAGGTATTTATTATTAAATGGTAAAACCATTACAAGAATATTTTAGAGTGAAGATTTTTTAACAATAATACTATTAGTATAACGAACTATCTTCTTAGGATAGAATAATCAAAAGTTATTTTTAAGAGGAATTTTAATAAAAATAATATTATTTACTAAAAATAATTTCATAATTTATTTCACTTAGAAAAACATCCTAATAACTATTTAATTACTAATGATAAATATCCTACTTATCATTTTTTATTTACTAGGGGTGAAGCCATGTAAGTTAATTAGTCCAAGTGGATAAAAGATGGATGGATTTCCCTTAATTAGGATGTGTGGAATGGATTAGGATGAGGAGAGCTAGGAGGATAAGGATTCATCATTTGTGTCATGAGCATCTTTCTTAAGCTCTTTATTTATTTCTTGGGAGGAATGAAAGATTTCATTTTTAGACCATTAGATCATTAGAAAATTAGATCATTAGCATTAAGAGGATGCTTGTGTGTGTGAAGAGAAACAAAGTAATAAAATAATATTGTACTTGGTGTTATGTAATGGAGAATGGTTGAAGATTGTGTGGAATCAACATGTGCATTATTTCTTGTTATTTCTATTGACCTCTAGGAAGGTAGGGAAAGTAGTTCCTTCTTAATTGATGTAGACTATTAGTTCATTAGTTTGGTTTTTTTTTTTGTTTTTTTTACAATGAAAATAGTTTATGTACTTGCTATTGGAATAAAAAATCATTCTATCACAAGATGGTAATTACCATTGGAAGGCAACAACCAAGAAGTAGAAATAAGATTTGAAGTTCATGGGGAAAGTAACATTGTTGTAAATGGTAAACAATAGTTACAAATGGTCTATAGGTGTTGCAAATGATAGGCAATAGCTATTGACAATTTGTAGATAGTTGAGGCTCTTTTTTCAAGTTTGCCGATGACAATATGTGCATGACAATGCTTGTTGCAAGACAGTAACTACAACATGACAACATATAGACAATGGGCATGTTCTATTTTCATGTTTTCACTCAACAACCTTTTTCCTTGACGATAACTAGATTGCGGGATTCCATGGTTTAACATTGATGTTTTAAACTATCCCTTGTTTTTAATACCTTTTTTACATTTTCTAAAGATGCGATGTGTTTCACAAATTCAAAACTCGTATTCAAACAATCTCATCAGTCAGCCAAAAAAAGAAAAAAAATCTTTGCACCTAAGGACAAGCTAACGAGAAGCTTATGATGCTTTTACAACATTTAAGTTCCAGTTTTCTCTGAAGCTAACTCCTCAAAGCAATTCAAAGCTCCAATTCCAACACAATCTGATTGGTCACATAAACTTTTGTTTTTTTTATCCCAAGACACAAAGCCTATTCCATACGGTGTAGACCCCATATATATATATATATATAATTCAAAACATTTTCTACACTAATCCTATAGTCCTTGTCTCAGGTCTGTACACTGACAGGGTTAATTCAAACAAACCCAATTCAACAAAAACTCTACTTTCATCCCAAAAGAGTTTGAAAGGTAAACAAGTTCATGCACAGAAACAACAAACACCATGTCCCATGTTCTGGATTCATGAGACAGTTGAGGTAGTGTCCAAAAAAGTCCAAGAAAGGACTCCCGGGTGCACAATGGGGAGCACCCATCATGAATTTTGCCTGATTGATGATGCTCTCAATGATGGTTCCCAACTTAACTCAAGATTCTTTTCAGTTCCCCCTATCCTACCACATTGCTAGGTATAGACTTACTTTGTTGCCTAGGCCTCTCCAATCCAAACTCAAAGAGAGAATTCAATAATGACAGATAATTCTCCTCACCTTTTTCTTATCACAAAATAGTGGTTTTTTTGGGTAAAATTTTCCACTCTATTTTGTGATGTAGTAGACAAAGTGGTGATCATCCATAGGAAGATTTGGGGTAGCAATAAAACAAGATAGTTATGTAAATAAATAAAAAGAAAATTCAACATCCTTCTATATTTTTGGCTACCAGTTGGAAGCAAATATATACAAATCTGATGATTTACTTCTTTTTTTGTTTTAATAAAAATTTGGTGAATGTAAACCCCAAAAACCTGGATGCCCAAACTACATTTCTACCAAACACTAGGTAGTTTGTTTATTGTGTAAGCTTTTCACTTCACACAGGCTAGTCTGAGATTGATTTATAGCTACTAATAAAAGAAAATTAGTTTATTCAAACCAAGTTTGTTGGTTTGGTATCAAGTATATTATAGATTAGTCTCATCACCCTTTGTATATGAGTCTCTACAAAAAAAATGAAATACAATAAGGAAACTGGTACCAACCGTGCATTATGTGTAGGATAATGGCCAAGGCCATGAGCATTACCCGAATAAGGGCCCACATGAGACAAAACTAAGGCAAGCCCAATTCTGGTAACTCTACTATCAAGGTTGTTACATGGCCAAAATTTGATATTTCTTTTAAATTTTTATTTTTATTTTTACTTTGATACCCAACTAGTAATGGTCCCCCCCCCCCCCCCCCCCCCCACCCCCCCACCCCTTT
>Ga0116231_10011667_pt1 | contig 13363 bp, 12 predicted proteins | sample S1TSphgellanicum_2_FD_89695 | JGI IMG/M metagenome (GOLD analysis project Ga0116231, IMG submission 89695) | Host-associated microbial communities from peat moss isolated from Minnesota, USA - S1T2_Fd - Sphagnum magellanicum MG | ecosystem: Host-associated > Plants > Peat moss > Unclassified... | reverse complement strand
TGGCTCCCGGCGGAAAGCACGACCACATCGGGAATGCGGACTCGGCTCAGAGCGGCGAGCACCCGCTGCTCCACGCTTCCCACGATGCCCCATTCCTTTTCGTGACTCCCGAACCAATGGGCCAGCAGCCACTGAACCCGCCCGTGCTCCCATTTCCCGACATTGCGCTCCCGTACTTCCCCGTCGATATATTCCCGGTCGGGGCTGTAGCTGGTTTCGAGATACTCGGCGAGCGGGATGGGGATCGCGGTAGCCATGAGTATGGAGCGTAGCACACAGCTGAACCGGGCGGAACTCTCGCGTGAGCGGCGTTAGCCGCGGACCAGCCGGCGCTGCAGCGCCTCGAGCGTCTGCCCTTTGGTCTCCGGATAGAAGAACAACACCGTCACAAACTGCACCACCGTCATCACCGCAAAGAAAACAAACGGCGCCCCACCCGACTTCGCCGCCAGAATCGGGAAAATCAGCGCAATCGCCGCGTTCATGATCCAGTGCGAACTGTTGCCCACGCTCTGCCCCTTGTTCCGCACCACGTTGGGAAAGACTTCGCCGATGTAGACCCAGATCACCGCTCCCTGCGACACGGCAAAGAACGCAATATAGACCACTAGCAGTCCCAGCAGCGCGGCCTGATGCGAATTGGTTAGGAACACATACGCCACGCCGCCTAGGCATGCCGCGCACCCAGCCGCGCCGACTAGCAGCAGCGTCTTCCGCCCTAGCCGGTCGATCAACGCCATGCCCACCAGCGTGAACACCAGATTGGTCGCGCCAATCGCAATCGACTGCAAGTCGCCCGACATCTGCGAGAATCCGGCCGACGCGAAAATATTGTTCAGGTAGTAGAGAATCGCGTTAATTCCGGCCAACTGATTGAACGCGCCAATCGTGATCGCCAGGAACAACGGATACCGGTACTTCCACTGAAAGACCGGTTCGTTGGCCACGGCACGGCTTTCCTTGAGCGCCAACTTGATGTCCGCCAACTCGGCCGCCGGGTCGGGGTCGCCCATCATCTTGAGCACGTGCATGGCCTCGTCGATGCGATCCTTTGAAACCGACCAGCGCGGGCTGCGGGGAATGCCAAACAGAAGAATCAGAAACAACACCGCTGGAATCGCCGCCACACCCAACTGCACCCGCCACTCCCACGCGCCCAGATGCAGTGTGCGGATGGCAAAGTTTGAAGCGTAAGCCAGCAGGATGCCGATCACCACGTTCACCTGGAACGTCCCCACCATGCGCCCGCGCCATTTGGCCGGTGCCAATTCCGTAATATAGACCGGGCCCAGCACCGACGAAGCGCCAATCCCCAGGCCACCCAAAAACCGGAAGACCAGCAGCGCATCCCAGTTCCAGGCCAGCATGCACCCGATCGCCGAAATCACATAGAAGACGGCGGTAATGCGCAGCGTCTCGCGGCCGCCCAGTCTTTGCCCGATGGAACCAGCCGACATGGCTCCAACCACCGTCCCAGCCACAGCTGTAAACACAGTGATGCCCTGCGTGGTATCGGTCAGGTGGTAGAGCCGGGTCAGCGCGTCAATGGCGCCGGCAATCACCGCGGTATCGAATCCAAAGAGCAGGCCGCCCAGCGCGCCGCTCACCGTGGCCTTCATCAAATAGAAATTAGGTCGCATCATTCTCCCGTACGATCGTTCGCTTCGAGGACTCGGGGTCGAGAACAAACGCCATCATACAGGCACACGCGCCTCCTGCGGGAAGCGGCTTATCAAGGGAGGAATCAAATTATCAGTCCCGCCCGCGGAGAAGTTCAGTCCAGCCGCGACCCCTCGGTTGCGCTTGCCTGAAATTCGCGGGACGATGGAGGTTTCGCTACGACCGTCAGCAGGCGGCAATCCCCATCGCCGACTGAACCCCAGGTGGTCGGCAGATCGCTTTCCAGATAGGCGCAGTCGCCGGCCGAGAGGGTTTCACGCAGGCCACCCACATCCATTTGCAACTCGCCGTCGAGCACGTACACCAGCATGGCCCGTTCCACGTTGGAGTAGACCTCCGGCGTATGCGAGCCGGGCGGCAAATGCACCATGGCGGCATCCAATTTGCGTTGCGTCAGACTTGGATTGAGTGGGACGCGTGTTCCCTCTTCAGGACTGCGCCCGCGCCCCTGTCCGGCCACATTGCGCGTCACCGAAAGCAAATGTTCGGCAGGGTCGCAGAAAAAATGTCCCAAGCCCACTCCGTAGACGCGGCAAATCGTGGCCAGGGTGGAAAGCGTGGGCAGCATCCGGTCGGTTTCGAGCTTGGAAAGCAGCGCCGTCGAGAGGCTGGTCTCAGCCGCCAGGCGGGCCAGGGTAAGCCGCTTCTCCGTGCGCAGGCTGCGCAGTTTGGCGCCGATGCAATAGGGAGCGAGAAACCATTGCGCGTGCGTCTGGGAATCGTTCATTCCGGATTTTTCCTCTCCCTCTAGCTTGCTCCACCGCCGGACGGAGATTTTGGAAGAACTTTGGAAGAATTTTGGAAATTGTCTTCTTAGAAACTCCCGGGCCTGGAAGGTCCTGCAAATCTCAAAGAACTCGAAGAATCGACGGTTAGAATGCTGGGAGGCCAGCGGACCGTGCCCCTCCGACGAACCGGACGCCCAGCCCAGGAAAGGATTTATCCCCGAGTGCGCCATCCATTCTCTCTCTTCACCCGTTTTCGCCGGCATTCGGTGGCGATGTCTGCCACGATGGCAGCCGTTCTGCTGATCCCGGCGGCAGCCCTGGCCGACACCGTCATTCTGAAAAACGGCGACCATCTCACCGGAACCGTAAACCAACTGGCCGGGGGCAAGCTCACCGTGACCACCAGCTACGCCGGAGCCGTAACCATTGCCTGGGATCAGGTTTCGAGCGTCAAGCTGGACAAGCCGCTGATAATGCCCCTCGAAACTAAGATCGGGAAAAAGGTCGACATCAAGAAAGTCGAGGTAACGGGCATCGACCGCACCGCGACCGGCTTTGTTGTCGCTACGGCCACCGGTCCGGAACCGGTGCCCCCAACCGGCCTGAGTACCCTGCGCACCGCCGCCGCCGAGCAAGCCTACGAGCAGGGGATTCGGCCCAATTTTCTGCACGCCTGGACAGGCGCGGCCAACGTCAGCCTGGCCATTACGGCGGGCAACAGCGAAACCACCTCGGTCGGCACCGGCGTGAATCTAATTCGGCAGACCGGCACCGACAAGACCGCGCTCTACTTCAACGATGTCTACAGCCACGACAGCGTGGCCGGCGTCACCACCGCCGACTCCACCAATGCTGGAGCAAGCTACAACCACAACGTCAATCCAAAGCTGTTTGCCTTCGGCACCGCAGACTTCAACGTCAACGGCCTCCAGTACCTGAATCTACGCACCATCGCCGGCGGCGGCTTCGGCTGGCACGCCGTCGTCAAGCCCAGCCGGACTATGGACGTGCTGGGCGGCATTGTCTGGACGCATGAGAGCTACAGCTCTTTTACGACCGCCATCACGAATCCGAATGGAACGCCCGGTACCGTTTTGACGAAAGCAGAAACCAACAGCTTCGCCGCGCTCGACTTCGGCGAACAGTACACGCAGAAGTTCGGTAAGGCTTCCATCGTCACGGAGCAGGCCTACATCTTCCCCGACCTTCAGGACACCAGCCAGTTCCGCTTCACGTTGAACTCCGCCTTCAGCACCAAAATCAACAACTTCTTCAGTTGGCAGACCGCCTTTAGCGATGTCTACGTCACCAACCCACCCTCCGGCACCAAGGACAACGACGTTGTCTTGACCACCGGACTGGGCTTTACCTTCATCCGGAAGTAGCCCTGACGAGGAAGTCGCCGTGAAGGGCACTTTGCCAGGGTCCGGAAGCTGGCCTCGATGCGTTTTTGACGCGCTCCAGGCCCTTCCGATTCCTCTCAAGCAACCTTGCAATCTTTTTTTTCTTCCCGATACATCCAAAATCCATCCCTGCGCGTTCTTGAGTTAACACATTTCTGGGGGGATTGCCGCATGAGTTTTGCCAAGCCAGGTCTCTCCACCCGTCCGGACGCGCAAGAGATTCGCTTTGGCCCCTTTCGCCTCTGTGCCGACGGCACACTCTTCCGCCTCGCGACGGAAATTCGCCTGCCTCCGAAAGAGCTGCAGTTGCTCCGCCTGCTGGCCGGCAATGCCGGCTGGGTGGTCTCTGCGGAACAATTGCGAAAGAGCTTGTGGGGCGATGTCTACGTATCCCCGGACAGCCTTCCCCGCTGCGTCTCCTCACTGCGATCGCATCTGGGTTCCCCGGATTGCATTCAGACCGTCTATAAACGTGGTTATCGATTTGCCCTCCCCCTCGAACCAGCCGTTCCGCCGCGCCGTCTGAAGACGGTTCCCTGCAGCCACGCTGAACGACCGAATCCCCGGCCGGTCCCCTTACCGCGGCTGGCCGTCTTGCCGCTGATCGTGGGAGAAGGGGTTCCGGCGGCGCTCGGCGTCGAAGTTGCCGAAACAACCATCCTGCGGCTGGCACGCATGCGTCACCGGACCGTGGCTCTGCTGGCGCGGGACTCGGTTTTTTCTCTGGCCGCTTCAGGGGCGACCGCCCGCCAGGTCGGTTCCGCGCTCGATGCGCATCTGGCGCTGGCCGGAAGCATCACCGTGCTCCCCACGCATCTGCGCATTCGCGTGGAGATGATCCGCGTCTCCGACGCCGTCCAGTTGTGGGTTGAGGATTTCCTGGTGCCCCGCCACTGCCTCGCCGATGCGGATTTGGAAGCGGCCAGACGCATCGCCGTCGGAGTTCGCAGCCGCTCGGCAGCCTACCAATTCACGGCCGAAGCTTCCGAGTCCCTCCTGAAGGCAGACCGAAGTCCGATTCTGCGTCGGGCTTAGCTGCGCGGTCGGGGCCGATCGCGCACTTTGACTTGGGACACAAGTTTGTGACTCACTCACCCGAGGCACTCCGTGAACCTGCGCCAAATTCTTCGCGATTTCAGGGCAGTGACGAGCATCCCGTCCAAGCGCCGCAAAATCGGCCTATAATTCGGCCTGTTTCAAGATCCATTCGGCAGCTGCGCGATGCCTCTATCCGACACCGGCAACTGAGGAGGCGCGTATGTTCAAGTCGTTCCCGCACAGTTTCACGGTAATTTTGTCCTTGGCAATCCTCTTGCTGGCCGCTCCGGTCATAGGCAAAGGGAACCCACAACAGTCGCCGGCAACTCCGCCGGCTCCCGCGCCGGCAGCCAACAATCCGGTCAAGCCAACTCCCGAATCGCAGGCCAGGGCCAAAAAGACTTACGGCTATGACTGCGCCATGTGCCATGGGGCCAACGGCGACGGCAAAACCGATCTTGCCAAAGACATGCAATTGGCGCTGACCGACTGGACCGATCCCAAGACACTGGCGGACAAGTCCGATGGAGATCTCTACCAGCTGATTCGCAACGGGAAAGACAAAATGCCACCGGAGGACGCCGCTAGGGCCAAGGACGCCGATGTCTGGAATCTGGTGATTTATGTTCGCAGCTTGGCGAAGAAGGGCTTTCCGGTCGGAGCGGCGAGTCACTAAAGCTTTTCAGCGAGGCGTGATCACGCCGCCGACAGCGTGGCGGCGCGGCAGCAGAATGCCGCGCCGGTCGGCCAGTCGCGGAGGGTCAGCGGGCAGATCGGGCCCCGCCTCCGGACGTGCAACCAGCACCCCGCCGCATGCCGGACATGCCGCCCAATCGCCGCCGGGTCTCGTCTCCGCGTGACACTCCCGACAGACTTGCACGGTTTTCCGTCGATTTCCCAAATCTGCTTCCACGCTTAGAGATTACACCCGCCTGCCCGAACTCTTGACCGGGCCTTCATTCGGATTTTCCTCGCTCCGGGTAAACTGGTCGTTATGGATTCTTCCCTTCCCCTGTCTTCAGCCGGTCGTCTCGCCATCGGCCCGGTCCGTCTGGTCGCCATCGATATGGATGGAACGCTGCTGCCCGATTTTTCAGCTGTGGTGAGCGAACGCAACCGGCGCGCCCTGCTCGAAGCGCAACAGGCGGGGATCGTGGTGGCCATCGCCACCGGACGCCGCCAGGCCTTCACCGCTCCTTTGATCGACGACATCGGCCTGCGAGCGGATACGCCCCTGATTACGTCCAATGGTGCAGTGACGCGCAATATCGCCGGAGAACGCATCGACTTCACGCTTCTCGACTCCGCCGTTGCCCGCGGCCTTTGCGGAGTGCTACGCGGCGTGGGCATGCTCGTCTTCACGCTCGACAAGGCAACCCGGCCCGATTTGATCGTCGAAGACATGGCCGTAGCCAAGGGCCGCCTGGCCAAATGGGTGGAGTCCAATCGTTTGTCCATTCAGGAGGTGAAGCCGATCGAGGATGCATTGGGAGACGATGTGGATCTGATCCAGGGCATGGCCGCCGGGACGATTGACGAGATGATCGAAGCCGAAGCGCGTCTGAAGGACTGCGCGTGGGCCGGCCAGTTCGAGTGCATCCGGACCGCCTATCCAGGCAACGATCTCTCCATTCTGGACCTTCTGCCCAAGGGCGTTTCGAAGAGTTCCGCGCTCGAGCGGCTGGCCGGGCGGCTGGGCATTCCGCAGGCCGAAACTATGGCCATCGGCGACAACTGGAACGACGAGACCATGCTGGATTGGGCCGGAACCGGCGTCCTGATGGGTAACGCCACCGAGGATTTGCGCGCGATGGCTCCGGGACGAGGCTGGGTAGTAGGGCCGACCAACTCGGAAGACGGCGTAGCCATTGTGCTCGAAACGGCTGTGGCCCAGCTTGGAAATGGCCTCATCCTGGGTTGACTTCTGCTAAAGTTTGAGACAAAGCCGAATTGAGGATCGCGGGTTTTGAGGAAATTCAGCCACAAATCGGTCATCGGCGCATTGGCGCTGTGCTCGGGGTTATGTTCGCCCCCTGCGCGCGCCGCGGAGCACATCACGCTGGCCAACGGCTTCGACCTGGTCTGCAACCGTCACCAGCTGGTAGACGGCAAAGTGCGCATCTACCTCAAAGCTTCGGAACCGGACTTCTTTGAACTCGACCCCCATGCCATCACCGGATACGAGACCGTACCCGACCCCGTCGTGGCACCGGCGGAGCCCGCTTCGGCGGCAAAGCCCCAGCAGCCCGCCCCGCTCAGTCAAACTCCGATTCAGGAGGCGCGACTTACCTCCGGGGATTTGCACCAGATCCTGTCCAAGGCCGGCGCCGAGCACCATGTCGATGAGGATCTCCTCGCCAGCGTGGTCAAAGCCGAAAGTGGCGGCTACATCCGCGCCGTAAGCCGTACCGGAGCGCGCGGCCTGATGCAACTGATGCCCGGAACAGCTCACCAACTCGGCGTTTCCGACAGCTTTCAGCCCGAGCAGAACGTCCAGGGCGGCACCGCCTATCTGGACGCCCTGCTCACCCGATACCACGACAACATCGCCTTGGCGCTCGCCGCCTACAACGCCGGACCGGAAGCGGTGGACCGCTATCACGGCATTCCGCCGTATCATGAAACTCGGGTCTATGTGGCGCGCGTGGTCCATGAGTTCAACAGCAGGATCCTGGCTCGTCGAAGCGCAGCCCAGACAAATCCCGTTCTGGCATCCGCACAAACGCATGACGCCGGGACTACGACTGGCGGCAACGCCGAAACGGGGCGCGATTGAAGAACGCCAAAGTAATCGTCAGCCTGATCGTGCTGGCGCTGCTGGTAGGTTTCGGATTCTGGGCCTACTACCATGTCAATTTCAGCTTCGCCACCTTCCGTTCGCAACTGGCGCTGGCCAACTGGGCCACCATGGCCATCGGCCTGGGCTGCATCTACCTCGCGTACGTCTTTCGCTCCGTGCGCTGGGCATTGCTGCTGCGCCACAATAAAAAGGTTGCCCCGCTCTCGCTCGTCGGCACCCAGGTCATCGGTTTCACCGCCGTGGCGCTCATCGGCCGCGTCGCCGACCTGGTCCGGCCCTACCTCGTCGCCAAAAAGACCGCCCTGCCGCTCAGCTCGCAAATCGCCGTCTACATCGTCGAGCGCCTCTTCGATGCCGGCTCCATGGCGCTGATCTTCTCCATAGCCATGCTGTGGATTCCGGAAACGGAAATCCTCAAAGCCACCAGCCACTCCAAAATGATGGCCTCGCTGGCCCAGCACTCGCCCTTTCTCACCTCGATGGCTGCACGCTTCGGCGGACTGGTTTTGACGCTGTGCGGCGCTCTCTTCCTCGTCGGCGTCCGCCTCGGCGGCGAAGCCTTCGCCCGCGTCTGCGAAGGCGTTTTCGGCGTGGTCTCAAAGAAACTGGGCGCAGCCATTGCCGACCGGGTTCGCACCTTCCGCTCCGGACTCGACACTATGCGCTCCTTCGGCGAATTCGCCGCCACGGCCGCGCTCTCAATCGCCATGTGGGTGCTCATCGCCGGAGCCTATTTCGAAACCTGCCGCGCCTTCACCGCCAGCCCCCAACTTGCCGCCATGTCCCCGGCCAAGTGCGTCCTGCTGATGATCGCCAGCGGCGGGGCCAGCATCTTTCAGCTACCCGTCCTCGGCTGGTTCACCCAGATCGGCATCGTCGCAGCGGCGCTCATCGCGATCCTCGGCTCCTCCGCCGAAGCCTCCACCGCCTGCGCCGCCATGCTGCTGGTCGTCACCTTCCTCGGCGTCGTTCCGGTCGGCCTCATCTGGGCTCAGTTCGACCACGTAAGCCTCCGCAAAGTAGCCGCTGAAAGCGAACACGCGGCGGAAGATGTCCCACCGGCCCCAGCCGAGCCAGGGCAAGCGTAATCTCCGACTTCATGCTCGACCTTAAGTACTCGGGCTGTAAACTCCGGCGAAAATCGACGACTCAACGTTCCATTTCTAGTCGCCCCGACTACGAAAGAAACGCTTCATAGCCTTTGTGGTTGCCAATCCAGAACCGCAAAAATCCGTCCGTTCGCCTGATGGCGAAGGCGCGGTAGTTCAGCGTCACCCGAACCGACCAGATTTCGTGGCCGTGGGCTCTCCAACACTGTTCAACTGCAAAGATGGATGCTGGAGATTGGCCTTCAGCAGAGCAAATTGCTTGTTGGCTCGCCCTCGAATTTCCTGCGGAAGTTTAAGGTGCCATCCCAGAAATCGGTCCAACTTTGTACCCTCCGGTCCGATCCCGTGATGTTGGCAACCCCATCCCATTGCACTACCATGGTTTCTATCATGAAATGCCCCTTCTGCGGCTTCGCCCAGGACCGCGTAGTCGATAGCCGCGAGAGCAAGGAAGCGGATTCCATCCGCCGCCGCCGCGAGTGCGAAAAGTGCGAGCGCCGCTTCACCACCTACGAGCGCATCGACGAAATCCCCTACATGGTCGTAAAAAAAGACGGCCGCCGCGAAAAATTCGAGCGCCACAAGGTTCTCAGCGGCCTCTTACGCGCCTGCGAAAAGCGCCCCGTCTCCGCCGGCAAGCTCGAAGCCATCGTCGACGCCACCGAAAGCTACCTCATGGACGCACCCGAACGCGAACGCACCACCAGCGAAATCGGCGAACTCATCATGGAAAACCTCAAGACCCTCGACACCGTCGCCTACATCCGCTTCGCCAGCGTCTATCGCGACTTCAAAGACGTTCGTGAATTCAAAGAAGAGCTGGAACAGCTCCTGCAGACTCGCGAACCCAACCGCGAAGGTCTGCGCCGCAAATAAGAACGGGATGTTCGGTCCCTCACCGGAGGGAGCAGGGGGCTGCATCCCCCTGAAAACGGCCAAAAATCGGGTTTATGGCCCGGCTCTCAAACCGAAGGAAGCGTCTTCGGCGAACCAAGCACAATCACCACGCCTTTCGTATATCCCGTCTCGGGATCGGCTATCGGCGAAGCGGAAAGCCACACCGCGACAGTCCGCCGGTCCCGCGTCAACAGCGCCACATCGCCATGCCAGGGTTCCAGCAGCGTCATGCGAAAGCTCAACGCCTTGCCGCTCTTTGAAACGGCGCGCAGAAGCGGCATCCCCTTTTCAAACTGTTTCCCCACCAGCTCCGCCGACGGCCAATCCGTCAACCGCTCCGCGGCCGGATTGAGATAGCGCACAAAACCCAGAGCGTCCGTCACCACCACCGCCTGGGCAATCGCCGCCATCGCGCTTTCCAGCCACATGAGGCTCTGCTTCACCTCGCGATTGGCCGCCTCCATCTCGCTCACGTCAAACGTCACACTGGCGACTCCCACCGGCCTGCCGTCAGCGCCGCGCAGCACCCGGCGATGCAGTTCATACGATCGAAAACCGCCCCGCGACGTATAAAGCGAACGCCGGATCGGCTTCAGTTCCCCCTCCGAATGCAGCACGCGCAAAAACTCCCGCCTGTCGCGCTCGGCCTCGTCGGCTGGGACAAACTCCCATACGGCATGGCCGATCAAATCCTTCGCAGCCATCGCGTGCAGTTGGCAAGCCGCCTCGTTGGCCACCCGGACAATTCCCTCCGCATCCACTTCCGTGTAGGAAACCGGCAAATCGCCGTAGACGCTGGCAGGCGACACAGAGTCGCCCGCCCCCAAGCCGCTGAAACCGGCAGAATTCGTGGCACCCCTCGCATTCATCGCGTCCGCCTCTTCAAGCATGCAATCTGCCTTTCTCAGACAATGCCCGGTCGCCGCGCCCCCGTTTGGCCGGAATCTTCTGCAAATCGTCCGCCGACTGGAAGACATCGATCGGGAACAACTCAAGATCGATTGGAATGCGCAGCATAATCGTGCTGTCCCCAATCTGAATCGTGAAGTCGCGATTCCTCTGCAAGACCCGGTTCAGTTCCGCCGAGAGAATATCCTCGCGAATCTTGCGGTCGCACACCGCCAACAGCGAAGACTCGCTCCAGTGGTAGACGCTGTCCTCGGCGCGAAGATTGGCGATCAGAAACGCCGAAACGGCCATGAGGCAATCCTGAATTCCCTCCTGCCCGAATCGCTCCCCCACCACATCCAGGCAGCTCAACCGGAACAACCCGATGTACCCCGGCCGGCCTGCGGCCAGCATCGCGCGTACGTGCTCGATCGCCGCCCCGCCGCCGCGCAAGCCTGCGGCATTATCGTTCGCCACAGAACGATCCTGCTCGTCAGCCAGCTCCGCCTCGCGCGCCGCCGTCTCCGCCCCAAGCCGCTCAAAGAGCCGCTGCGCCTCCCCGCGCAGTTCCTGTATTTCCTCCACCGTCACCGCCGAAGCCAGCGCGAGATTGACCGCCGTCAACTCCTCCGAATCGGGAGCTATCTTGCCCCGCGCTGCCAGCAAGTGCATCAGCATCCCCGCCAGATGGCGCCACTCCTTCTGCCGCGCCTCAAGCGTGGCTTCCGTCCGGCTCCGATAGCCGTCCAACTCGCGAACGATCGAATGAACAGTCTGCAGCAGCTCCTGCTCCGGCTGCGGTTCGCCCAGCCGAATCGAATCCCGCAAAATCGCACTGCGCAAGCGGGCGTGTGCCTCCGCGTCGGGCTGCGGAAGATGAAGCACCGCCCCTTCCAGCAACAGCCCAAGAGCCCGCAGCAACTCGTCGCTCCCGGCAGCCTCTTCGTTTCGAACTTCGGATTTTTGTAAGGCGCTCACGGTTTCAGCGGATTCCTGCCTAATTCTGCGAAAGTTATCGGCACGCACGGCGTTTCCATGAGGCGTCGCGCGGCACCGATTCCCCCTGCTTCATCGAAGGTCCATTTCCGTCTATACAGCTTCCTTTCTGCCTGGTTTTTGATTCAGTTTTACCGGCATACGTTCTCCGAACATCACCCCTCCTGTACACTGAAGGGTTAACTACTATGCACACCAAACATCAAATAGGCATCCTGGGCGCGACCGGCATGGTCGGGCAGCGGTTCATTCAGCTCCTTGAGAACCATCCCTGGTTCCAGATCACCTGGCTGGCCGCCAGCGACCGCTCCAGCGGCAAGAAGTACGAAGACGCCGCCAAATGGCGACTCGACACCCCCTGCCCCGAGCGCATCGCCAACATGACCATCTCGCCCGCAGAGCCCGAAGGCGCCCCAAAAATCATCTTCGCCGCCCTCGATGCGGACATCGCCCGCGAGATGGAGCCGCGCTTCGCCGCCGCCGGTTGCGCCGTCGTCTCCAACTCCAGCGCCTTTCGCATGCACCCCAACGTCCCGCTCGTCATTCCCGAGGTCAACGCCGACCACCTGCACCTGATCGAAGACCAGTCCTGGCGGCGCGACTCCGGCGGCTACATCGTCACCAATCCCAACTGCTCGGCCATCGGCCTGGTCATGGCCCTCAAGCCCATCCAGGACCGCTTCGGCATCGAGCAGATCTTCGTCTCCACCATGCAGGCCGTCTCCGGCGCAGGTTACCCTGGCGTCGCTTCCATGGACATCCTCGGCAACGTCGTCCCCTTCATCAAAAACGAAGAAGAAAAGATGCAGGAAGAGACCCTGAAGCTGCTCGGCAGCCTGCGCGACGACAAGATCGTCCCCCTGCCCGCCCGCATGAGCGCCCACTGCAACCGCGTCGCAGTCGAGGACGGCCACACCGAGTCGGTCTCTATCAAATTGAGCCAGCCCGCCACGCGCGAACAGCTCCTCGCAGCCTGGGCCGAATTCCAGCCCTTGCGCGGACAGAATCTGCCTACCGCCCCCGCCCAGCCCGTCGAATGGCTCGCCGCCGAAGACCGCCCTCAGCCGCGCCTGGACAAGAACCGCGGCAATGGCATGGCCGCCTCCGTCGGCCGCCTGCGTCCCTGCGGCCTGCTCGACTGGAAGTTCACTGTCCTTTCGCACAACACCATTCGCGGCGCCGCAGGCGCAGCCATCCTCAACGCCGAACTGCTCAAAAGCCTCGGCAAACTCGAACCCGTAGCCCTCGCCGCCGCCCGTGCCTAACTCCACCGCGGCAACGGAGGGAGCAGGGGGCTTTAGCCCCCTGAAACCGGACCAAACAACCGGGGCCTTCAGGCCCGGACTCTCCCGCCAAACAAGAAACGATAAGGTTTCCAGATGAACCTCGTAGTCATGAAATTCGGCGGCACGTCGGTCGAGGACCAGACCGCCATTGCCCGCACCGCAGGCATCGTCGCCGGCCGCGTCGCCCAGGGCAAGCGCCCCGTCGTCGTCGTCTCCGCTATGTCCAAAGTTACCGACCAGCTCCTGGCCTGCGCAGCCGCTGCCAGCCGCGGAGACCGCGTCGGAGCCCTCGCCCTCAGCTCCCGGCTGCGCAGCCGCCATCGCGACACCGCCGCGGCCCTGGTGAAAGACTGCGCCAGCCTCCAAACCCACATCGAGCAGGAATTCAACGCCCTCGACGAAGTCCTCCGCGGCCTCGCCGCCATCCTCGAACTCACCCCGCGCATCTCCGACCTCATCGTCAGCTACGGCGAGCGCCTCTCCAGCGTCATCATCGCCCACGCCTTCCGCGAGCGCGGCCTCGACGCCGTCCACGTCG
>Ga0116231_10011666_pt1 | contig 13365 bp, 13 predicted proteins | sample S1TSphgellanicum_2_FD_89695 | JGI IMG/M metagenome (GOLD analysis project Ga0116231, IMG submission 89695) | Host-associated microbial communities from peat moss isolated from Minnesota, USA - S1T2_Fd - Sphagnum magellanicum MG | ecosystem: Host-associated > Plants > Peat moss > Unclassified... | reverse complement strand
TGAACAACAAAGGTAAGAAAAATATTTAAAAAACCAAAAAAAATGAGCAAACTTGCCATAGCTTGCATTTTGATTCTCCAAACTATGAGCCTGTAAGCTTTTTCTTTTTTCGGTCCAGACCGATTGATTGTCCTTCCAAAATGATGCCATGTAAGCTAAAATCACAACTTGATTTGTCTTGGTCTTGGACCTTTGTCTAAAGGCCTTGGGACCAATTTAAAGCTCTTGACCAATAGGAATGCTTGATTTCATTGGACCTTGCTCCTTGGACCCTTCTTTAAAGTGGCCATTAAGTGTGAGCTTTGGAGCTCCAAAAGGATAGTTAGTAAGTGTGAATGCGAAAGTTGCCAGTTTTGACGTCTCCGAAAGAGGAGCGAACCGAAAATGAATTAAGCGACCTTTGGGTACAAAAAAAGGCTGGTCGAGTGTGAATGTGGAAGTTGCCAGTTTTGACGTCTCCGCAAAAAGGAGCCAACAGTCAAAAGAGAATCTACAGAGAAATATCCGCCACTTGCAAAAGCGGAAAAAAGCAGAAATACCAGAAGAAATTTCCGTTTTTACCAACTTATCTTACCCAGTGCAGTAAAAAGTGAAAACAAACCTGACCGCGCGGCAACCGCCGCTGACCGTGAGGTTGCCGTGATTCCTGCCGCGCCTTTCATTCCCGCCCCCCTCCAAGATTCCAGTCCCTGCCCACGCCACCAGATTCCCGTTCCTGACAAATGGGAAATTGGAATAAAGTAAATTACAGGGTGGATACAGCTGCCATGCACATACATACATACATACATACTTGTGCATCCTATATCCGCTGGCTATTTAATTTATTATTATTATTTTTTGTGATGTAGCCGAAATGGCGATCAATCCATAAAGACAGTTGAGCCAAATTTGGCTATAAACATGATATGAATGTAAAAAATATTGAAGCACTGTCCTTCGCTTTTTTGGCTACCCATGCTAGAACGAAACAGATAAATCTGGAGATTAAAAAGAAATAAAAATTCTTGGCATTTGGCTTCTAGAAAACCAAATGTTTTTTTAGCCATTTTGAAAAAGAAAAAAGCCAATTGACTAAATTTAGCCAGAGAATTGAAAATAAATAAAATGCTGGGGGGCGCTGCCATTAGCCTTTGCCAAAATAGGTGATGAATAAAGTTGGGGAAATTAGCAGGAATGTCTTTATGTAGCCTAAAGTGACAATCATCGATAGAAGATTTAGCCAAATCTGGCTATTGACAAGATGTGTATTACAAATCTTTAATTAGTTAACCTTCTATATTCATGGTTACACGCTGAAAATCAAATATAAAAAAATCTGGCGATTTTGACTCCTTGTTGTTCCCCCTCACTTTTGGCGATTGGAGACCCTCCAAAAATAACTTCAATTTATCATTATTTTGTTTTATGTTTCGCCAAATTTTTTAATAAAAAAGGGCTACGACTTCAACCTATAAATTGTGCTCATCCAGTAAAATTGGCTGTTGATGCTGCAGCAGAAGATTTGCAGATCGAGGAGAACTTTGTTTGTGAATTTGGTGCTCTCTTCCGTCATCGATTTTGTTTCTTCGCACTGGTCGCTTGATTGATTTTTATAATATTGTTGTTGTGGCGGTGGTGGTGGTCGATAGAATCTCTCTCCCGAGTCCCTGGAATTCTGTGTCTCTCTCTCTAAAAGAAAAAAGATTTGATGTGTACGGGAGGGGGGCCAAAGGGATTGAGAAAGACTTTGTGACAAATGCTCATTGCTGCTGGTCTTTTAGAACTCTAGAGAAGAAGAAGACGAAGAAGTTTGTGGGTTTTTGTTTCTCCGAGTAGTCATAAATTTCTATTTTGTTGTCTAGGACGCCGATGCCGCTTTTGCACAGAGAGAGCTCGATTTTGATTTGCTGTGACGTGGGTAGTAGTACTGGGTACTATGGCCACAGAGCAGTAGTAGTGTGAAATTTGCCTGCTATCTCCTGTCGAGATTGTGACCGAATTTTTACAAGAAAAAGTTTGGAGCAAGAAGAAGGTCTTGAATACTATTGCTAGCTGCCATGGCGAGTCTCGTCAGGAAAGCAGGGAAAGGATGGTCCAAAGGGCTGGAAAGCTTGAATCATGCTGTGGGGACAAGCTTTGTGGGCAAATACTTCAAAGTGGAAGATCGAAACTCACGCTTTACACAGGAGCTTAGAGCAGGAACGGCCACATTCCTGACCATGGCTTACATTCTAGCAGTCAATGCAAGCATCCTCACAGACTCAGGGGGACCTTGCACTGTCAGTGATTGTACCCCTGTTTGTAGCAATGGTGGAATTGATCCTTCCGTTTGCATTGCAAACGGTTTCTCCTTGGTTCAACCTGGAGTTGAGTGCAAGTTTCCTCCAGTGAATGCAGGCTACAACGCTTGCTTATCGGTGGTGAAGAAGGACCTGATTATTGCCACCGCTAGCTCTGCTTTGATTGCTTGTTTCATCATGGGCTTGTTTGCAAACCTTCCTCTTGCTCTTGCTCCTGGTATGGGAACCAACGCCTACTTTGCCTACACCGTTGTTGGCTACCATGGCTCAGGAAACGTTCCTTACAGATCCGCTCTGGGAGCCGTTTTCGTGGAAGGGTTGATTTTCATGGCCATCTCCGGACTCGGCTTTCGGACCAAGATCGCGAAAGCCATACCGAAACCTGTCAGGCTTTCGACTTCCGCAGGAATTGGACTGTTTCTGGCTTTCATTGGATTGCAGTCTAGTGAAGGTGTTGGACTTGTGGCTTTTGATGGATCCACTCTTACCACACTCGGAGGTTGCCCTGCAGAATACAGAGTTTCTGTCGCACCGGTTATCAGCGTCAACGGCACTACTGAGCTCATGCCAGGTCCGTTCTTGAAAACTCCATAGAATCCATTGCAAACTTGTGTTGCAAATACTCTCATGTACATGTCCTTTCTGAACTTTGATGCAATTTTGGCTCTCTTGGAAAAAGATGTTTTGCAATCAAGTTTTGCTGCGACTGAGGCTCATGTTCCTTATTCAACTTGAGATGATGACTGACCAAACGATTTGCTCTTCTCCTCTGTGTCTAGGAGGAACAACCTCGGCTGCAATCATGTGCATGGGACACCAGATGAGAGATCCCACATTCTGGCTTGCTATTATCGGCTTCCTCATCATCGTCTACGCCATGATCAGAAACGTGAAAGGCTCCATCGTCTTCGGCATCATCTTTGTCACAGTCGTATCCTGGTTCCGTCACACCAAGGTACAAACAAACAAACTCAGGACTCTCCCGGTTTCTTCCAAAACTGTTTTGTTCTTGGAGCTTTTTGTTTCCTTTACTCTTCTCTGTACCTGTTGTTCTCTATCTTTTCACTATCTGCTGCTGCTGCTGTTCTTCTTCTCGCACAAAGTCAGTTTGTTTTGCACTTGTTTTAGCTTTCTCTCTACAAGTATGTTGTTCTTCATCTTTTCTCTACCTGTTGTTGTTGTTCCTCGTCTTCTTGCATATGTGCTTGCTTTGTAACGATAGGAAAGGACAAAAGACCTTCTCGACCAGAATTGTGGTGTCTCGAGCAATTCTGATCATTCTGCTGCACTGGGGTTTTGCAGGTGACGTACTTCCCATACACGGCTGCGGGAGATGCAGCATTCGAGTACTTCAAGAAAGTGGTAGACGTACACAAGATACAGAAGACGGCAGGAGTGTTGAGCTTCAGCCAATTCGGAACAGGCAGACTCTGGGAAGCGCTCATCACATTCCTGTACATCGACATCTTGGACACGACAGGAACCTTGTTTTCCATGGCCAAATTTGCAGGTTTCGTAGACGCGGAGGGCAACTTCCCGGGTCAGTATTTCGCATTCATGAGCGATGCAACTTCCATCGTGGTCGGCTCATTACTGGGATCTTCTCCAGTCACAACCTTCATCGAATCTTCAACAGGAATACGTGAAGGAGGTCGAACGGGTATAACAGCTTTGACGGTTTCTTTCTACTTCTTCTTGTCTCTGTTTTTCACACCCCTTTTGGCTTCCATTCCTCCATGGGCCGTGGGTCCTCCGCTCTTCCTAGTTGGAGTGATGATGATGAAGTCCGTGCTGGAGATCAATTGGGAGGATCTTCGAGAGGCAGTCCCGGCATTTGTCACCATTGTTCTCATGCCCTTGACGTACTCCATTGCTTATGGGCTTATTGGAGGTATCGGCACTTACATTTTGCTGCACTTGTGGGACTGGATTTACCTCGGTTATGAGAGACTACGCTTTGGTCCTGCCAAGAAGGCTCATCCTGCTGGCTCTGAGTCTCCTCCAGAGCCACAGAAGCTTGATGCTCATGTGCCTACTGTGGAAGCTTTCGATACTACAGGCGGAGAAGACTTGTAGGAAAATGGTGCTGCAACAACCACAACAACAACTCAAACTCAGGTTTCAACCACAAATTTGTGATCTCAGGAACCAGGTTTTTTTCAAGATTCATCATCTCTGGGCGGCAAACCAACTGTTGGTTTGGTTTGCTCCTCATGTGGTTGAAGAACCTTAAAGCTTGAACTCCTTACCTTTTTAGGAGAGGGGAAGGGGGCCTTTACCACAATGTTTTGCAAAATCCAATATAACTTGTAAATGCTGAAGCATAAAACACTTGTACCCAACTTCCACTCTTGAGCCATGTATCTTGTTGGCTTTGGGTGAGTTGGTTCAAACCTTACATATAAGGAAGAAGCACCAAATTGTACCTATGCGTAAAGACCTCCTGTGGATTGGATTTTTCTAGTGTATTTAGAGATTGTGTTGCAGATTGCAAAACCTTGTGCGGGGCATTTCAGAAAACAGAATGCCTGCGCCTGTGTGGTGTTTATGCTTGGTAAAGCCCCAGGCCATGGGCTTTCCCAGAATTGATCGGGCTCCTCACGCAAGATGGAGCTGAGTGCAAGCTGCTTGCATTATTTCGATAAAGCCCATGGCCTTGGGCTCTACCCTACACTTTCAGTGTGTAGGAGAAGGGCCTTAGTACAGGCCCTTCCGTGATTTGAGATCTGTGCTCGAGGCCAGTAGGATGAGGGAACAGGTCGAAAATCACCCAACGGCCTGTACTCAGGTCCTTTTCCTAAGTAAAGCAGAAATGGGATTTTTTCACTTTTTAGAAATAGTGACAGGCTGGCTGGTACCTTCTTCCACTGCAGAAAATCCAGCTCGCTGAAAAGAGGTTTCTTCAGGTGAGGGAGCTAAAAATACAAAGGAAAACATCAAGGCAGTGCTTTACAGACCCAAAACTTTTAGAATATGCATAGGATCATACCTGTTGGGAACATGACACTTCAAATTTAACCGGCTTGATCTATCAGTATTTCTGATTTTCTCAATTTTTTACTTTCTCTAGACCTAGCCAGCAAATAAGAAAAAATCTGATGTACAGAACTGGAAATTAGAACTTTATGGAAATACGCGCACCCACCCAGCATTGAGAGAACATGCGTCCAGTAAAGGAATAAAAATGTTCAAAGCCTACTTTCAAAACTTTTCTGCACTATGAAAGTTGAAAATAAAATAAAATAAAATTGTGTGGAGAGAGTTGCTGCTCAGGAGTTGATACCCCACCCAAAAAAAAAAGAAAAAAAACATGTAAAGATTGCAAACCATGTTTCACTTCAACCACATGGCTTGGACTACAGTGGACTTTATCTTTCTACTTTCAAAGAAAGTTGAGCTTTCCAACTCCATCCAAAGTGGGTCCATTGCTCACAAGGCTCCTTGATGCATTTTGAGGGGCACCCAAATACGACAACAACACAGAAAAGTGGCGGCTAGTTCATTATTTTCATTCCCTCTTTCTGTGACCTTGAGAGTGCAAGAGTGAAGGAGTTCACAAGGTACCTCTTCTCCCAAGGCCCAGGGCAAGAATCCAGGAACAAATTGTTTTTTGGACAAATAAACCCTTGATCCAATATACATAATAGAGTTTTTTTTAAAAAAAAGGTTGTACCTGGTTCAGCCTGCTTTTGGTACTCCCTTCATTTTTTGTCACTTTTTTAAAAATTCATAAATTCGTTAAAAATTTGATCAAATAACAAAACTTATAGCATAAGATTGTTTGAAATATGCTATGCTTCATATTTAATGCACTTGTGCTTGCTTTTAACTCTTTATTTCAAGATTTCCATTGAGAATCACATTCAAGATAAATTTTTTAAAAACATTTTTAAAGATGTAAAAAAACAAAATAATTTTAATTATGACACCCAATACAATCAAACAATTTAAATGCTCACCCAACCAATTTCAAACTAGTATCAAACCATTTCATTAAATTTATTTGTTTATTTATTTATTTATTTATTAATTTAGTGGGTCTTCTTGGGGTAAACAGCCTAGAAAGGATGAAAGAAACCATTTAACCACAAGGTGTCCAAACTAATCTACTTATGTAACTGGTTTCTGTGTCCTACACATGCATGGAAATAGCTTTTTTTTTCCCAAAAGACATTGGCAACTATCTGTGGAACAGGCCTCAGCAGAACCCATTATTTTCACCTAACATATTATGGCTGCTTGCCTTACGGGGCTTGTCATGTTCAACGATAGAATGGGTCCCCTACTTTTCCATAGTACATATAAATTTTCCTAACTTTTTTCATCTTTTCAAGTTGACAATTTTCTGCGGCTGGGCTCCAGGCAATTAACAACTAACATGTCTGAAGAGACTTTTTTGGTTTGTCAGATTTATATTATATCAAGACATTCAAACTTATTTGGGCTTTTCACAAAAGAATCTGAAAACTGGTTTCTATAACGAACTTGTTTGCACTGTTGAATACTTTTTCCATGTACCTGATGCTACCATAGTGGCCACTTCAATGGATTGCCAAAATGTGAAATGTACTACTAATTAATGGACTTGCTGACATGTAAGCTAACAATTTTGCTCTTTTGAGATTTGTTTGTGATAGTAGGGTCCTTGAAGTCTGATTGCCTTCTAGAAAATTGGAACATGTGGTGGGGGGGTATATTCAAACTTCGTCAACAAAAGTTGATGTTTGCTTATGTTGCAAGTGTACCATAGTTGGTTTCTTCATCATATGGTGTACACCTCAACATATGGACATGTGTGTCCAATTGGGTAAACAATATAAAATGTCAAAGTAAATTATTCTTTTAAAAAAATAACATTAAGGGGTCTAAAACTCTGGTGATATTGTACAACACGAACGGGTTTAGGATCGAAATTATGTATGATTATTACATAGTTATGAAATTTATGTTCTTGGTTGTAAAATTATCCTCTCACCTTTCTATTGGCTATGCAAAGCCTCTCCATTCTCCTACCATGAATTACACACAAACAACATCAAAACTATTCAAAACCAAAACTTCAATTCTCACAAACTTTGTATTCATACCATAACTTTGTACAAATGAAGGTGTTTCTCAAGGTCCCAAACACCTCTTTATATACTAACCAAAAGAAAACTAATCAAGAAACTTCCTAAACTTATTCACCACATGGTTCCCTAAATAATTAAAAGGGAACAACATCACATGGTTCCCCATGTGATTTCACAATTAATCACAAGGAAATAATATCACATGGTGCATAAGTCAATGCACCATAACAAAATTATGAAATCTTACACCCAACTTACCCCATTAAACAATTACCTAAATAACTATGTAATCAAGTTACACATCAAGTTACAACACCATTCCCAAAAGGTTGTGGCTGAACTAAGTTATATTGTTAAAAAAGTTGTTGACAAATTGCATGGGCTTAGGTCATGTGTGAAATGTGCAAGGTTAAACCATGGGGTTTCACCCATATGTTGATATTGTCACATCTTACACAAATTTCTTATCACCAATCAATATCATACACACTAATGTAAAACATGTGATATGTATATTTGTAGGGTTTCAACTTCTCTCTTCTTTGGGATGGCAACCTCAAGGACATGCCTAATAACACCCTTGGTATTTGAGATTAATTTTTTCTAGTTTGGGGATGTCCTGTACATGCTTGGGCAATGCCAGGGAGAATGGAGGATGGCGGTGGACAATGGGACAATCAATGAGGGATGCGAATGGTCAATAGGGGATGTCGGGGGGATGGTTGGGGATGGCAAAGATGAGGATATAAGATGATAATGATAGTGGAGAAGGTGAGAAATGATAGTGGACAATGGGGTACAACATGGGATGGTGGCAATGCCAAGGAAATAGTGAAAAACATTCGGCAATGTCAAGTTTACACTAGGGAAACATTAAGGTATGTTGTGACATCGAGGAACGATAGAGGAAATGAAAAAATATATTAGGGAAACGACAAGAGGCAATTGGCCCATCATTCTACTACTTACCCTTGGCATCCAAGTAAGTCCAAACCTTTTCCCATACCTAAATAGAAATTATAAGTTTCTAAAGAGGTGATTTAGAAAATTATTGTTGGTAGGGAACCCAATAAGGACTTTAGGGACATCCCTTTTGACAACCATGTATATTGTATTTTGACATTAGTTGAAGATGTGACATGAGTGACATATGGATATAATCACATAGTTTACATGACACATGTGTCATGAGAGAAATGTCAAAAATGTGACATTAATGAAATCACATAATTTATCTTACACATGTGTCATGAAACAAATGTGGAAAATGTGACATTGGTGACATATGAATGAAATCACATAGTTTACCTGACAAAAGTGTCATGAGACAAAGCCTACCATCATAGAAAATATTGTATTATTAAACTTGCCTTCTTAAAGACAACCATATTCTCTTGTAGTGCATATAGGGTAAAAACACCAACTCTAGCATTATGAAAGTATTTTTATGATGTGTGTATATAAAGACAAAGGTGTTTGATTTTAGAATTCACCATGGGAAATTATAGATTACGAATACCTATATAATTTTTGTAATTTTGCCCTAGGTAAGAATCCAATTTAATCACAATAGATATCCCAAAAATCAAACAAAGTTATGTCTAGAAATGTTTTTTCCAAGAGTGTTTTACAAAATGGCCCCATTACGTATTCATATTTTCCTTTTATAGTTTCATCATCTTTTAATCAAGATTGATTGAATTTTTGTGGAGGCATCCTATGAGGTCACAAATTTTCTACTTCCATAGGCAACCACATAATCTCTTAAGCAAGGCCCTGAATGAATCGTTGAAGAGGAATGGTTATTCCATAGAGAATATGGATGAAATGTTGAATACAAATGGTTGATGTGTTTGATCAAGAAGTTTGGTGGTTGTGTCCATTCAAGAATTTTGAGTATGTTTTCAACTATTCTAAAAACCAGAGATCATTTGCACATAATCAATAGGAAGGAGGACGGAAGTTTAGGGTTTGCAATTTTAGTTGTGGTTGTTATTTTTTGAAGCTCCAAGCAATGGAGCTAGTGTCAAGTAAAATGTCAAAGAATTTTGATGTTTAAACACTACAAAAGGATTTATAAACATCTTCTTTACATAAGTTCATAGCAAATTTCAATGAGCTTCTAGGTATATTTGCTTGCTCTTGATGATCATGGGTTGTCTATTTGTTTGCCAACAAAAGAGAAGATTTTGAATTTGAAGCTTTGAATTAGGTGGTATATTTTTCACGTAGCCCAATGGCAGTTAATGTGGAAAAAAAAAGTGTAAGGATGGAAGGAAGGGAGTGCATGTGGAAAACATTGTTGAAAGGTTGAGGTTTATGATGTGCTCAAGTTGATGATTCAAGGATCAAGAAACAAGAACATGGTAGCAAAAAAGAAGTTGATAATGGTAGTGTTCTTGGTTGTTCTTGTGACAAGTGTACTTTGTGAGGAGGGCAAGAGTTGCAAACTCAAAACATATTGGACGAGTGTAATAAGCCATCATTCCCATTGGTCACAAACCATGGATATTGATATGGAAATTTTCAAGCAATTCAAAGAAAAACAAAGCCCTATGCAACAAAAAAAAATCACAAACAACACTATGATTATTACCTTTGAGCCCCCCCCCCCCCCCCCCCCCGCGGCCAAAAAAAAAAAATTATGGGAATACTCTTACTCAAAAACATTTTTTAGTATTTCGTGGCCCCCCCCCCCCCCCCCCGGGGGACACTTAATGTAAAGTTTGGGATTTACATGTGTCAAATGATCATTTTTAGGGGGTATTAGATAATTGTCCAACCTATTTTTTATCACTATGTTATTATCTAATTTTCTAATATATACATATTAAAGCCACCCTATATTAATTATAATCAATTATTTTATATTATTACACTAAATTGATTATTTGAATAAAATGTACCTTATTTTAAAACTAATTATTTATAATTTATACTTGACAACCAATATATTACACCTTATATTTTTACTCATTTTTTTCTACTTTTTAAAATTAGTGTCCCCCTTGTGCTCTAGCCATACACATGTAGTTCCAATAAGGAAGACTTTATTCTATGCACATTTTGTCCTAGGTCAAATTTTCAACTTATGCATTTTCCAAGTTTGATTAGATAATTTCAAATGTTTTTTTTTGAAAGTGCATAAATTGGTTCATCTCCTTTCATTCTATGATGGGCAAGTAGCATAGAAAATTTTCATGCTAGGATTAAATTAGTGAATTGATATAAGTCACCTATGAGTTTGCCAAATACACATAGTAATTATGACCATGGTTCACTTTTGGTTGTAGGTATTAGCCACAACATAGTCACTGTTTTCAAATGAGCATCCCCATGCACATGTGAATGCCTATTTTACAACATGTTTTATCTATCAACATTACAAAATGTAGAAGTCCACATCTTTTTCATAACCTTTTTTAGATGGAATAACAAAATTGTCCCCAATCTATAGGAGTTTTCCCATCTTTTATCCATCTTGTAGGCCTTCCAAACCCAATTCTTCATCTTCCTAAAGAAATTGTGTGTTTTTAAGGCAAATTTTAACAAACCTCCAATCAAGAACATGATACTTTCATTTAAACCATGATGCCAATCCCTTTCAAAACAAAATGCACATGCAAGGAGCCTTATTCCAAGCCTTGTTGGGTTAGAGACAAAGAAATCATAAATAGAATAAAATTTATTATAGTTAAGACTATTATCACAAGCATAAAGATTGTTTCTATCAATATGCTCAGGCTTAGTATTCCAAAAGAACCTCGATATTATTTTGCACTTGAGGTTTTGTAAGATGAAGGCACACAAAAAAACATTATTCCTTACACAATCTTCAACATTTTATAACCTCTTCTTGGGGTTATGAATTTGTTCATTCATTAAAGCCCACTTTACCACAACCCTTGTTCAATCCATGCCCTATCCCAAAAAGATGCTAAGTCATATTACACCCATTATTAAGACTAAGGTATCAAATAACAAAGAATATTGTTTGACAACCTTTGAATCGCCCATCACACCCATCACTCCATACCAATGTTGTTTGGCAACCTTTGAATTGCCCATCACACCCGTCACTCCATACCAATGGTGTGCTATTTTGATTCCACAAGATGACAACTATCCCAATGCATCAAAAAACAATGTTGCATGAGCATGTTCATTGTCATTTGAAACATAAAAGTGTGTTTCCTTATGATTTTTTTGTTATATTGCCTTCTCCAATAGTTTGGTCTATTTGGAAAGTGATGTGAATCAAGATAGTAACTTGAAATGAATGCCAATGCATGGACTAAATTTCATTTTGCATTTCAAAATTGTAATTATTTGCAAAATCAATATGGGACAAGATTATGTATGAAGGTAAACAATCCATACTCAACCTACAATACACATCTTCCCACCTTACAATGAAATTGTGGATCACAAACTTTCGTAGGTTTGGTTGTAAGTAATTGAACAATGTAAAAACCAAAGTGTCAAGTTGAAAAATTCTTTAATCTACTTCTTAGGGATTTCATCTTCACCTACCCCAATGAGTTGTTATTAAAACCAATTAATCATTAGTAGGCAAAGTTTCATGAGGATAGATAGGTAAGGTACTTGCTCCACATTCATGATAATTTCCCATTAGGCATTTTAACTTATGTGGGCAAAAGCATACTCGGGTGTCACAATTTCAACAAATTAGACTCCCTTTTCAAAGTTCTTTTTTAATGTAGTTGAAAATTGGTTTAAAATATGAATATTTAAATGATATTGAAAATAACATTTTTTTCCATTTCCAATTTCAAATCATGATGCTGTAAAACATTAGAAAATATCTCAAAAGAAATTGTTTAAAAATAATTATTTTTAAATGCTTAAAAGAACTTGTAAACTAATTACAATTTTTGAAATTTTAAAAATCCATAGCATAATAAATTAAAATCACATTCCATTCATTCAATGAATTTTTTGTTTCTTATACATAGTTCATCCAATGTCCCAAAGTTTCAAACATATAAGATTAACACATTGTAGAATAAAAATCAATATCCATGAGTTTTGTAGGTGTGATAAAAAATGTGAGAAAAATTCAAAAGTTTATCATTTATTGACTATACACAATTTTGATTTGATTTTTTCATTTTTGAAAGGTTAATTATGATATCTTTAGATAGGTTAATCCTTTTCTTATTGTTTCAATGGATTTTATTTTATTTATTTTCTTGTACTTAAGGAATACAAGAAAAATTGTCATTACGATGTCCATGTAAGGTCATCATAATGTGCAAACACCCATGCCATTGTTGTAATTTTGGTTTGGTACAAAGACAATCTTCCCACAACCTAGCAACTCCAAAATATATACTATCTAGGAAGGCCTCATTGTTTATGGTGTCTAAAGAATAGATGGAACCCTCTTCTTGATGCACTTATCGCACTAAAAATTAGCAAAAATAAACTAGATGTGAAAAAGTTATAACCCTTCAAATTAGGAAGATTGTTTTTACAAAAAATTCTCAATGCAACAGCTCATTTTAAATCACTCAAAATGAAAAAGAAATGAGAAAGATCTGGCAAAGTGTTTGGTGAAGTACTGACAATTCACCCTCTGTTTTATCCTCTAAGACCCCATGCATTGAACAAAGTCTGAAGGGAGAGTTTTGCTTCACGGTCGTCGTTCGCCTCTTCAACTGTACCGCATCAATTCCATGGCCAGTTTTATATCTTTTGACCACCACAGGATCTGACTTGATGTTTTGACCCGATTAGTATTTTCCCAAGGAAACATGCGCTTGGCCCCCTTTTCCGATCTCCTCCCCTATTTTGAGCTCCTATGGTTTGGGTTGCATTAACCACTGAAACAAAAGTTCGTCCTCATTTACAGTTTCTAGATGACTAGGATCGCCTGGTGCTCAGACAGTTTCAGGAAGATGTCCAAGAAGGCCTTCACCTTCGACAACGGGAGACTCGGAGCCAACTCCACGATCTCCATAATAGACAAATTTATGGTATCCCAAGAC
>Ga0116231_10011665_pt1 | contig 13365 bp, 5 predicted proteins | sample S1TSphgellanicum_2_FD_89695 | JGI IMG/M metagenome (GOLD analysis project Ga0116231, IMG submission 89695) | Host-associated microbial communities from peat moss isolated from Minnesota, USA - S1T2_Fd - Sphagnum magellanicum MG | ecosystem: Host-associated > Plants > Peat moss > Unclassified... | reverse complement strand
TGTGGGAGGGGGTGGGGGCGGTGTGTGGTGGTTTTGTTGTGGTGAGGGTGTTTTTAATTCCCCTTCCTTGTTTTTTTTTTTTTTGGGGGGGGGGGGGAGGGGGAATCGCCAGATTTCTCTATTGGGTTCTCTTCACTTTTTGTTTTTCTGTGATGTAGTTAAAGTGGCAATCATCCATAAGATATTTTACCCAATTTTGGCTATAAATAGGATATAAAAGTGGAAAAATTTTAAGCATCCTTCATATTTTTGGCTATATGCTAGAACCAGCAGTGGGTGTTTTTTGGGGGAAAATTCTTTGCTTTTCTTTGACCTGGAAAACTTTGATTATGATCCCCTAATTCTCCAGATTTCATATTAATTTTCTTGAATAGCCAATTTTTTTGCAAGAAGTTCCAAGTTCCAGCAGGTAGTCAAAATAAAAAAAGGATCCTCAAAAAAATTACTTTCATGTACAGTAGTTTATAACAAAATTTGGCTAAATCAAAATTTGGCTAAATCTTCTTGTCGACAATTGCATAGTTTGGCTACCTCACAAAATTGGGGAAAAAATAAATAAAAACTTGGTGCAAAGCTCTAACTATTTCCTCTCTAAAATTGCAAAGGATCTTATGCCTATAGTATAGGAGTAAGTTCTTACATGCATTAAGATCCCTTTGAGGGCCTAGTCCTTCAGAGGGGGAAAGGTTTTATGTCTATGAGTAAGCATAAGAGAGAGAAAAGACAAAAGGACTTAGGCCCACTTTACACAAGGAGTCAAGACCATGGTTTAACCCAAATCAAGCAATTGAATTGATGCAACCAATGAAATTGGTCCCAAGGGTTTTACCCTAAGAGTCAAAGCCAAAAACATTTTTTTAAATATTTTAATTTATGATTTTTTGGCTATGTATTGATCCCAAGGATGAAAAAGGATATCAATCAACTTGGGTTACTAATTTGCAACCCTAAAGGCCAATGTCAAGGAGCATTAAAATATTAGTCAAGAAGAAGTTCAATTTGTTGTTCAAACAATATAAAATGGACAAATTGGCAATTGATGTATCAAGGGATGAAAAGCATATAAATGCAAGTTTTCTAAGTCCATTGATCAATGGTGAGACCAAATGTGTACCATATTGAAACATTTTATTGCATCTATGAATCACATGGAATTGCTTCAATATAAAGGCAACCTAAATTGTTGAAAAACAACCCCAACTTCAAAGACAACATCACTACAAGTGGGTAATTAGAATTTTCACGAGCAAGCAATTGGTATGTTTATCAAATGATGAAAAACCAAAATCATCGTGTTAAAAAATCTTGACAAAATCAATGTTTTATTGGAAAGAATTATTATCAAATGGATCAATTCGTGAATGTGAATTGTAAACATGATATTTATTGAACTAGATGATGTAACCAAGAAGAACATTACACTTTCCCATTTCAAATTTGTTTCATAAACTGTGTTTTCTAATAATGAATGAGCTTGTGCAAATTTCAAAAATAGTTTTTTAATTTTTAATTATTTGTCTTTCTTCATTTTCAACAATTTTCTCCTCATTGTTTTCATCTTCAACTTTTGCTTGGATAATGTTTTTAAGGTGTTGTTGTTGGCACATTTATTTGATACCTTGTTTCCCACATGAAACATCATGTCATTGTGTTGAAATTGTTCAATAAGTTGTTTGATGTTGCAACTTGTTCCAAGGCTAAAGGCATGAAAAGGTTAGTAGATTAGAAGATTGTTTCATATTTGAACACACTTTCACAAAATGTGAAAGAATGCAAATAAGTGAATCCTAACACACTTAAATGAATTTTTCATTTTATGAATTGAAATTTTATGTGTCTTGAATATTTAGGACAAGATATAAAGGATCAAAACTTGTTTAAATTGAGACATGTTTAAATTGTTGAAAATGTCTTGAAAATTAAATGTTGAAAATGGGTTCACATTCTCCATTTGGAGATTTGAAACCAAATTAACTAGTCAAAATTTTGATTAAGATTTAGATTGTTGATTTGATTTTCAACCACTAAAACCTAGGAAACAAGGGTCAAATGACACTCAATTGTAACAAGCAATCCAACATTGGAAAAATTTCTTAAAAGATTAGAATTTTGTTTCTAAATCTTTTAAAATCAAAATATATATGTGAAAGTTATGAGCTTACAAAGTTATAAGATTCATAACTTGGTCAAATTAATAATTTTGAAGACTTTCAAACGTTAAGAATTTTTTTTCATTTTGATGTAGTCTTCATTGATAATCATAAAATATATTATTGTAATACATGAACAATTTTAGCACAAATTAAATTATTTCCTTTTTTCCTAATTTTTGAAAAAAAATTTAATACATTTGCCAAAAAAATTTTAAATCAAAAGATGTGCAAGATTTCAACTATTAGGTTTGAACCATAAACCTTAAAGTTCTAGAACTGAAGATTAAAACAATATAGACACATCAAACCATCCCACAACCTTAAAACAAACATGTTTATATTATTTATAACCATTTCCTTCCAAAAAATTCAGAATTAAAAAACCAAGTGCCAATGTTAAGATTTAATATTTAGTTAATTATTTAAAAGTTTGTTGCCAAATCTGATCAAGGAGTATGGTAGGAAAGAGAATGTCGATTCCCTCCAAGTTTGAGTCATGATGTCTTGTGAGTGTGGGTTGCCATTTCTTTTCCAACATGCATCATTTTGGCGTCAATTTGTATTAATCATCATCTTTTTTATTTTGTGCAAATTGACTACACCTTGAGCTCAAACTTTTGAATTTGTCCTAATCCCATTTTGAAGTTCCCAACAACCCTCTTTCTTTTGGGAACTAAAAAATGTGTGTTAAGTTTGCATTCCATTGCAAAACAAAGAATCAAAAGTTAACCCTCAATACCACTTAACAAACCTAAGAGTGTGTCATTTGATATTAAAGCTTTGGTATGAATTTTGATTCAAAAAACAAACCCATGTCAAATATGAAGACCAAACATAAGCAATGTGAGGTTGAACTTGAAACTATTGTGAAAAAATCCATCATTATTTAGCAAGGTTCAAACCTAAATTCATTCAAAATGAATCCCAACAAGATCATGAGGACAAAGAGGACGAATCTTACCACCATTATAACCATATGGAAGAGTTGGCACTTTTTTTTTTTCATTATTGAACAATTAACCACCTTTATGCATGCCATACATTTTAGACTTTACTAAGGTTGATGGAGATCCTCAATGGGGGATATTAAAAAGGAATGAGATTCAAACCAACAAATCCCAATAGTTTAAATGGTGTCCGAAACCAAAATTTTGTTGATGTTTGGATTCTTAAAATGCTAAAATTATATCCATGTGTCTTCAAAATTGATTGGGATTTCATGGTGGAGTTGGTTCAATCCAATGTCAGTCAATTTTTGGTTTTTATAAGAACTATTAGTCTAGGTCTAATTTTTTTTAAGATGGAAGATTCTTTGATTATGAGTCTAAGGAATGTTTTCAAAAATTAAAACCCATTGATTCCAAAGCTAAGTCAAATTTCTTAACCAATGGTTCTGAGGCTAATGAATCCAACCTTTATAAAAACCTCCAATTCAAAACTTAAGTTAGGGTTCATTCCAATTTAGTTTTAGTGACAATCCCATGTGCCTTGCCCAAAGTTGTAACGAGAAAACCTACAAAACTAACAACGAACACCTTAGTTTTATCCCATGTGTAATGTTCAACCATTTAATGAAGAAACCATCAAAGGTGCCTAAAGGGAAGGGCTTCTCCTAAAAGAAGTGCAAAAAGTTCAATTATTAATTACATTTTAGACCTTACCTAAACCTTATTTAAACTTAAGACATGAACCTTGCATGAAGGGTCATAAGACCCTTGAGTTGGGTCTAGGGTTGAGTCCAATTGACCTTGGTTTTTTTCAAGTTAAGTCCAAGTTTTTCTTCTTTTATAAGCCCATTAAATTTAATTTTTAGACCCAAACCCGTAACTAAACCAAACAAGAAACCCAAAACTAGATAACATTGGTTAAATCTTACTTGAAAAGGTATGTTTCAATGTCTTGGTGGAAGAATGTGAAGGAGGGCAAACCCATCCTTGGGTGGTACCATTAGGAAGCACCTCAAAGAAGGGTCAAGGAACGAAAAACGGCCAAATCATTTTCTTGGGCTCTTTACTTTCAATATTTTCATAATTATAAATTATTTTTCTCATGCTCATCAATTGCATGCATTAATATATGGCTTGAAGTTTATTTTGAATTTAAAAAAATTGAACATTGTTAAAAATTTGTGTTCTTGATTAAAATGGCCCTTTTAAAATTTGATAACTTAACTTTGGAAATTCATAACTAAATTAGACTTACTTGATTAATTGTCAAATAAAAACCTAAAAATATAATGATTTCTAAATTACCTTATGAAAAAAATTCCCAAGAAAATTCTCAAATCATGTTTCAAGTTTGTGTTCTTAACCAAAAAGTTCAAGGAAAGGAACTAACATTATGTTCATGAATTTTTTTTAATGCAATGATTAGGAACATCAAAACAAACAATATTCTTAATATTATTGAAATTCCAAAATCTATGGAACCTAATAAATATACTCATTAAAAAAATTTATGAAAACATTTATTAAAACGTTTTTTATGATTTTTCAAAGTTCGATGGATCTAAGAAAATCAAGGTGTGACATTCCTAGTGGGGGGATCTCTATCCCAAAATAGAAAAAAACAAAATTTGTCCTAGAAAACTCCAATTACATTTGAAAGTATAAACTTAAAGACCCTGAAACAATTTGAATGACAATTTACAACATTATGTCAAGGCATACATTGAGTTCATGCAAGGGATCAACCACATGCATGAACTTGATTGGGATTGTTAGTTTGTAATGGGATTTCAAGCTTGGGCCAAAAACAAACATGAGGAAACGTGACATGTTTCATTGTCAAAAGTAGTTACTTAAAGGAAACATTATTTAGTCCAAGGTGAAGTGAAAAGTGCAAGCCCAAGAAGGAACATAATTTCTAAAACAAAAAGTCATGTTGTGAAAAACAATATGGAAAAATAAGATGTTTTGCAACTAGGTTTACAATTGGGTTTTGCAACTATTATAACCACGTTGCAATTAGACCATTACAACTACTATGGAACAAAAATATAACTATGTTGCAACTACACGAGCAATGATGTATTGACATGGTTTTCATTCATCATCAAATATGAAATCATTAGAGACAACATTAACAACAAATCATCAATGGACAAATGGTAATTTTTAATTGATTTTGATATTAAATATTTTTATTAATTTAATTTATATTATTCAACTTAAGGTTAGTAAGATGTTGACATGTGGCACTTAGGTCACGATGTAGGTAGGCCTAACTACCTACCTAAGTTAGGTTAGGATAAGTAAGTAAGTAATTAGGCCTAGGTAGGTAGTTAGTTGATTAAGAATAAACTAACTAGGTAGGAAATAAAGTAATTTGAGACTATTTTATTTTATTTTGGGTTTAACTTCCTTTTATTGGTTCATCCCAAATGCCACTTGTTTTTAAATATTTCTTGACTTATTTATATATATTACAAACTCAAAAAGTAGGACAAACAATATGGGATAAAAAATTAAATTTCATCCTAGTTGCAACTTACTTGCAATTATTATTTAGTAATTAAATAATAATTATTTAATTAATTCTAGTCTAAATTGTTAATTCTAAACTTTTCAAATTTGGTGGTAAAGATCAAGTTTTTTTAACGAAACGTTGAAAATATCTATTTAATCATTTAGTGAGGCAAAAACATTATTAATATCTATTGTTGCATCATATGGTGGTTCCCAAATCAAAATTTCTCTCTAAATTTCCAATCTCCAAATGGTCATTTGTTAATTTTGAACTTTTGAAAAGTCTATAATTAACTAAATACATGATATATTGTACTAACATAGTCTACCTATTAATTATAATATCTAATAATTAATAATATTAATTTTTAATATGGAATCTACATATTAATATATAAAAAAATAATAACAATACTTAATATTAATAATAACAACTAATTTAATCATAATTATTGTAGCTAGTAGTTGGGTAGGGTAGGTTAATTAATGTAACCTACTAGCTAGTTATAAGTCTATTAGACTAATAAAAATAGGTTTATATTACCTAGCATAGGGCTATTTATATAGGGAAAACCTAGTGTCCCAATTAATTGTATTATTGCAGATCATATTTGATAATTAACTACAAAACATGTGAAAGTGCCAAATTTAATGGACAATGGTAATGCATATATGTGGCTTGATTGTATGTGTCAAGGTCGTACACTAGTTGCAAAGTAGTTGTTGACGAATGTTTCATGTATTTCAATTGTATTATAATTGTCATATGTAATTTTCATGCAATTTGTTAACAAAGTCAAACATGATGAACACAACTATATATATCATGCATACATTCATTCATATAAAGGTCCATCTTATCATTAATATGCAACTATAATAAAATTCCATGAATTTCTAACATGGCATTTTATTTTTAAATTCCTAATATTTCCATGGGATAGTTGTAATGTAGTTGTAGATTAGTTGTTTTGGAACTTTAATTGCAAGGCAACAAAGTTTTTATAAACACAATCTCTCATAGTGAAAGAATTGAATTGTGGGCATGACATGATTCCATAAGGGAAAACCCAAAACACATTCCAATTACAACAAAGGAAAATGGTAGTTTATAATAATAATAAAATCTTCTAAGGGGAGCAATCCCTAAGGGCATTTTAGTGGGAGGTCAAATTTAGGGCCATGCTTCAATTTGAATAAAATGGGGCATTAGTCAAAAGAGTTCCCAAACCAAAACAATTTAGACTTTTAAATTTACTTTTTGTTTATCAATTTGATAAACCTTTTGTCTTTCTAGGAGTTATGGAACACACCTTGGTTTTGCATTTTGCTACAAAATTGAAAGTTAGCATGTTATTTACCATCAATACCACTTGACAAACATGTATTATTTATTTATCCCATTCCTTGAAAAAGTTATTTTCACAGATAGTGTAAAGGTTATGGAAATAAATGCAAGTTGTGGTCACATTTGGTAGATTTTGTAATGGCACGTCAATTTTGTTCAATATAATTACCCACATTCCTTTCAAAACTTTAATTGAAGCCTACATCCATTTGATCACTTGATTACATGAAAATTCAATATTATTTTTCTCTTGATAATGCATATTTTTCATAGGCTTGTATGGTGATAAAACCATGGCTTCAATGGATATGTTGCATTTCTAATCAATTTCTATGATAAGAAAACACCTTTCATTACTTTGAATTACCAATGTCAAATTTTTGGAATGATGTTTGCTCATGGTAACAACCAACCCATCCAAAATCATGATCCCAAAACTTACACCTTACATCAAACACATATTGTAATAAAATTAAATAAATTTTATTTTAACAATAATAAGAAGTTGGATCTACAAGTCTAGTGCAATAGTCAAGATGTGATTACATCTACCCCACAAATAAAACGTGTGTGATCTTGTGAAACTTTTCAAATTCATTTGCCATTATTTGTATGCTACTTGTTAATCTTTCTATCATCAAAGGTTTCAAGTGTTTTTAATAGTTACATGAAAAGGTGTAATTGCTTAAAAAAAGAACTAATAACCATGTCAAATAATGGTGAAACTAAAAATAATAATTACATATGTTTTTGTTTTGACATTTTAAAATTATGTTAATCAATCCAAGTTGCATTAAATGACTGATATGAATGTTGAGAAATTCAAATTAAAAATTCATTAAACTATATTTTGGGTTTCGGTTTTAATAAATGATCATTATTGAATTTGAACAATAGTTGTGTCAAAAGCAATCACTTTTGTAAAAGACTAGGGTAAAGGAATATTTTAATAAATAAAAAATTGATGGTAAAAAAATGATAGTATGCTATAATTCACACTCAAAAAACACTGAAATTTTAAAAGTTGTGGAATTTAATCAAAGTATGTTTCAAATTTTCAAAAATCCATTATCATAAGTGAATGAGGTGTAATGTACATAACACATAAAACAAGTTACAAAATATTTCATTCAAAAATTCCTTCGTATGAAAAATTATATTAAGAAAGGATCCATAATCCTTTTATAAAGTAATCCCATTGGTTCCTTCAAACATATTTGTACCTAAAAATTTCTCAAAATGATAGTAGCAATGTTTTTATTCATTCCAAAACTTTCACCCCACGTTTGTAAATTGTTACCACTACAAAATCAAAAGAATGAGTGGTAGGTGTAGACTCTATCTTTAAATTATTTTTTGCCTACTTTAAACAATGAAAATTTCACTTTTGTTATTCATTAATACTTAAATATTTGGTTTCAATTATTCAAAACAATTATGATAGATTGTTTCACGCAATTTTTTTCTTATAACTATTGTTCATTCTACTCAAATTTTATTTCTTCTTTAAAAACAAAATTTGTGGTCAGAATACAAATAGATTATCAAAAAACCATAACATAATAAATACATAATGAAATCCATGTTTCTTCATCAAATCCTTGTTTCTTTCTTTACTCATAATTGAATCAAATAAAAAAGTTGTAGTTTTAAAAGTCGAATTCCAAATTGAAAACATAAAAATTTGTGGTTTCAAATATTAATAGAATTCTAAAATCATAATATGTCTTTCTGTCTAACTCTAATAGTTCTCTAAGTCTCACTCTATGTGTAAAAAAAAATCAACCTCCCAACTCCAACAATTTAAAAATTACATTCTAGGTCACATCCTTCCAAAAGTAATTCAAAATCAAATGTCTAATAGTCTTAATCCAATATACCTCATTCATTGCCTTGTTTAATCCCTACCATTTTCTTGATCTGTTCTACCTTGGTTGATCATTGTCACACATTAGGTTAAAATGAGTTAATTAATAATGTTTTAATTATAATGCATGAATATGTGAATATGCCCAACCAAATGATGCAACTACAATTCCACACAAGTAATGAAAAGTTGTTGGAACTAACCACCTTCATTGTTAAACATTTCTAATGATTAGCTATTCAATAATTGCCTTTCTATGAAGCCATTTGCTTGGTCATATGTCCATTCAAGTATTTTTCTTGGTGTTCCATTTGCTTCCACAATGAGGGCAACCATTATCATCATTGCACCATAATGTTGATGAAATGCAAGTTGTTGCAATGTTACAATTATTGTAATAACATACAAACTGCCATGGAAAAAAAGAGAAATATAAAAATATTATTTTTATGCTTATCTATGGTGGTTTGATTTTTAGGTTTTAACTTGAGAAAGGAAGTAAAGGTGAGAAGAAAAATGATAATAAGAAATAATGAAATGAAAACATATGAAGGGTTGAAACATTGGTTCCTAATGTTTTGCTTTCAATAGCTTTGCACATGATGAACTAATTAGCATTGAAAAAAACATTATTAATAACTTGAAGCCAAACAATGAACCAAGTTGCACGTTCAATATTTCACATTATTGAGCTTGATTTTTAATGCAAAGTGGGCTTTAATTTGCATTTGGAAATAAAAAAGGATTTTATATTCAATAAGTAGGCATATGAAATAAAACAAAAGTCATAATCAAGATTTGTAAATAAGAGCATTTTCACCATAAGGCTACAATCTTTTGTTAGGCATGGGGTTATATATCAATCATGTCATGTGCATCTAGGCTTCATCTAGGGCAATGTAGAGTAGTTCCACAACACATTGGGTAATGCAAGGAGAGGAGAAGGGTGATGGTTTTGAGAAGGGAGCATTAAACGTGTGAATTGGTGTTAAATGTTAGTTTGAGAGTTGAATTTTTTAATTATTAAAGATGATGACAAATAATGATCCAATCAAATTCATATGTACTTAAGTGAATTTGTAAATTATTGATGTGGGATATCAAAACATCAAATCATGATTATAAAGAAAAACAAGATCCAATGCTCCTTAAGAGTGGGAGGGATTTCATGCTATTCATATGGGATCTCATGTTTATAAGTAGATGTGAAATCCATCTCATTCTTAAGGAAATGTTTTTTTTAATTTTTTAAAGGAGGATTATTCATATATTTAAAGGTATTTGACATATACATCGTGAAGTTTTTGTAAGTTTATTTTGTGTTAAAAAAAAAGACATGGTTTGGAATCAATTGGTTCAAATTTTGAATGAATCAAAGTAAAACTAAAATTCTATCCTTCAACTAACAATAACATGTAAGATAAGTAAAGTGGTAATGCACAATAGGTTCACAAGTGGTAACAAATCCCATCATTATTCTTCAACTTAGAATCATAGAGAATTGCGTATTTTGAATTACAACAAAAACCCATTTTTGAAGCAAAAGTGTTAGGATTGAAAGGGGGACCTTTCAAACCTTCCCAAGCATTGTTCACACAAAGATGTGAAAATTTTGTCAAATACTCAAGTTTGAGCAAACAAACAAAGATTGAGAGGGAGGAACTTATATGTCATATATGCCAATCTTCATAGTTCTATTCTTTCATTTGTGCTACTTCAAAAAATGTGACACTCAAAATCGACTCTAAAAATCCCTTGAAAAAATGTTTGCACAAGTGAGATCAATAATGACAATGTTTATTAAGGTGCAAACCTCAGCCTTAGAAAAAATAATGCTAATAAACTATTAAAATGTATGAAGTGTGGAAATTTAGGAAGTGACACACCTTGTAGGTTTGTTAAATGGTATATTGGTGGAAACTAAACTTGTCAATCCCAATTATAACAACAAAATGCAAAAACATGGCGCATGCTCCCTAATTCTTTTCGATTCAAGAATGGGGTGAAAATTTTGAAATAAAATTAAAACAAGTTAATTTTTAATTTTTAATTCTAAATCATCTTAATTTGCAAAACTAAACAAAAGGAGGTGGTTAGTATAGTTTTAAGCCAAACAAATTCCTCCAAACATGAATTCACAAAATTCACCGTAATCCATGAAAGGAGATATTATGTTCCTTATAATATATCCTTAGTGTGATCATTAAAATGACATCCCATGGTATTTTCACAAAATTCCAAATAATCGGAATTCCAAAATACCTAAGTTTAGACTTGCAAAACATTGAGAGTTCATAATTCCTTTAAAATGTATTTAATTGGGAGGATCTAACATTTTATTTTACATTGTTTGAAAATATTTTTTCAATGTCATGTCAAGTTCCTCAATCTAACATCATTTGATCCCAAAATCACATTCTAAATGAAAGAGTCAAAATTTTCACTTCCATTGCAATTTTTCAAATCCCCATCATTTTTGCACATTCTGTTTAATTTTAACAATGCAATCCCACCATATTATCCTCTCATTGAAGCCTTCAAATGATCCAAATATCACTTAACTCAAATTGATCCCTAAAACCTTGCCCCAAAGATACAAAATTCCAAGAAAGTTCAAATTTTCAACATGTGAATAGACTTGGGTGTCTTGAAGGTGCCTCCATTGCACTCCCACACATTTCCCACTTGCATTGGGAGAGCCATGCCATGCCATGCCTTGATTTCATTCACAACCTATTATCCATATCTTGCCTTAAAACTTTAGTTTCAAGCCCAAAGTCTAGGTTGTGACATTCCTAAGTCACATCATGGAGATTGATTTCCTTTGCATTGGATGCTAAACATCATGAACAACAATTTGCATATGTATGGATCCACTACCATGCACACATTATGACAAATGGATACCTAATGACCATTGATGGATTGAATATGTATAAACTATAAACAATGAAGAAACGTATTGAAAAAGGATGGGCAACCCTATTTGGATTTGAAAGGTGGTGGAATATATTTTAGCTAATTAACAAGAGATTTCAAGGAGAGGTCAAGTCATGACTTAAGCTTTTGACCTTGGGTTTAAGCATGATAGGATGCAAGTTTGATGGACATTGAATGTCCCAAGACAAAAAACATGTTAAGAATGGTGTGATGGTGTATAAGTTATAAAATAAAGTTATGAATGTGTTCTTTACATTTTTTTTCTCAAGTGCCTTTCAATAGCCTTCGTTATGAACCCAAAATTAAGGTCATAATAATGAATTAATGCCTATAATAATACGAACAAATGTTAGTCAAGTAAAAACCTAAGTACCAAAGATGAAACAATGCCTAATTCCTTAAGAATTTGTTGGGGCACTAGTATAGAAGATATGAAACCAATGCCCCCCAAAAAGATGGGGAGATGAGTTTTATGATGAACTTAATCCCACTATGGACTTTGAAAAGAACCTATACATGTAAGAGGCATAAGCACTTGGGAAAGATATAAGTCTAGTGATATAAGAAGATGCAAAAATTCAAAATTATGATAGGCCATTGAAGTAGGTATGAGGGGTGTTGCACGAAACACCAAATTTTGTATCCTAAAAGCTACATGGATCATGCTATTCATCATAAAAAGCAAATTAGTGTGTATGACATTTCGACATTCAAAACTTTGATGTCATAAAAAATGGTGTTAAGCAAAATTGATGGAGTGTCTTCATTTGACAAAGTTAATGGGGACCAAACATGAAATTTGTGTAGTTGCATCAAGAAATTAATTGCATTCAATTGGAAGGCAAGGTATTCAAATATTACGGAGAATAAGGAGGTGAACTTAAAAATATAAGTGTTACTAGCAATGACAAGGAGTAAACATGGAGAAAACTAAGCTATTATTATAAAACAAAATGTTCATAGACAAGTTAATGAAAACAAAGGCACACCAAGGGGGTTGCCTTGGTGAGTACTAGTGTTGGCTAGTTGTTATTATTATTATTATTATTATTATTTCATAATTAGTCAAATAGGTTATTATTGTTATTATTCAGTTTTGGACCACACAAGGTATGACTATTTTAAAAATTAAAAATTTAGACTTGTTGATAATATTGCCTAGGTAAGGTATCATAGGGTTTATTTATTTTTTTCTATCTTCTATCATAAACAGGTTTAGGGTTTTGAAATTGATAACCTACTTGGATGAAACTTCAAGTAGATTATAAAAATTTGAAAATTCAAGGCCCTTCCCATAAAGGTCTTGTTGGTGCTTGGAATGATATCTACCGAGCACGCAAGTTATCTATTGGTTTTCAAACAAATTAATAATAGGTTCATAAGTTATCAATACTCGGGTTGATAATTTGAGGAGTTTTTTTAAAAAATAACCGGCCAACACTAGCTAGTAGTTTGTACCTATGGTTAAGGGGATGGCAATGATCTCACTTTCCATTTGGTCGCACAATTTGGAGTGTTCATCACATGTTACTCTTAAGAAACTATGCGCTCATCTTTTGGGAATTTCATGGAATATTTCATGTTTTTATT
>Ga0116231_10011663_pt1 | contig 13369 bp, 11 predicted proteins | sample S1TSphgellanicum_2_FD_89695 | JGI IMG/M metagenome (GOLD analysis project Ga0116231, IMG submission 89695) | Host-associated microbial communities from peat moss isolated from Minnesota, USA - S1T2_Fd - Sphagnum magellanicum MG | ecosystem: Host-associated > Plants > Peat moss > Unclassified... | reverse complement strand
TCGGGGTGACGACCAGCGAATGCATGGAGAGGTTGACGGGCGTCTGCACGCAGCTGATCAGACGGCTCGCGACCGCGTCGATTTCGACGGCGCCGCCCAGCTGCGGCAGGATGACGACGAACTCATCGCCGCCCAGCCGTGCGATATGGCTCGCGCGCTCGCCTTTACCCTCGCCATGCGTGCCCACGATGTCGGTCGTGCGCAGCGCACGGCGTAGGCGCTCCGAGATCACGCACAGCAATTCGTCGCCGACGGCGTGTCCCAGGGTGTCGTTGACGCGCTTGAAGTTGTCGAGATCCAGATACAGCAAGGCAAGCTGACCCTTCTGCGCCGCCGCGGCGGCGATCGAGGTCCGCAGCAAGTTGCGCGAGTGCTCGCGATTGGGCAAGCCGGTCAGCGTGTCGAAGAAAGCGAGCTTGACGATGCGATGCTCGGCGCGCCACTTGCTCGCCAGCGAAATCGTCATCTGCCGGATCTCGTGGGGGTGGAACGGCTTCTGCAGATAGGAGATCTTTTCCTCGGGCGGCACGACGGTGCCGATCTGCGCGGGGTCCGCATCCGAATAGGCGGTGCAGACCACGATCTCGACGGCTGGATCCATCTCGCGTATGCGCCCGGCCGCCCAGATGCCGTCGGCGCCGGGGGGCATGCGCATATCGAGGAATACCACCGAGTACGGCCGGCCCTCGGCAAGCGCCTGGCGCACGGCGGCTACCGCGCTCTCGGCGCTGTCGCAAAACGTCGGGTCGAAAGTCTTGCCGCGGACAGGCTTGAGCTTCGGCAGCACGCCCGTATCGCCGACCGGTCGGCCGAACAGCCGCGCCCGCAAATCGTGGAATGCAGCGAGTTCCTGGCTGACTTCGCTCTCCAGCAGGGTCTGACGATAGGCGTCGCGCACGCTCTTCTCGTCGTCGGCCACGAGCACGCGTATCGGCAATTCATTCGAATCCATGTCCAACCCTCTGAAGCTTAACTGAGCGCCACTGTGCCGGCCTGACCGGTGGCGAGCGGCAAAATCACGTGCAGCGCGGCGCCACGGCCCGGCCCGTCGCTGACCGCCCACATCCTGCCGCCGAGCGATGCGATCGAATTCGCGCACCAATGCAGGCCGATGCCTTGGTTTGTCTGCGGCGACTTCGTCGAGTAGCCTTTTTCGAACACCCGCATGAGTGCGTCCCGCGGTATACCCACGCCGTCGTCGACACAGCGCAAGTGCAGCTCGTCGCGCTTCTCGCCGCGCAGGATTTCGGCGGCCACGTGCAGCTCGCCCCGCTCGCGGCCGGCATCGCGCACGGCGTCCGCGGCATTGATGATCAGATTTTGCAGCACGAGCCGCAGTACGGTGCGCGCGACGCGTACGACCCCGACCTTGCGCAGGGATTCGTCCTCGCGCAGCACGAGCCGCTGACGGCATACATCGGGCACGATCTCCAGCGACTGCGCAACCAGTTCGGGCAGACGTACCGACTCCACCACGTGTTCCTTGCGTGTCGCACCCATCTGCTCGGCCAGGGTCGTTTGGATCACTTGCGTCTGGCGCTGCAGCACCGCGACATCGGCGTTCGCGGCCTCGATGGTCGCGGCGACTTCGTCGCAACCGAGGCGAACGAACTCCTCGAGATCCCTGCGGCGCACGGGGTCCGGGCAGCCGTCATTGAGTTCAGCGACGGCCGTCTGCACGTCCGCGAGCGGATTGGCGCGCAGCCGCTGTGACAGCGATGCGAGCCGCACGCCGAGCGGGGTCAGGGCATTGCCGAGATTATGCAGCACGCCTCGGGCGAGTTCCGCGAATCCGGCCTGAAACGACTGATCGACGATCTGCCGGCGCGACTCGGCGACCCGCTCGACCATGCGGTCGAATTCACGCGCGAGCTGAGCCAACTCATCGCGGCCGGGAAAATTCAAACGCGCCGTCAGATCCTTGCCCTCGCCGATCGCGACCGCATGGCGCGTGACTCTTGCGATCGGATCGAGCACGACGCGATTCAAGATCATCAGCAGCAGCGCGAGGGCGCCGATCACCGCGACCACGAGGTAGCTCGCCGCATACAGGACGGCCTGCTTGCCGCGATGGGTGATCTCGCGCGGCACTTCGACCCGCAAGGTCATCAGCGGCACGCCGTCGATGCCGGCGAAACTGCGATAAACCTGGGTCATCTCGCCGGTCTCGACGATCGCCGGCTGGTCGGGTGCGGGTTTCGTGCTGGTCATGGCGAGCTTCGCCTGCGCCTGGGTGCCGATCGCGGCGAGCTGGTCGGGGGTCAACAACCGACCCATCAGCACGGTGCCGAGGGAATGACCGCCGCCGCTGCCATCGAGCACGGGCGACGTGGCAACCATCATGATGCCGAGGTTGGTGCGCAGCAGTCCGTGCAGGGGCTTGCGCAGCTCCTCCGGCATCTTCGCCCGGCGCGCAAGTTCCAGATCGAGCATGGCGCCGGTACGCAGATCGTGTGCGTAGGAAATCACCAGATTGCCATCGTTGTCGGCAACCAGCAGCATGTTCACCTTGAGCGGCGTCATCGCGATCGCCGTCGTATAGGTGTCGACGAAGGCGCGATTGCGATCTTGCATGAACTGATACAACTCGCCCCAGTCCGACCAATCGGCCGCGGTCAGCTCCAAGGCCTCGATCGTGCGCTCGAGCGCGTACTGGATGCGCTTCATCGAGGTTTGCGCATCGGCGCGCTCGAGTTCGGCGAAGCTCGGCAGGACCACGAACTCCTGGACCACGATTTCAACGGCGATCAGGACCGCGATCAGGGACGCCAGCGCGAGCAGCACCTTGAGACGGATTTTCATAACGTTATTCGTAGCAGACCGGCCGCCGACCGGGGCGGATCGCGTTCGCGTTTTTGGCGCCTGACGTGGCGATTTGAGGCGCGGGCGGTGACGTGCGTCACATTCCGCCGCCAAATCAGGCGGCGCTCAGGAGGCTCCGGGACGCCGCTCAGGCGGCGCGATTGCGGCCGGATTTCTTGGCGAAATCCAGCTGCCGGCGTGCCTTCTGCAGCAGATCGTCCGGGATGTCGGCGGCCTCCGGCGACATCGCCGCGACCCCGACGCTGATGCTCAAGTAGCGCAGCACCATGGAGCGTGGGTGGTGAATGCGCAGGTCGCGGACCCGCTGCGCCATCGCGGTGCCGACACGCAGCGCTTGTTCCACTGCCAAGCCCGGCGCATAGGCAAGCAGACTGCCGCCATCGACTCGCGCGGTCACGTCGCTGGCGCGGCGCAGACAGCCGGACACGCAGTGCGCGACACGGCGGATGGCCGCATCGCCCGCCGGCCGTCCGAAGGTGGAGTTGTACACATCCAGGGCATCGATGTCGATTGCGAAGACCGCCATCGAGCGGCCCTCGCGCTGCGCGATCGCCCAATCGCGCTTCAGCAACTGCTCGAGAAACGGCAGGGAGAAGAGGCCGGTGAGTCGATCCTCGCGGCCCATGCCGGCAACCGACCGCGCTTCGCCGGGCCGCTCGACCGCTGCCGCGGGCCGCTCGCCCGCATCGCGAAAATAAGCTGCAACGTGCGTCAGCGCGCCCGCTTCGTCGCGCAGCGGGACGATCGCCACCGCGTTCCAAAACGCGCTGCCGTCCTTGCGATAGGAGCGCAGCAGCGCCTGACCCGGCTCGCCGCGGCGGATTTGGCCCCGCAGCCGCGCACGCGCCTCCAAGTCCTGCTCCTCGCCGTCACGCTGCTCGCCGTCGCGCTGCTCGCCGCACAGGAACCAGAGCTCACGTCCCAGCACTTCCTCGAGCGCGTATCCGCTCAGGGCCAAGATACCGGGACTCGCGTAGACGATCGCACCCGCGGGCGACTGCAGGTCGACCAGCGCGACGCCGATGGGCGCGGCATCGAGCAATCTGCGATAGTGCATCGTGATCCCATCGGCCGACAGCGCGATGTCGGTCATCAGGCTCGCCTCCTCACCCTTGTCCCTCCGTCAGCACGAGCGGCGGCGGGACGCATACGGCGCCGACACGCGCCACGGCCGCGGCCCAGAGCGCATTCGTTTGCAGCTCGAACGGTATTTCGCCGCGCGCGCGCATGCGCACGAGTCGCGCCTGGGAAGCGGGATTCAGAGCCGCCGGCTTGAATCCGTCCAGCACCGCGACCACCGCGGCCCGGTCGTTGCAGATCGGCAGCACATCGCAGCCGGCCGCGCATGCGAGGCGCGCACGCGAGGCCACGTCGCCGAAGGCTGCGGCACCACCCATGCTGAGATCGTCGGCGAAGACGCAACCGTGAAATTGCAGTTCGCCGCGCAGAATTTCGGTGATCCAACGCGGCGAGAGGCTCGCCGGCAGCTCGTCGACGGCGGGAAAGACGACGTGAGCCGCCATGATGGCGGCAAGATGGTTCGCGATCAGGAGCCGGTAGGGGCGCAGGTCCGCCTCCAGGCCGACGAAGTCACGCCGGTCCACGGGCAAGGATACGTGCGAATCGGCGACGACGCCGCCATGTCCGGGGAAATGCTTGGCGGTCGCCGCCATGCCGGCCTCCCGCATGCCGCCGATGTAGGCGACCGCGAGCGCCGCGACGGCTTGCGCGTCGGCATGAAAGGCGCGATCCCCGATGATCTCGCTGACGCCATAATCGAGATCGACGCACGGAGCGAAACTGAAGTCGACACCGACGGCGCGCAGTTCGGCGGCCATGAGCCAGGCGGCCGTGTGCACCAGAGCGAGTGTCGCGCGCCGGTCCGCATTGAAGCCGCGGCCGAGGGCGCGCAGCGGCGGCAGGCGCGTGAATCCCTCGCGGAACCGCTGCACCCGGCCGCCCTCGTGATCGACGGCGATCAGCAGCTTGGGCGTGCGCAGGGCGCGAATCGCGGCGGTCAGCGCCGCGAGTTGCGCGCGGTCGCGGTAATTCCGGGTGAAGAGAATGACGCTGCCAACCAAGGGATGCGCGAGCACTTCGCGGTCCTCGGCCGTCAGCGAGGCTCCCGCGATGTCGATCATGAGCGGTCCGAGCGTCATGCAATCCCGATCATTCTCGCCGCGTAAAAACAGCGATCGACTCGACGTGCGTGGTCTGCGGAAACATGTCCATCACCCCTGCCGCCGTCAAACGGTAGCCTTGCTTCTCCACCAAAATCCCGGCATCCCTGGCCAAGCTGCCCGGATGACAGGAAATATACACCACTCGATGCGGTCGCCAAGACGCCATGCGCGCCACGACTTCGAGTGCGCCCGCCCGCGGCGGGTCGAGCAGCACGCGTTCGTATTGCCCGTCCGACCACCCACCGAAGCTTGCCGGATCGAACAAATTGGCGGCGAAGAGCGCAACATTTTCCAAGCCATTCAGGGCGGCGTTGGCGCGCGCCTTGGCCACCAAGCTCGCATCGCCCTCGACCCCGACGACTTGGGCGGCGCGGCGCGCCAGCGGCAGCGTGAAATTGCCGAGTCCGCAGAACAGGTCGAGCACCCGCTCGCCGGGCTGCACCTCGAGCGCATCGAGCGCCGCGCCGACCATGGCGGTGTTGATCGCGGCGTTGACTTGGACGAAATCGAGCGGCCCGAATTCGATCCGCACGCCGAACGGCGCGATCAGGTAATGCAGCGCCGGCGCATCGCTGCGCAGCGGACGGACCGAGTCGATGCCGCCCGGCTGCAGGTAAATCTCTACGCCCAGGCGCCGGCCGAAGGCCTCGAGCCGCTGCAAGTCGTCCGCCGACGGCGCCGCCATGACACGGAATACCAGTGCGGTCGCCGCGTCGCCGGCGGCGACCTCGACCTGGGGCACACGCTCGCGCAGGCTCAAGGTCTCGACCAGCGCTGCCAACTCTTGCGGCAACGAGCGCAAGGCCGGCAGCAAGACTTCACAATGCTGCAAATCCGCGAGATACGGCTTCTCGCGTTCGCGGAAACCGGCGAGCACCCGACCCTTCTTGTGCACGTATTTGACGCCGAGGCGCGCCCGCCGACGATAGCCCCAGACCGGGCCGCGCAGCGGCGGCAACACCATCTGCGGGCTGACCCGTCCGATCCGCGACAAGTCCTCGAGCAGCTGTGATTGCTTGGCGGCAAGCTGCGCCTCGGCGCCCAAATGCTGCAAGGCACAGCCGCCGCAGACTCCGTAGTGCGCGCACTTCGGCACGACGCGATCCGGCGAGGCGATGAGGATCTCGCCGAGCAAGGCCTCGTCCATGCGGCGCCGCTGCTTGATGACGCGCAGCGTGACGCGCTCCCCCGGCAGCGCGCCGGCCACGAACACCGCCTTGCCGTCGACGCGCGCAATCCCGCGCCCATCGTGAGCGAGGCCGACGATGTCAGCCTCCTGCACGGGGCCGGGCGTCAAGCCTCGGGCCATGCGTCCGCAAACTCCCGCAAATGGATCGCCGTCGAGTCGGCGAGGAGCTTGCGCACGCGCGTCAGCTCGTGCAAATGCTCGGCGGGACTCAAGTGTCCACGCAGGAGCTCGAAGCGTAGATAGATCAGATAGGTGTTGAGGACATCGGTTTCGCAATACCCGCGGATGCGCGCGAGTTCGCCGCGCAAGTAGGCATCCCAGACATCGGCGCCGTGCATGCCGACCTTGCCGGGGAAGCCGAGCAGACACGCGACGTCATCGAGACTCGCACGGCCGCGGCCCTGGAAACCCGACAGGATGTCCATCAGATCCATGTGCCGCCAATGGAAGCGGCTCAGGTAGTTGCTGAAGCGAAAGCTATTGTCGTTATCGCCCGTCTCCCAATAACGGGCGGCGGACAGACCGTGCAGCAGACTGCGGTAATTGAGCACGGGCAGATCGAATCCGGCGCCGTTCCACGAGACCAGATCGGGCGTGAACTTCTCGAGGCCATCGAAGAATCGCTCGATCAGATCGCGTTCGGTCGAGGCCTCATCGCCGAGGCTCCACACTTTGAGCGAATCGCGCGAGCGCATCACGACCGAGATCGCGACCACGCGGTGTTGCTCGTGGGAGAGGAACTCCGAGCCCGTCTCCTGGCGACGCTTCGTGAACATGATTTGCGCCACTTGTTCGTCCGACAGGCGCTCGAGCCCGTAGCGGCGCCGGCCGAGCGCGGTGTCGGGCACGGTTTCGATGTCGAAGACCAGCACGTTCATGGCGCCCCCGTGACTTCAGCGGCGCGCGGCTAGCGGCGTGCGGCCAGCATCAGCTCTTTCATCTCGCGCACGGCTGCGCCGAGACCCGTGAAGACGGCCCGGGCCACGATCGCATGGCCGATGTTCAACTCGACGATCTCAGGGATGGCCGCGATCGGCTGCACGTTGTGGTAGTGCAGGCCGTGACCCGCATTGACCGTCAAGCCGAGGCAGGCCGCATGGCGCGCACCCGCGCGCAGCCGCTCGAATTCGTGGGCGCGTGCCGCAGCCTCGGCCTGCGCATACGAGCCCGTATGCAGTTCGATCACGGGCGCCCCGACGCGCTGCGCCGCCTCGATCTGCGCCATGTCTGGATCGATGAACAGGGACACGCGGATCCCGGCGGCGCCGAGCGCCGCGCAGGCCGCGGCGATGCGCGACTCCTGACCACAGACGTCCAAGCCGCCTTCGGTGGTGATTTCCTCGCGTGACTCCGGCACGAGACAGCAGTCCTGCGGGCGCGTGCGCTGCGCAACCGCGATCATCTCCTCGGTGACCGCCATCTCCAAATTCATGCGGGTCTGCAAGGCGTCGCGCAGGATGGCGACGTCACGATCCTGGATGTGGCGGCGGTCCTCGCGCAAATGCAAGGTGATGCTGTCGGCGCCCGACTGTTCGGCGAGCAGGGCCGCTTGCAGCGGATCGGGATAGCGTGCGCGCCGCGCCTGGCGCAGCGTCGCGACGTGATCGATGTTCACGCCGAGCGCGATGTTCACGCGCGCTCCCGCCGCCGTAGTTCGACCAGGACATCGCGAGATTTCAGCGGTTTACCCTCGAGACAGGTTTGAATCGCCGCGCGCAGCAGGCGCTTCGCGTCGCGCAGCGAACGGTGGTCGGCGAACTCCTCGGCCGCAAGATCGGCCAAGGATCGACCATAGACGGCGCCCGGAGCCTCAGCGACGCAAGCTTGCGGCCCGCTCTCGGCCTTGAACCGGTAGTAGCGCTCGGCGTCGATCGGCTCACCCTCGGCGGTCCGGGCGAGTTCCAAGCCATAGCCGAGATCCTCGAGCAGCCGCTTCTCGAAACGGCGCAGCGCCGCCTCCTCATCCTCGCCACTGCTCAAGGCGCGAATCGCCTCCGCATAGGCCGTGAAAATCTGCGGATGCGGATCGGCGCGCACGGTCAGCTTGAGCAGCAACTCATTCAGATAGAAGCCGCTCATCAGCCGGGCGGAAGGCAAGGAGGTGGCATGCCCGTCGATCTCCGCCGCGACCAGCTGACAGGCGTCCGACCGCCCGGACCAGGAGACCAACAAGCGTTGAAAGGGGCGCAGCACCGCGCGCAATGCGGACTTTGGGCCCGCCGCGCCCCGCGCGAACAAGCTCACGCGTCCATGCTCGGCCGAAAACGCCTCGACGATCCGGCTGGTGTCGCGGTAGGCGTATTGATGCAGGACATAGGCGGGTGCCAAGCACACGCGCCGTGCGTTCTTCACAGTGTGTCGTACCCGAACTGGCGCAGCGCCATCTCGCTGTCGGCCCAATTCTCCTTCACTTTGACCCATAATTCGAGATGCACGGAGCGCTGCCAGAGATCGTTGAGCTCGATGCGGGCGAGCCGGCCGATCTCCTTGAGCCGCTCCCCGCCCTGGCCGATCACGATGGCTTTCTGACCGGCTCGTTCGACCCAAATGACGGCATTGATCATGATGCGTCCGCCTTCCTCGGCGAAGCGCTCGATCTGCACATTGATACCGTAAGGCAATTCCTCGCGTAATTTCAAGGTGAGCTTTTCGCGGACGATCTCGGCGGCGTGGAATGGTTCGTCCCGATCGGTCACCACGTCGGCGGCAAACAAGGGCGGGCAGACCGGCAGACGTGAGCCCACGAGGCTGATGAGGCGGTCCAGATTGTCGCGGTTGTGGGCGGAAATCGGCACGACGCCGGAAGCCGGAATGCGCTCCGCCATCTGCTCGAGAAAAGGCAGCAGTTCCTCCTTGGGGTAGACGCGATCGACCTTGTTGATCACCAAGAACAAGGGCTGCTTCAGGCCACGCACGCGCCCCCAAACCCATTCGTCCTCATCGGTGAAGCGCATCGCCTCGATCACGAACAGAATCACGTCGGCGTCTTGGGACGATGAGATTGCGACCCGGTTCATGTACTGGTTCATGACCCGACGTGCCGACTCGTGCAGTCCAGGCGTATCGACGAGGACCAATTGCGCCTCGGGACGGTTGACGACCCCGAGGATCCGGTGGCGCGTGGTCTGGGGCTTGGGGGCGACGATCGTCACCTTGCGCCCGACCAGCGCATTGACCAAGGTGGATTTGCCGACGTTCGGCCGGCCGACGATCGCGACATGGCCGGCCCGAAACGCCGCAACGCTCACGAGCGAATCCGCGGGTCGGCCGGCAGCTCGGCAAGCACTCGTTCGGCCGCCAACTGCTCGGCGCGGCGCCGGCTCCCGCCCGAAGCGGTGGCTCGCAGCTGCAGCGCGGTCACCTCGCAATCGACCGTGAAGGTTTGCGCATGGGCCTCGCCCGCGACGCCGGTCAGCGTATAGAGCGGCAGTGCCAGCCCGCGCCCTTGCAAGGCTTCCTGCAGCCGGGTCTTCGGATCCTTGAGCACGCTGACCGACGCCAGCCCGGACAGGCGCGGCCCGATGATCCGCTGCACGACCGCGGCGGCGGCATCGAACCCGGAATCGAGAAAAATAGCGCCCAAAATTGCCTCCAGGGCATCCGCCAAGATCGAAGCGCGCCGAAAACCGCCAGACTTCAACTCACCGCTGCCCAAACGCAAATGCTCGCCGACGCCGAGTTCGGCGGCGATCTCGGCCAAGATCTCGCCGCTGACCAGCGAGGCGCGCTGCCGCGACAGCGCACCCTCGTCGGCGAGCGGGTCGGCATCGAACAGCATACGCGCCACGGCGCAGTTGAGAACGGAATCGCCGAGAAACTCGAGGCGCTCGTTATGCTGGGAGGCGGCACTGCGATGCGTCAGCGCGACGCTGCACAGGGCCGGCTCGCGGAAGTCGTAGCCGAAGGAGCGCTGCATCCAGGCCGACGTTGCCTCCGCGGTGCTGTGCGCATTCACTCGACGGTCACGGTCTTGTCGAAGTTGACCGAGAGCGAGACATTCGAGATGTACGGCACAACGTCAGAATAGTTGACGTGCAGCACGAGACCGCCGCCTGGACCCTTCGAGATCTCGACATCCCTGAAGTCCACACTATCGATGTCCTGCACGCCCCAGCTCTTCTCGAGTGCGCGCCGTACGCTGCCTTCGTCGGCGCCGCCGCCCTTGAACTCGGCCGAGACCGAAGTCAAGGCGCTGACGACCTTCATATAGTTGACGTAGACCGGCACGAGCCGGATGCCCGCATAGAGCACGACTCCCACCAGGGCGAGCACGCAGAGCAGCCCCAGGAACGTCATGCCACGCTGATGGTGTCGCATTTAATCCTCCGCTTGTTTTTTTCTAAGTCGCGCCTACTGGATCGAGTGCCCGATACGGCCCCACAAGGGTCCGTCGCGGGTATCGAGATTGAGCCAGATGCGCACCGCCTTACCGACCAAGTTCTGCTCCGGGACGAAGCCCGGCGCATCGGCATCGTACAACCAGCGGCTGTCCTTGCTGTTGTTGCGGTTATCACCCATGAAAAAATAATGCCCCGCGGGCACGGTCCACTCGCCGGCCCGCACCGAACTGTGCGCGAACAGCAGTTGGTGCCGTTTCGGACCGAGGATCTCGGTCGCGGTCGGCGCACCGGCATAAATCGGCAAATCCTGCTTCGGACCCTCGTACAGTGGGCCCGGAATCTGCTTCTGCGGGACGTCGTTGACGTACAGCTGATTGTTCTCGTCGACGCGGATACGGTCACCAGGGAGTCCCACCAAGCGCTTGATATAATTGATTTTTGGGTTCGGCGGCAAGCGGAAGACGATGACGTCGCCACGCTGCGGGGTGCCGGTGGCCAGAACCAGAGTATTGGTCACGGGCAGACGCAGACCATAAGAGTATTTGCTGACGAAGATGAAGTCGCCGTCGAACAGCGTCGGCATCATCGAGTCCGACGGGATGCGAAACGGCTCGAACAGGAACGAGCGGATCACCAGCACGAGAACGATGACCGGGAAGAACGAACGGGCGTATTCCACGGCGAGCGGCTCGCGGACTGCGCCCGCGGGCGTGCCGGCGGCAGCGGCGGCGCGGGCGCGCGGGCGGGCAAAGATCAGCCGATCGAGGCCCCAAACGATGCCGGCGACCGCGCCGACGATCACGAGCATGAGACTGAAGTCCACTGCCTCATAGCGAAACAGGCGCCAGAGCAAGGCGAGCGAAAGCGCGACGAGTGCGTAGCCGGCCATCTTCGCCAGCCAGGGTTCGTCCAGGCTCGTCGCGGCAGGGTCGCGCCGCGGGCGCAGGATCCAAGCGTCGAACAGAATGATCAGCACGCAGGCGATCGCCGCACCCAACAACACCACGAAAAGACTATCGCCGTCGTTCACGAATCACTCCCAAAAAAATCCACTGGTAGAGACCGGCCGGTACGAGATCAAGTGGGCTTCTTACCCACTTGCAGGACGGCGAGGAACGCCTCCTGGGGAATCTCGACCGAGCCCACTTGTTTCATACGTTTCTTGCCGGCCTTCTGTTTCTCGAGCAACTTGCGCTTGCGCGAGATGTCGCCGCCGTAGCATTTGGCGAGCACGTTCTTGCGCATCGCCTTGACGCTCGCGCGCGCGATGATGTGGCTGCCGATCGCCGCCTGCACGGCGACGTCGAACATCTGGCGGGGAATCAGTTCCTGCATCTTGTCGACGAGTTCGCGGCCGCGATGATAGGAGTTGTCGCGATGCACGATCAGCGACAATGCGTCGACCGGTTCGCCGTTGATGAGCACGTCCAGCTTGACCAGCGGCGCGGCCTGAAAATGGCTGAACTCGTAGTCGAAGGACGCGTAGCCCCGCGTCGCGGACTTCAATCGGTCGAAGAAGTCGAGCACGATCTCCGCGAGCGGCAACTCGTACTGCAGCGACACCTGGCTGCCGAGGAACAACATCTTCTTCTGCACGCCGCGCTTCTCGCTGCACAGCGTCAGCACCGCCCCGACATGATCGGGCGGTACGAGAATATTGGCGATGATGATCGGCTCGCGCAGCTCCGCAATCCGGTCCTGGGACGGGAGCTTCGAGGGGTTGTCGACCGAGAGCACGCTGCCGTCGGTGAGCAATACTTCGTAGATCACCGTCGGCGCGCTCGTGATGAGGTCGAGATCGTACTCGCGTTCGAGACGCTCCTGGACGATGTCCATGTGCAGCAGACCGAGAAAGCCGCAGCGAAAGCCGAAACCAAGAGCGGTCGAGACCTCGGGTTCGAAGTGCAAGGCGGAATCGTTCAACTTCAGCTTCTTGAGCGCGTCACGAAACTGCTCGTAGTCGTCGGAGCTGACCGGAAAGAGGCCAGCAAAGACACGCGGCTGGACCTGTTTGAAGCCGGCAAGCGCGGTGGCGGCCGGGTCGGCCTCGAGCGTGATGGTGTCGCCGACGGGCGCGCCGTCGATTTCCTTGATACCGGCGATCACGAACCCGACTTCGCCGGTCAGCAGGGCATCGCGGCTCACCGGCTTCGGCGTGAAACGGCCGAGTTTGTCGACGCTATGGCTGCGGCCCGTTGACATGACGCGAATCTTCGCGCCGGTGCGCAGCGCCCCGTTCATGACGCGCACCAGCGAGACCACCCCGACATAGTTGTCGAACCAAGAGTCGATGATCAAGGCCTGCAGCGGCCCTGCGGGGTCGCCCGTCGGGGCGGGAATACGCTTGACCAGCTGTTCCAGCAACTCCGCGACCCCGAGACCGGTCTTGGCGCTCACCAGCGCGGCGTCTTCTGCCGGAATGCCGATGATTTCCTCGATTTCATGGATGACCTTCGCGGGGTCGGCGGACGGCAAGTCGATCTTGTTGATGACCGGCAAGACTTCGAGGCCCTGCTCGAGCGCCGTATAGCAATTGGCGACACTCTGCGCCTCGACACCTTGGGCCGCATCGACGACCAGCAGCGCGCCCTCGCACGCGGCGAGCGAGCGCGAAACCTCGTAGGAAAAATCCACGTGGCCCGGCGTGTCGATGAAATTCAGCTGGTAAACCTCGCCCGTAACCGACTTGAACGCGAGCGTCACGCTTTGCGCCTTGATCGTGATGCCGCGCTCGCGCTCGAGATCCATGGAGTCGAGGACCTGCGCCTGCATCTCGCGCGCGTCGAGACCGCCGCAATCCTGGATGAATCGATCGGCGAGGGTCGATTTGCCGT
>Ga0116231_10011662_pt1 | contig 13372 bp, 14 predicted proteins | sample S1TSphgellanicum_2_FD_89695 | JGI IMG/M metagenome (GOLD analysis project Ga0116231, IMG submission 89695) | Host-associated microbial communities from peat moss isolated from Minnesota, USA - S1T2_Fd - Sphagnum magellanicum MG | ecosystem: Host-associated > Plants > Peat moss > Unclassified... | reverse complement strand
TGCTACTGCTTGTTTTTTTTTTTTTTATTTTTTTTTTTTTTTTTTTTTTTTTCCCTCCTCAGCAACAAATTGGAACCGATGGTTCTCTAATTCTGAAAAACATTTTTAATGATCGAAACCGGTGGGTTCTTTTTAAACTCTATAAAAAATGAGCACGGACACATGGCCTTCATCTTACACTAAACAAATAAATAAATAGACTTGTATGAAAGGGAGGGGTACCCAGAGTCAAGCAAGCTCAAGAGAGAGAACAAACAGAGTCCAAAAGGGGATATTAGGAATTTCTTCTTCTTCTTCTTCTCTCGTGTTTTTTTTCCCTTCTTCTTCTTCTGCACGTGGCAACACACAAGTCAAGTGCAGAAGAAGAAGAAGAAGAAGAAGAAAAGTGAATGATTCAAGTCAAGTGCAGAAGAACGAATGAGTGAATGATTAAGTAAGAAAGCTTGCAAACAAAGTTTTTACACAGATGATTTTTTTTTTTTTTTTAATTGTTTTTTTCCTTCTTCTGCTTCTTCTTCTTCTTCTTCTTCAGCATCCAACAATTTAAGGTTCTTCAGAAGAAGAAGATTATTATAATTGTTCATATGGAATGATTCGCTCAAAATTTGGGGCACTGTCAGAAGCTTTGCTAGTAAATTCTGTGTTTGTTTGTTTCTCCAGAGAGAATTTAAGAAACAAGTTTCATTCTCAACAGCTTGCCACAAAATTATATGTAATGTTTTTTTGTTGCAAGAAAGTAGACGCATAAAAACGAACAAGAAGAAGAAGGAACAAGAAGAAGATGAATTCGTATGATTCATGAAGAATCATGATAATTGTGAGCTGATTTCATTTCTCTGTGAATTTTCACAAAAGATTTTTTGCCTGCAGTAGTAGCTCTTGTTGAATCCAGAGAGGTAGACCTTGTAGCTGTGATGATTGAAGAAGGAGGAGGACCAGCAGCAGCAGCAGCAGAGGAGGAGGAAATGATTTGAAGGAGGAGGAGATCCGACAAGAAGATCAGTGCAAATTCGGGCTTGATGTTGCAATAGAAAATTGGATATCTGACGGTGTGATGAGGAGGCGGAGGAGGAGGAGATTTGCACTTGAAAAGTTCTAATCTCGAAGGATTCGATTCGATTCTCTGTTGTTGTTGTTGTTGTTGTTGTTGTGCTGGAAGCAGCGAGATGATGATGCAATGGAAGCAGTTGTTAACGCAGTCATGGACAAGAAGATTAAGATCTCCTCCTCATGTGTCAGTGACGGCGGCGGTTCTTCTTCTGTTCGCTTCCTTAAGCTTCTTGCTTCTACTGCTGTTGTTGCTGTCATCGACTTCTGTTTCTACTCTCTCAATTGCAGGCAGTGCTGCCTTGGTCTCATCCTTGACCTCCTCAAACGTGACCGCCGGCTTCTTCTTCACCGACATGAACAACATACACAACAACATTACGGAAACTCCGGCTGCGCCTCAACTGCATGCAAGTGACATAGCATCAGATGTAGGAATTCTTCATCAAGAAGACAATTCTGCAGCAACAAAGCTTCACAACGTCGACTCCTCAAACGCAGTTGCAACAGTGATGCCGACTCTTCCCTCAATTGATCAGTCAGTACTCATCCCAGCTTTATCTCCTGCAGCACCTCCGCAACAAAACTTCATGGTCCAGCTCGAAGAAGAAGAAGAAGAAGAAGAAGTTCATAATGTCGAAGGATTAATAGATGGAGTTGATGCTGATCAAAATTTGAATATCGATTGGTCGCCGGTTGCTGCTGCTGCTGCAGCAGCAGCAGCAGCTCCTTCAGTTCTTAGAGACAAGATGAGCAGGAACAAGCCGGAGGACATGATCATGAACCACACAGAAGAAGAAGAAGAAGAAGAAAAAGAAACATCACCAACAACAACAACGGTAATGAACTTGCAGCCGTTGTTACTTGAATCATCGACTCCTAGTCCATCTCCTGTTGCTGCTGCAGTCCTCTTTCAAGACGAAGAACGCCAGAGTGCTGCCGAAGTGGAGAAATTCTTGGTGCCGATTCTGAGCTACCAAGTGGGTGCTGGCAACCAGTTGATGGAGTACATGTCGGCTGCCATCATGGCCCGTGCTCTCAACCGCACCCTTTGCCTTGCTGATTTCTTCCCAGGTCCCCGCAGACACACTGGTACTAAGAAGCACTGTCCAGAACAAGTCTAGATTCTTTCAAGAATACACATCATGCATGGGTCAGGCTTGTAATCTGGGGCATCGCTCTGCTTCTGATGATTCCCAAGTTCTTTTGTTCTGATTTCCATTCTGGCATGCAATCATAATATTGTGTTGTCTGATCATCATCTTTGGGACTTGTTCTTGAACAGGGAGATCAGTGAGAGGAGGAGGTGGATTGGCAATGGAAGATCGGTATGACAAGGACTCTCTGTCCAGGTTTGTACGTGTCACGTCCAAGAAGAATTGCTTGCAACAGTGCCATAGAAAGCTGGATGCATGGTGGCTGCTGAAACCAATGCGGAAACCCAAAGTCCAGGGCTGGAAATCCATGCCCAGACTTGAAGCAAACGTATGCAAACTGAATCTTCTTCCCTTTGAACAGACCCCACAACACTCTGCAATTCTTTCTTTCTTTCTTTCTTTCTTTCTTTGAACTTCTACATTAGATTGATGGATACTGCTTGCAATTTTTTGTTTCTTTCTTCTGTGTTAGATTGATGGGTTTAGGGTCTCCATTCTTGGATGGGTCCGGCAATTATTTATTTCTTTCTTTCTTCTGCATGAGATTGATGGGTTTAGGGTTTCCATTCTTGAATGGCAGGAGACACTGCACCTCTCTTGGGATTATGTGAGATGGCAGACACCAGCAGACATAGCTAAAAGACTGGGGAGTTTTTCAAATGCACACTGTGTTGCAGTGGGTGGGTTGTTCCCGGGCCTGAGATGGAGAGGTGGGTTTCTAGCAGTGTCTGCATTTCTGCAACCTTCCAAACGCATCACGGCTCTAGCAGATGATCTGCAAGCCATGGCCATAGGCATCAATGTCCCTTACCTAGCAGTCCACTGGAGGTTTGAGCAATCTGAATGTGGATCTCGCAATTCTGGATTATGCTTCGTGCGCTGTGGGGATGGTGCTCTTATCAACTCAGGCCTACATCCAGATGCAAAAGAGTGGATTGAGATGTCCAAAAATCAGTGCAAAAATCGGGTTCTTGGAGTGGGTCTTGACAAATTTGATCTCTTCAATGCCATCTTTGATCGAGCCCAGAATTACAGCCTCAAGACTGTCTACTTGGCCACAGATGGCTGGATCCGAGGTCCACATGGTGCTGCACTTGTGAAAGAGGTACCCAATAATGTTCAAATGAAATGAGAGGGTTTAGGGTTTAGGGAGAGAGAGGATAAGAAGTAGGTGCACCTGTCATGCTGAATTGGAAGAAACTCAAAACTGCTCCAAGCTGACACACATTGCAAATTTGGTGTGCATGTGCTGCAGGCTGTAGAGGAGTTGCGGAACCGCGGACTTGCAGTTGTGGGATTGTGGAATATCAAGCATCTACCCAACTTCCCAGATGGAACCACATTCGATCCCAAGTCTACTCTTGGCACAAGACCGGTAATGTACTATATCTGCATCACATCATGAAATGGGCAAGCTTGTTCTTTCTCAATCAGATAGGTGCAAGGATGTTTTGTGTTGGCATCAATTGGAAGCAATTGCAACAAGAAAGAATGATCCTAGATACTGGAAATGTGTTTGGGTTTCAGGTAAATGGTCACCAGATTGCACTGGTTGAGCAGGAGATTTGTACCAGATCAAATGCATTTCTTGGCAGTAGTCAATCAACCTGGAGCCTGGCAGTGTTTCGCTCACGGTTGGCTCGTCGTCGAGTGAAGCAGATTCTGGAATCCCATCTGGATGTCACAAGAGCTGAATCCTCAGGGATTCTGCAGCAACAAGGAGACAAGTCCCCAGGCGCAGCAATCAAGAAGCAAGACTTGCAGCAGGAGGAAGATGATGAAGCAGTGATTGAAGAATTGATGAAAGACAATCATGCTGCAGGGCTGCAGTGTAGATATGCTCGCTACTTCAACAGGATAAGAGCAAATGCAACTGTGGAAACATATGCTGATGAAGTACCTGATGGCTGGCTGGACTTGGAAGCTTGTGAAGGTCGCATTGGGCATGGTGGAAAATGCACAGTCGCCAAATGTATTTGATACTGCCAACCATTTTTCATTCTCGAGAATGCTGCGTCTTCCTTCTGCAAAGAGAAACAGCAGTAAGACTTCTCAAATCCAGCAACCAAGAGATTGTAGCTAGCTCGAGCTGGACATAATTCAGGAGATCAAGAATAACACCAATAGAAAGATACCTGTACATAATTCCAACTGTGTAGGACATGATAGAATGATACAGGAGGTCATGTAGAAGCTTCTTCTCATGGCTTCTTCTTGTTTCCCTACAAAGCAGAAATTTGGCAAGAATGTAGCTGAGATATGTAAGAGCTGCGATGAGAATAATTTAAGGTTCAAACCTCACATACACAATCTCTGTGTGTGTGTGGACATCCCATCTGCTACCCAGAAAGAGATAGCAATCTGTCCTCAATTGCAAGCAGGAGCATCTCTTCACACTCAATCATAGAGGTTATAACTGAAGAAGTAGTACATCAGTTGCCTGGACTAGTGCAGGCAATCAAGAAATTTCATTGTCATATGTGGTGGGATGACACATTCATTCTGATCCTGAGAATTGTGGGTCAATTCTTCTTGGCATTTTGTATATAATAAGACATGCTAAGGATTGTGATGCTTGAATTCCAAGGAAAGAAAGCTCAGGTGGAAGATCTTCACAAACATGACATGAGAGAAAGGTTGCTAGTGATGCACTGTTTGATTGGGGAGTGGCTGAATATCAAGAGCTTTCCTGAGAATTCAACATGCCGTGGGTGATGATGATGATAGCAGCAGCAGCATTCACAGTTGTTTGTTGCATCTATTACCAGAATGAAATCTCTGGCGGCTGAGAAGAAGCAGGAACTGGAGAACAGCTTGTTCCTTCATCCACCAAAGAGGTTAGGATCATCTCTTTACTTTGCACTTTTGATGTTGTTGTGGAGTTGAATCCAACAACTCCTCTAACTGGCTTTGAAGAGTAGAACCTCTGAAGAAGCCAGTCCTCAGAAGTTATGGTACATACATTTCAGATTTTTTTTTTGGTGGAGTTTTGAATGCAAAACAATTGCATATATCATGAATTGTAGGTTGATGAGGAAGATGAAGAGCAATGAATCATTAGTGTTGGGTTGGAATTTCTTTGGTGTAGGAGAGTTATGTCATCCATTCATCACTGAGAAAAACTAGAACCAAAAAGACAGTAGACCACTGTGGGTCAAGAAAATGTCCATGACAAAACATGAAGCATGATCAACCAGGAGAAAGATTGGAAAGTCTTGTATTCATCACCATAGCAAAAGCTCTTTAGCTATCAAGAAGCTCCCTGAACAAAGAATTGTCTTCATCTGTGAGGAACAATAGCATGTGAGAAGCCCATGTATTGTTCATGCAGCCTAGTGAAGAAGCTGACAAATTACACAGTAGTCAGAATACCACACTGATGTCATGGATGCCATCACCACCCACTTGGGATGTTTTAAGGCTTTTGTTTTATAGCCCTTCTTCAAAGAGTTTTCCAATGCTGTTTCAAGCTCCTCAAATCAGACCACCATTCCATACACAACTAGTATGATTAAGACTGACTCTAGAGGACTTGCCAGATTAATCGGTGACTTCTCCAATTAGAAGATGTTCGCCATCTTCTTTCACAGAATCCACTAGATATGGAGCTCCTGTTTCTGCAGACAAACATGGAAACAGTGGGGAAGAAAAAAAAAAGGTTGGGTATGAGCAAACGCATCAAAACAACTATCAATCACAATGGAAGCAGTAACAACTGTGCATGTGTTCCTGTGGTAGTTCTGTGTAATTGGGAAGAACTACATCATTTGGGTGATGCAATTGCACAGAGCACATGTGCCCAATTGCACAGAACTACCAAATGTGCCCAATTGCACAGGCCACATGCACAATTTTGATTTGTCACTCAAATGCAAAGCAACCTACTAAAAGGATGGCAGCCTGTGGGTATTCAGATTTTTTTCCCTTCTGTAAAAAAGGGTCACACACCGATGCACGCATGGGAGAGACCAGGTTTGTCTTCACCTACTCCACTTGTCAACAAATGTTGAACCTGACTTGTATAGTATCATAACAACTCAAATCACTGGCCATTTATAGTGGGAAAAGATTGTACCAGGAGGTAGCAGATTCTTGTACAAGAAATCAAGACATGCTCGACTGTTTATGTCCTTGGAATGCGTGGCCTGCAGTGTGCCTGTCATCCTGCAGTCACACAATTTTAAGATCATGAAAATTCTATTCTGGAAGTTGTAAGTTCTGGCATGACCCATCACTTAGACATAACACACAAAAATTTTATTTCATAAACTATCAAACTTCCTTGGACTCATAACTTGCAATGCTCCTGCTCTTTCCATAGAGATCATCTGCTGCACAAGAATTCTGTGCACTGGCAAATGCAGAGTACAATTGTGGGTAATCCACAAGGTTATTTGAAATTAATTAGGCAATCCAGCTGTTTTATGGATTTGCTTAGCTCTCTGCACAAAGTAAATCCTTCCTCTCAAGTCCATCCAGAACCACGTACCCTGCTATCTTAGCAATATTCGGAAACAGCAATGGAAAGTCACATTGATCCATATGTGTAGTACCCTGCTCACAGCAACAACGATTTGTACATTGCCTTTAGAAGAACTATGATTGAAAGTGGGAACAAAGTAGTCAGCACCCAAGGAAGCATACCTATATGGAAAATAGTGTACTTAGAAGTCTTGACCACCAATTGTGCCTACTGTCAATCTGGAATGGCTGGCTGCTTGTGTCATGTTTTTCAGATAGTCAGATACATTCCTGGATGCTTGAAAAGAAAAGATTGTTTCTCAAGTGTGAAGGGACTTCTCCTACTTAAATTGGGATCTATCAGAAATGAGATGATTTTGCTCAGTGACAAAAGAATAATTTTGTGCATTGAAATGCTCATTGAGTGGGTTAAACCTTGATAGTCATCAATGCAGTAATCAATGGGCTGGCCTCATTGTGAGCTTGAGCTCTTCCCTTCATGAACTTCTTGCGACCATTTCTCAAGGCAGCCCAATTGAAACTTTCAGTGTTAACAAGTAAAACAGGCACTTTGCCTGCCAGTCTAGAGTAATCCACCTGTGCATGCCCAATTCCAACAGACTCAAAAGTGACCACAAAGCTTTAAGGAAAATAGCTGGATAGACAAAAAGACAAAAATAGAGATGAAAATGAGATTCAGATTGACAGTAAAACCCACCACCACCTCATTATGAAGGTTAAAGTCAGAAAATGAAGTTGGAATATTCATACCAGGAGGTAGCAGATTCCTGTACAAGAAATCAAGACACAAGAAGTTGGGAATATTCATATACCAAAAGAAACATTCATACCTCCTCAAGTGGTTCCCACCAAACATCCTCTGCCAGACAACATTTGATCCTTTTGTCCACACCAGAAGTGGCAATTGCAGTGGCGCCACCAAAAGAATGCCCATGCATTGCAATGTGGTTTAAATCAAGCCGCTGTTGGAAAAACTTGGTGTCAAGACTAGCCCTGCCTGTCACACTGTTGAAGTTCTGCATAAGTGAGCCTTGATCTAAGCTCTCGAGCACATCAATCACCTTCTGAATCTCCCCAACCCTCTGCAGCAACACGGACAATGACATCATGGACTTTAGAAATGGATACTAACTATAGACTACTGCAGATTTGGCAGAATCTGAATTAACAAAATCCAAAAGTGGCATGTGAGTCATGTTAATGCCTGCCTATTCTCTTGGAACACTCCTCAGAAGCTCATTTTTAAGCTTTTTTTGAAACATCAATGTTTGAGCATCAAGTCTCTAAGCATCAACAGATCTCGACCTTAAGATCTAACAGGACTTCTTAGAGCCTCAAATCCTTTGTAACATCTCCGTAACTGAAGAATTCTTGACCTAAATATCTACAATACTTCCAAGATAAGAAAGAAAAACCAATCTTCTTGTATGTCAATCCCAAACAACCAAGAGTTTTATGAAAAGGAAGGCAAATGGATCATTGATATAATCCAGCAATGAATTGTGAGAAGGAGAATCCCTCTCCATTAAAAAAGGCACAGGAAGAGAGGGAGGAGCACCATCAAGAGGAAGAAGAAGGAATTGAACTTTGGGCTTGCATAGAATAAAAGGTTTAGGACCTCCATAACAAAGGAATGGGTCTACTCCCTGACTTTTACCTTAGAAACAGTGCTTTGTTACCTGCCTAAGTTGCTTCGCACGTTCAGCCATTGGTGTATCACCAACTGGTTTATCACCAAAAGCATGATGTACCCACTTGCATTTTCCTTCATGATCATGATAATGAGCCATTGATGATGACCCATCTAAATGCTCCACTGCCACTACAACTGTCATTCAACACCAAATTGCAAACACAGTTAAGATTCACATACCCAATTGTGGTGCACTCCACCTCATAACATTCACCACCAGCAAGTAAATATACATATTCACACATTCATATGATGCTTGACAAAAAAATGCATACAGAAATGGCCTTCTTGAACAACAGGGGAGCAGGGGAAACAAAACAGAGGACCGTAACTGTAACCATGGGAAGCAAGATCAACGCATGTAGCACTGTAAGTGGTGTGGCAAGCCCACATGCCATGTGAGAATATCACAACTGGCAAGCGCTGCTTCTTTGTGCCTTCTTCACCTTTTGGTGTCAAAAGTGGCTTCTTCACAGATGCCTGTATTGGCAGCCGAAACCATGTCGCAGAGTAGAAAATAGCTGTAAAACCACAAAAACCCACCCATACAGTTTGCAGTTAGAAGTCACATAGTAGGTATAGGGATTGGTTTGTAACAGAACTTTGGATCACAACATGTGATACCCATCAGTTTTGAGCCATAAACAAGACAAAACTTACACAGGTGCATGGATGGGTTTAGGCTTTAGGCTTACAAAATGAGAACCAAAATGCTCTCTCAAGTGCCAATTGAAACAGGTCAATTCAAAAAACATACACAAAGTAGAAGAAGCTTAGATTCATCAGCTTTTTTTTGTGGTTTCTTCACTGACCTAATTATCTGGAAAGGGTGAAATGAGTTGTGCAGATGGGCAGTCAGGCTTGCAACAGATTGGGGAAGAAAGAGAAAGAAAATTCAGGAATATGAAAAATGGGAATCAATCACAACAAGTCTGCCTACTGTCTTAGACTACTGTGATTTTGGCTCACACCAACATTGAAAAACTGCAACAGATGGGAAGATCTCAAATGGGTCCAGAGTTTATTGGAAGAAGAAGGTGATGATGATGACAATGACAAGAAGATGGACATGCAAGAAGGATGATGAAAAGGGGACAGAGAGAGAGGAGACGGGAGTCAAACATACATGCAATAACCGAAATGCCAAATCTGCTGAAAACTGAACTGGGAGCAAAAGCTCGTGCCACATAGCCCCACATGTAATTATAATGCGGAATCCAACAGCGCTCTTTGACATCCCATGGAGACCATCTCGTCTTAGTTTCCGTGGGATAGAAAATGCGCATCGGTGGAGCTGCTGCTGCTGCTGCTTTGGAGTCCGCATTTGCTGCATTTGGGTGCACTCCATTTCTTTTGATTTGTTGCTGCTCCGGCTCTGCTCTTCCTGATCTGCTTCCTTTGTTTTCTTCCGAGCGCCGCAGCTCGAAATCTGCAAAAGAGACATGGTAAGGACCCAGAGGCTTTGGCAAACTCATTATCAAAAAAACAAAAAAATAGACGCGCACAAATCTCAACCTCAATCTCTCATTCTTCCACACACGATCGCAACCTCAATCTCTCACTCTTCCCACACACAATCTCAACCTTAATCTCTCATTCTTCCACACACAAACACAATCTCAATCTCTCTTCCTCAAAATTGGAGAAGCCCATGAAAAGATGCTAGAACGAGGGGATGTGCCATTGCTCAATAATTCTCCCATGGAGTAAGAGAGTGAGGAGAAATGGTTAAATATAAACATTACCCAGATCTGTATTTTTTTGTTGATCTAGAAGAGAAAATACAATAGCCAAAAAAAAGTTGCAATTGCACTCACTAGACTAGATACTATAGTAATGCAAATTAGGGTATAAGTTTCTGCATTGAAAATGATCTGAATTATAGTAGATCATGGCACATTTTGTATATATAACTTTCTCTGTGTAAATAGGTAGAGTGGTTTTGGTGTCCAGATGTTTAAAGGCAATCCCATACAATGTCCATTTGATGTTTTTTCACAACTAATAATGACAAAACATTATGATCATTTTGATAATAACATTTGGAGATATATAGATTCTTCTTTTATGTCATGAAAACTAGTGTCAAATGACTATTTAGTTTATTAGGCATAATTATGAACTTGTGTGAGGTTTTCGACTCAAATATCATCGACACCATGGAGGATAAATCAATTGGCAAACATTGAGCATGTGACTATCTCATTGTGGTAACAAATGGGTTTTGTCTTCTCAAGTGGAATGTTACCAATTGTTTGAGCAAATTGAATTTACATGTAATGTCCATGGCTTAAAAATGAGCTAGTGTAGCTAAGCTAATCATCAAACACATAAGGACTCCATGAGAAATTGCACACTAAGAATGGTTTTTTTTTGCCAATGGGGTCCAAAAAAAACTTGTACCTTATCTTTGGGTGCATACATAGTTGCATGAATTGCCTACTTTGGTAAAGAGACATGAAAGTTATGTTTCCCCAAAGGAAGGGCATCCATTGGCTTGGAAAATTTCCTAACCAAACATTTAACATTCCTATGAACAAACATTTTGCTCCCTCTTAATGAACATTCAAAATTTGACAAGTGGACAAAAACAAACCCTTGACAAAAATGGATGCATGTGAAAATGTGATTTTATTTATGTAAAAATGTTCATCCTACATCAACAAAGGAGATCATTACCAAAAAACTATGTAAAAAGATTTATGGTCATGGGCAATGCATCATGTGTGTAACCTTAAAGCTTCAAACAACACTTCACTTTTCACACAACCTCTTAGGTTTGGTGTGTTCATGCTCAATTGTTCAACTCCCATTTAGTTGTTCTCCCTCTCCTATTAGTTTGTTTACACAAGCAATGGTGCACATGAATGTTGATTTTCCTCATCATAGCTTTATAGGAGATCTCCTTGCCTACTTTCAATTTTCCGCTTCTGGTGGTGATGGTTGCCTCTTTCTAATTTTCCTCTTAAATTAATGATCATTACTTCCTTTTGATTGTCATCTTCTATTGTTGATCATTTCTTCTTTTTTATTATCACATCTTTTCGATTGTCATCTTTTGTTATTGATCTTGGCCTCCTTTTGATTGTCATATTCTATTGTTGATCATCACCTCTTCCTAATCATTAATCTTCACCTCCTCCCAATCGTTGTCTTTTGTTATTAATCATTATCTCCTTTTGATCATCATATTTTGTTGTTGATCACAACCTCCTTCAATTGTTGTCTCTTATTAATGATGGGCGCCTCCTCTTGATTATCCTCATTTGTTGATGATTATCGTTTCTAATTGTTGTTTTCTATTGTTGATCGCCACCTCTTCTTAATCGTCTTTTCTATGGTGCTCCATGTTTCCTCCTAATTGTCATCTTGTGTTATTAATCAAACCTCCTAATCAAACCTCCTAATCATTGCCTCCTCTTTATTATTTTCATGTTGTTGATCATCATTTTATGTTGTTGATCATTGTCTTGTTCTTGCATCATCGTCCTACTCTTCTTCTATGTGTGTTGTCTTGATTTTCTTTCTAATCTTAAAACCCCATCTTCACTCTTTCATGGATTAGTGGTCTATTGTTATCTTGTTGCAACACAACCCTTTGATTTTTATCAAGCCATTACCCTTGCCCTACTTGTTTTTTGAACCTTTAATATAAACCCAAGATTTACACCTCTAAACCTTAGAAGGTGGGTTTTAAAACGTATGGCAAAAAATTTATGAAATTTATCCCTTGATTCTTTTATTACAATTGGATTCCAAGCATTGTTAAAAAAAATTCTAGCATGGTTTTATACTAACCTTTGAGTTGTTCTTTCAACCACAATATGTGAATCAACAATTTGTTTAACCTTTTTCTACTCCTTGTCCAAAGTTTTTTATCATACAATCTTTAAATATTCAATAATTGTGACTACATGTGATTAGATGTAATCTATTAATAGTTTTTTTCCTTTTATTTTCCTTGTAAGCAAATGTGGTAAGTACAACAAATTAGCTAGAAACAAAAGAACTTGAGTTCCATTCCCATAATTAAGGACTTCATAATTAGTATTGTCCATCTAGGTCAATTAATAAATCAAAAGTAACTTCCGTAGGTTCAATTTCTTCTCCAACAATAATTGGACTTAACAACATTTTCACATAATATTTCAAATCTATTAACTTTTGGTCAATTGATTGAAATTTTGTTCCTGCATCATCTTGAATAATCATTATGTTCATTAACTATGTGGTAGTTCCAACCTCTCCCCATTTCTAACTTTCATCATTTTTTCCATCAAATACGTCATTACCTTCATTTGAATTGTTGACAAGTTTTACTAGGTATGTGTCATTTAATCTTGTCATGTGCTCCATGGCCTTCATATTGAATGGTCAAGTTTTTGTTACCTTAAACCCATTCATGATGTTTTTTTAGATAATGTTTGATCTAGAACCTTGTCCACCTAGCCAACAAATATGCATTTGTCTAGTTCACAATGAATATTTCTAACCATGGAATTATTTCTCTTTCTTAAAAGTAGTTTTGAAAAGTTTGAAACAATTCACATCTAGAAGTATAGAACATGTGAAGTGTGAAAAGGCAAGGTGACCATATCCAACCCAAATTATTGTGCTTGTTCTAAAGCTTTTAACATAACATGTGAACCATGCCCATTTAAAACTAATAAATGTTGATTTGATGGAAAGATGCCCTCTAGAATTGACTTTTTAAAAAATGAAAGGACATAGGGTTGTTCTTTAATAACATGTTTGTAAAAATCTTCTTTAGGAAATGAAGCGCCCCCAAATTCCTTGTTAGACTCAAAAGGGTCCAACTATGTTAAAGAGCGGAAGTAGATGGAACTTGGTGCCGCTCCCAACTTCCAACACTAAAGGGGGGGGGAGGGGGGGGGGGGAAAAGAGGGCCGGTAAAAGGCCCGGAATTATACTAGGAAAGGGGAAAAACTATTTAGGTTCTTGGGTCTTCACTCAAAACCCAACCAAAAAGTGG
>Ga0116231_10011661_pt1 | contig 13374 bp, 12 predicted proteins | sample S1TSphgellanicum_2_FD_89695 | JGI IMG/M metagenome (GOLD analysis project Ga0116231, IMG submission 89695) | Host-associated microbial communities from peat moss isolated from Minnesota, USA - S1T2_Fd - Sphagnum magellanicum MG | ecosystem: Host-associated > Plants > Peat moss > Unclassified... | reverse complement strand
TTAAAATAAAGATAAAAAAATTAATCCTGAAAATCTTCAAATCATGAAAATTTTTCTTTATAACAACAACCATGTGTATGTTCTTAATCCAAACAAAAAAAAAAAAAAAAACTTATAACATATTATAAAACATATGATATAACATTTCTGAAAAAACATGTGGATTGTGATCATGAAACAATTGTCAAAAATTGGAGGAAGAAGTAAATGCTCTAGTAGTAAGAGGACCATTTGAAAGACAATTAACTAAAATAAGACTGAATATTTCAAGAAGTGTAATATCTAAGTTTTTTGTCAAAGACCTTTTAAAAAAGAATGATGAGTAGTAGAAAAACTTTTTGTAGGACCTTGGTTTTCTAATTTTGAAAATGTAATTACCTTTGCAATTTGTGAAAAACGTTTGATTTAAGTGTCTAATTTTACATCTATGTCTTCAAGTTGTCTTTCCTTTTAAAAAATAATTTTCTCATGAGGTATTATTTAAATTGGTGGAAAAAATGAAAGAAGTATATATTTTTATTAAAATTGGGACATTGTATATTTGCAACAAGTTTTGACTTATGCATGACCATTGCTCTTGTGATTGATTTCTTGGGATCTAATTAGTAGCCTAAACAAGTTACTATTGGGTTATTTGAAACAACAAAAACTATTAGTCAAGCCTTGGTCACTAATCTAATAGAACTATTTGATTAGTATGGGTTGAGAAAAAAATTATTGCATATGTAAAAGATGAAGGGTCAAATTTAACTACAATGACAATTGCTTTAAAATCAATTGTTAAATCTAAAGTTTTAAGTTTAGATGAAAGTTTTCAAAGCACTTGTTTAGGACATGTTTTTTCTAAAACATATCAATATTGGTACAACTGATGAAAAGGTCTGCAAAAACTTTTGATTTGTTTCTATTAAGTCTACGCAATAAGATTTATAGAAATGTATCACTTGGCCTAAGAAGTTAGGAAAGGCACACAAGAATGGAAACAAGGCATGTTTAAATTTGAACATTTGCCTTAGAAAATTGAATACTTTAATGAAGACAAGGTGAAATTTTGATCTTTTACAAATTACTTCTTTTTTGCCTTTTTGATTTAAATGTTTTTTTGTTATTCAATTATGCTTGTTTGATACATAACATTTGTTTAATTCTAATTGTAGGTTTGCTAATAAAATTATTATGTTCCAAGAGGCCTTGCAATTCAAGGATGCCATTATCCTTTGCTACAATAAGTAAAATATGATCAAAATTAGTGGCAAGGTGCCTCCTCTTCTTACTTGACACATTTATGATATAATTGTGGATTGTCTTTCTCCTATTGTAAATGCCTGTGTTTTGAACCGGTCTAGTAGCCACTAGTTATTGTTTAATGCATTGCATTCTACCATTACTATGTGCTTGAAATGGAAGGAAGAAGTTACAAACCCACCTACCCAAGTTAATTTGATTAATGATGATTTTGAAATTGCCTTTGAGTTATTTTTATTTGCTATCAATATCAAAAAGGAAGTTTGTGATGTTTTGGAATCATTATGTTTTTTAAAAAGAAGATTTGAAAAGAAAAAATCCCATAACATGTTATGTTTAATGCTACACCCCAAATTATAAAACCTTTGTTTAATATATATTTTTATTGGTCGTGAAAAAAGGATGAACATTATTGAAGAATATGATAAAAAATTATTATATCCTATGTTTTAAAAATATTATCATCATTTACACCCAATGACAAAATCAAGAGTTGAATGTGTAGATCAAGAGTGAGATGCGGAATATGATCTGGATATTTTTGAACAACCTCCCAACACAAGTGAGCTAGCCATAGAACTTATCAGTAGGGAAATGTTGATATTTAGGTGTTACAAAGTGGATTTCAAGGAATTCAAATGCCCTATTCAATGGTGGGCAAAACATGAAGCCATGTTTCGTATTGTTAAGTTTTTGGCCTAACAAATCTTAGGGATTATTGAGTCACAAATTAAGACTAAAAGGATTTTTTTCTTTAACATGGATACTTACAAAGTTAAGGAGATATTGTTTGCAATCAAAAAATATAGAGAAATTGATATTTGTGAACACAAATTGACCAAATGATCCTAGAATTGATTGTAAACCACCTTTTTTGAATTGGTGAAGTTGATTGAAAAGGATTTAAATTTTGAGAAGTTAGAAAAATTTGAAAATTCTTTTAAGTGGGGATGAACTTTTGGACATAAAAATGTTGTTTGAAAAATTTATTTGATTTTGATGTTTTAAAAAAAATTAAAAAATGAAAAAAAATCAATGTTCAAAATAACAAAACTTTTGATATACTTTGTCAAAGAATGGTTTGCCTTTGGAAATCAACCCATATGAAGTGTATGAGAACTGGGACTTTGAAACCCGGGGAATTTTTTAAAAAAAATTTGGAAACCTTTCCTGGGTCTGATATATATATATATATATATATATATATATATATATAAAATAGAACCGGGGTCAAGTATCAGAAAAGCTTCTGAAACCCAGACCCGGGCAGGTCTCTAAAAAAAACTAAGGCCCGCCCAACACTAGTACATACTCGATGCGAGAGAGAGAGAGGATTTGCAAATTTGTTAAGGACTGATTGATTGTTGCAGGATGGTGTCTCTTGTGGATCGATGTGTGGGAGGATGGCTCTGCCATGGCAGCAAATGAGAGGGTGGAGGAGATGTTTGTAATGGACCTGAGTATGTATACCTCTCTGCTGTTGCTGCTGCTGCTGGGATCTTTGCTAGAGGATTCGTGTTGTTTGCTTTCTTGCAAAATGGTGCCCAGATCAGTTTGCTGTGAGACACACAAGAAAAAAGGACAGTTTGGTGACTTTCACCACAATTGCAAACAACCTTGTAACGAAATGATCTTGCAAAGGATGGCTTTCGAAGCTTTTGATCCTGAGATTTGGTGGTGACGATGATGATACTTTCCTGCTTGCACAAACAAAACTGGAAAGCAAATTTACATAGAGCCAAAGCTCCCTACCATCATCAGCTTCAGAAATTAGGGTTTGAAGCTCTGTACTTGCCCTAGTGTACCCCAGGTTTTGTAACAAACAAACAGAGCTGGAAAGCTAAAAGAAAAGAGCCAAAGCTCCCTACCATCATCAGTTTCAGAAATTACAGTTTGGAACTCAGAACTAGCCCCCCCTATGCTTTGCAACAAACAAACAAAGCTGGAAAGCAAAAAGAAAAGAGCCAAAGCTCCTGACCATCATCAGCTTCACAAATTAGGGTTTGAAGCTCTGAACTAGCCCTAGTGTCCCCTAGGCTTTGCAGCAAACAAAACAAAGCTGGAAAGCAAAAACATAAGAGCCAAAGCTTCCTGGCATCAGCAGCTTCGCAATTAGGATTTGAAGTTCTGAACTAGCCTTAGTGTACCCCGGGCTTTAACAAAGAAACAAAGCTGGAAAGCAAAAACAAGAGAGCCCAAGCTCCCTACCATAAGCAGCTTCACAAATTAGGGTTCGACGCTCTGCACTGGCCATAAGCAGCTTCACAAATTAGGGTTCGACGCTCTGCACTGGCCCTAGTGTGACCAGGCTTTGCAACAAACAAACAAAGCTGGAAAGCAAAAAGAACAGAGCCCAAGCTCCCTGGCATCATCAGCTTCACAATTAGGGTTTGGAGCTCTGCACTGTTGTTGTTGCAGCCTGGGGAATCCACACAAAGGTTCAAAGAGAAGAGTAGAAGTCGTCTGCTAGCAACAGCAGCAGCAGGGCAGAGGTAAAGCTGGGCCCCTATGGCCGATGGTAATCCTGTTCTCATGCCACGACGGCGACGCTGGATTGAAGTGGCTGATAACGTGCGCCGTGAGTATGAATGGGCTTCCTCGCTGTCAGACTGTCGTCTCCAGGTATCATAGCAAATCTCTTGTTGTGAACCCCGAGCTGGTGGTCAATGTCTCTCTTCAAAGGCTGTTCGACAGACACAAGCCAGTGCAGATTGTTAGAGTGATACGATGCTTCCTTGAATCAGGAGATACGAAAAATCGTGACACTGAATTCGACATTGAAGAAGCTCTTTAAACCCTAAACCCCATTTTTGTTTGTAGGCAGTTTGCAATCTGTCTTCCATTTTGTAGAAAAATTGTTGCTGATCAAGAGCAAAATCTCTCCATGTAGTGAGTTCTCAAGAGCTTTTTGTTTCTTCTCTACATACTATGTTGTGATCTTGCCTTTTTCCTGGCAGACGAATTTGTTGAAAGATATAAGGCCACCAGTACAGAAGGCAGTGGACAGCTTCTTTAGCCGATTCTTCCCTCTTGGGTACCCTCACAGGTAGGATTCACTCCTGGTCAGATAATCCCATTTCCTCCACTTTGCAATTCTGCAATTCCAGTTTTTTGTCTATTTTTGCTTTTGCTTAATATGGCCAGGGATGTGTGCGCAGAGGTTGAAATTGTCAAGGGACCTTGAATTGTGACTCAAAGCTTAGCCTTAGCACCTTGGAATTCATGAGGTTCTGAATTGATGCTTGGATAGAGGGCGGTGAGAGATGATTGATAGTCTTGATACAAGAGAGGTGCTTTTCATAATGTTTGGGACACTTGACATTGTCGAGACGGTTTTTGAAAAGTTGTTGCTTTTTTATGTTTTTGCTGTAAATGAATATGGCAGTGTTGCTGAAGGCTATCTAGTTTACTCTGAGTATCGAGCTATTCAACATTTTGCTAGTGCTGCACTACATGTGCTTTCTACTCAGGTTCCTCGGACCCCTCTCATTACCTCTACTTTCATTTGATCTTGTAAAAGGAGAATTCGGTAGCAAAGTTGTCATCTCAAACCTTACCTGAAAATTCGGCTGTGGATCGGATGGGTCTACTGTTGACATCTTTGGGAAGACCACAGTGTGGATCATACAGTGTTTCATGGGATGATGACTTAATGTTTAAATCTGATGAATCTGGAGAAATTGACTAGGATTCATTCTTACATTGTGGTGTACACAGTCGCTACTATTTGCTGCAGGGTTGAGGCCAACACCTGCACAAGCAACCATTGTAAGCTGGGTAAGAAGTTGTACACTTTTCCTCTTGCCCTATGTGCTTTCACATTTTATTTTTTTGGTTGATATCATTTCCTCCACATCAACTTGGTTGGAGGGGTGCAATTATCTTCTCATTATGACTGCACTGAAATCTTCAGTACCATGTAGGCAGACTTGACTAAATACAGATTGTAGAAATGTTGTCCTGCTTGTGCTATTGTCAGTCACAGCTTAGATGTGGACCTAGAACAACCAAGCCCAGGTTTAAGAGACGTGAACAAGTTGGGGTGGGGCTGGGACAGGGTAGTTGTAGGACTTGACAAACCCCTTGTTGGAAGTGAAAGATTGATGATATTTTGAGAACTTGGATCAATAAATGGACAGGTACTGAAGGATGGAATGCAACATATTGGAAAGCTGGTGTGCAGCAGCATGGGTGCACGCATGGACTCTGAACCAAAACGCTGGCGCATATTTGGTATACAACCCCCTTCTTGTTGGTGCAAGAGCCCTCAGATTCAGTACTGAGTATGTGAACCAATAATCCATAGTTGCAGAAGCTGTGTGGTTGTGTAATAACAGATGGGTTTTATGGTGTGTGCAATGAACAGCGGATGTGATGTATGACATAGGAGCATCTCTAGAGGTGGTATCACCTTTATGTCCCCAGCACTTCCTGCCAGTTGCTGGTATAGCTAATCTGGCTAAGGTAAACCTATTTTGTAGGTGTATTCTACAGCCATGCTGCCTCCAGACCAATCTTTCATGCTGCTTTAATTCACTTTGCTTCTGGTGTCCATGAATTTTTGCCCTTTGCCTGCTCATGTCTTTCTTGTCCAAAGAATGTTTTAACTGATCTCTTAAGGCAATGTGCAAGGTAGACTACTGGTTGTATACTAAAGCAAAGCTAAGTTGACATGAATGTAAACTGAGACTGTTCAGGGTATGGCACTTGTGTCTGCAAGGGCAACACGGTTACCAGTGTATTCAGCTTTTGCAAAAGAAGACAACCTGAGTGATTTGTATGCAAAGGGGGAAGCGATTTCAACACTATCCAATGTGTTAGGGCTTGGTTTGGGCATCTACCTGGCATCAAATATTGCTGCTTCTATCCAAGGGAAGGTTTGTGCTATGGCAATTTTTCTTGGTTGATTGTGAGTACTTTGAATAAGAGCTATGATGGCTGACTAGTTTGTCTTAGAGGATGTGTTGATGGATTTGTATGCCTGATAGGCTGTCTTTTGCCCATTGGATTTTGGCAGTTGGTACTGGCGCCAGTTCTTTCAGCAGTGCATCTGTACAGTGTCACGCAGGAGATGCGAGCTGCACCTATCAACACACTTAATGCTCAGCGGATTGCTATGCTGGTGGCAGATTTTATCAAGGTACCTTCTTTCCTTGGAGGTGGTTGATTGTGTGACTGTTTTCTAAATTTCATCTCAGCCAGGTGCCCTTGTGAATTGGAGTGAGAAAAGAGAGGGAGGAGAGGCCTTGGCATTTGTTGTCACACACTGTTGGTTTTCTGTGCTTGATTTTGCAGACTGGGATAGTATCTCGTCCAGCTGATTTACGGTACAAAGAGCGTCTCATACTACCAGTTAGTCTTCTTAAGGATGCTGGGAATGTCCGAGTTGTTACACAACTGAAGACAGCAATTGGTAAGCCTTCAAGGCTTACTGAACTTAAACAGAGATTTCACAATAAGCGATTCTTATTGAACTTCAGGCAAAACTCAACTGACCTGGTGTTGCACCAACTTGCAACGGGTGAGGATGTGGTAGAGGCTTGGTTAATGGCTGCTAATGTTGCAAGGCTTTCCAAGGAAAGTGACATCTTGAGTCTCTCTGATGCTGGAGGTGTTTCCAGCTCTGTCTTTGAGAAAGCATACAAGGAGACTGAAAAGCACTTGCCAGCACTTTTATCAGGTCTAAGGGAGCATGGTTGGCATACACATCTTTTCCTAGAAGGCAATGGGGTCCGTGCAGTCTGGTGATTCTACACCACTTTGTTTTTGACTGATTTTGTGATTAGATTTTGTGATTTGCATACTCCCATTCTGCCTTTCAGGATTATTAATTCATAAACACTTATCATTGATTTTTTTCTCAATGGGTTAATAGTTGGCCATTTATTTCCTGTGGACATCATCTTGGAGGCAATTCCGGCCTGTAAAACCTTATTGTGGATGCATCTTCCTCTTTGCAAATTCATAGCACATGTTGAATAAGGTCATTGAGTTCAGAGTGACGGAATTGCACATTTTCATTACTGTAGCAAGGAATTTCCGGAATCTACCCCCACAAAAATACACCCTGATCTTTGTATAAGCAATAGATTCATGACCATCTCAAGAATTCCTGTCATTCTAATTCCATTCCAGCCCTGATAATGCTCATTTTGAGTCATATGGATAAACTTTATCAGGCTCTTTTTTTTCAACCATGTTATAACACTGATTTCCACCACACTTAGAAGCTTTCACTTTAGTTGGTGAGTATGTAATTTCAGTGACAAGCAATGAACTTATCCAAGACCATTGTGGTTGTAGTACAAACCAATGTTGGTCTAGTATCATATCTTCCACATACTATTCTGGTCTTGGCATTGCGTACTTTTCACAACTTTCATATCAGTTTGATTATGGGAGATAATTCCACACAGCTTTTGGCACATTGTTTTTCACAAAAACTCTTTGTATGAGTCGCACTCAATTTTATTTTGTCAATGGAGTCCACCCCAAAAACTAAAGTTGGAACTCTGTGGTTTGGTCCATTGCCAACCTTATTGCAGTATTGGGTCCAAGATTGATTTTTGAGTGGTATCACAGATATACATGCCAAGTATTAAAATTGGTATAAAGCAAGTGTGAAATTGACATTAACTCGGATAAAAATTTAAATTAGTTGGGGCTTGGTATCACCCTTGGGACCGTAAACTCTACCAGGCTAGAACTATATACAAGGCAGGAACCCTGGCAGGGTTCAGTTCATAGACCACAGTATGTACAGGCCTGCACACCGGACCAACACTCAAACAAACTCCCACTAGTATGCTGCATTATATATATCCCCCACTTAATTGGCAGAGATTACAATGTAAGTAATTTATGATGTTTGCAACTGTCCATGGTAAATTGTTAAAGAATTTTAAAAAAACGTTGATGAAGATCAAAAACCACAAGTTCAGAAATCTGGTTGAAGTTAAAACATATGCAGATTACTTTCCTTTAGAAGCTCCTTGTGAATTTTGAAGTTTGAAAGCATTGCTTCATCTCCATTTTTATATGCAGCTTATACCCAGCAATTGGTCCATAACAGACAAAGGTGCCACTTCAATTAAGCACATAAAATTACCTGCCTTGCATTAGTTGCATACAGTTTAGTGACAATGGATGATTTGAGTGACAACAGATCATCAGGACACTGTGAAGCTCTTAAAATAACAAAGGGGAGTCCTGATACAATCAAGAATCTTGGCCGTGAATGAAAGAAGTTTTCATTGCAAATTACTGTGGGTTGCTGATCCATCAGTGAGGAGTGGGTCGTTGTGCAGGAGTGAAAGGCTTATGAAGCGTGGCCATAGATTCCACTAGCATCTGCATTGTTCACAATCCAGGAATGGCTCAACACCTTTTGAAGGGGCAACCGTTGTGATGAATCTTTTACCAGGAGCTGCACTCAACATACACAGGTTATACCCAGTTAAGTGTCTAGGGTCAACAACTTTCTATGGTTGCTGAGTCAGATCCAGAATCAAGTGAAACAATTGACAACTCTCTGTGCATGCTTCCAACTAAGGAAAATACAAGCACAGTTTGGAGTATACCTGACAGATGAGATCTTTGGCTGCAGAAGAAATTACAGGCTTAGAAGGAAACCTTAGATCAACCCGCACAATCCTGCAAAAGTTACATGTCAACTTCAATTACCTTCAACACATGTATACCACTACTGCAGTGCAGTGGATGTGTAAATCTAAAAGATTTCCATACACATCAAGCTTCATGAAACAAAAAAAAAACATTAGTTATCGTAGAAATTTACCGTTTGTATGTGTCAGAATGCTTTTTGGCTTCAAAGGGGGGAGTACCGAACAAGAACTCAAAGCAAAGGATGCCTAGGCTCCACACATCAACACCTGAATCATGCTCCTTACCTTCAACTGAGAGCAAACAAGCAAGGTTCCTCTTCCAAGTCAGTAGTAGCCAAGTTTAAGTATCATTTACTTAGAAGAATTCATTTCATCCTTCAATTGTATATATTCCTTCATAAAATCCACCACTGAGGATGTCATCAATATTGCGGATTGAGATCCAGTATTAGCCTTGCTATGGTGAGGACCTTACCCATTTCGGGAGGAAGGTAGTCAAGAGTGCCACACAGAGTCCTGCGCCTGCTGGATGTGTGCACAGACCACCCAAAGTCTGCAATCTTCAGCTCTCCCTGGTACATAGCAGGTGTGATCAGATCCTCTTCTGAAGATATGACCTCAACCTTAACGCTAAATTAAACAGAGAATTTTGCATGATAGGTGAATGGTTTAGCCTACCTTTGATCCAATGAGAAGGTTCTCAGGTTTGATATCCCGATGGATGACATGTTTCTCATGACAGTACATCAAAGCACGTGCAAGGGAGGCAATGTACTGCACAGATCCACAGTCAATCAGTGCACATCTCTTTCCATTGCCGCATTTATCACCGTAATATGAGGCAATGCCTAACCAGAGAGTACAATACACCTCTACTTTCAATACACTTCCAATGGAATCTCAGTCAGGACAAACAAATTCGTAATTGTCCTACTAGGAGTGAGAGATGCTGGTGTTTGGCTTGAGAAATTAGGTTACATACAGTGGCTGCTCTTTTCTCACTGAAAACTCTGCAGCGCTGCAGCTCTTTGTAAAGTTCACCCTTGGCTGCATATTCTAGTATCAAGTAAACCCTTGTCTGTCATGCCAACCATCCCAAAAGTGCTTGACCACATCATAAGCTAAACAAAAGATACATATCTATACATATCTATGAGATTGTAGAAAAAAATTTACAGAGAGATTTTGAAGCAGCTGTTTGGTCAGTTCCAGCCAAACACAAAACAAAACAAAAGATGACAAGAGTTATTGCAGTCATAACCTTGTGGGTGTCAATCACAGAGTATTAGACTATCAACATCATGACTAATGGTACTACTCCCTGACTTCATCAGCTCCTGATGGTGGGTGGAGATGAGTATATAACAGTGGTGCTCAAAATTGCAGTGAAGTACCTGATCATAAAAGTAGCCATAGAGGCGCAGAATGTTAGGATGCCGGAGATGAGATTGAATTTCAATTTCACGCCGTAGCTGATGCTCTACCTGGGACTGCTGCAACTGATTCTTGAACAGCACTTTCAATGCCACCACATACTTGCTCTGCCAACAGCAGCAAAACACATGTCAGAGCACATAATTGGGAGCTCCTAACCTGCTCTGTACTCTCAATAAGTATGCAAGATAGACAAGGAGCTGCTGGCATCTTTCCTCCTCCCAACTAAAGCTAAACTCGTCCCTGAAACCTCTGCACATTCTGCAGCTTTGGCACTGGCATGGTGAAGAAGGGGCTAAGAAAAACCCAATATTAGCTCTTCAAATTGGCCCCCACCAAAGTTGTCAAAAAGGCATGATTAGGGAAGGATGAGCACATGCATTGCATGGGAACAGACATACTTCTCTCTCACGAGCCAGATACACATTGCCAAACTTGCCCCTTCCCAAGGGCTTGCCTATATCGAAGTCCGTTAACGACCATCGCTTCTCCTTCCTTCCATTGTTTTCAGTGCCTCCATTATAGACAACCTGTTTCCAAAAACAATAACAAAAGGTCAAAATGAAAAATACGCCATTCATGCCCTCCCCACCCCCGCCTGCCGCATGACTAGCACGTAGGGTTGAATCTTGACCTAGAAATTCTACCAAAAAATTGCCTCTACATGACGACATCCTGATGATGCAGAAAGAGAAGTACTGCAAAGATTAGTCACTATCCCGGTTCCACAATTTTCAAAGCAGATGGGGGAAATAAAGGAACCTTAGATTCCGGAGCTCCACCCATGTCCGCAACAAACAAACCCTTCGGGCCTCAGCTCTTCTCTGCTACGATTCACCAAAACCCTAATACTCACACCCTCCTCTCGTCACCGCATCCCACCATACATGCGCCAGGGAATTGTATAACTCTCTGTCTACGTCTGTCCGTTGTCTCTGTTTCTTTCTCTCTCTCTCTACACAATTAGGAGCTCTGAAAGAAGAAGAGTTTGTGTAGACCACAGTTCCAGACGGTCCGATGAAATTGACACCTTGTTGTTGCTGTTCACGCGTCTGCACAAAGGTTCTCCCATTGAACAACACACAGAAATCCGCACAAGAAAGAAAGAGAGAGACTCGGCTACGCCACCAGAACTCGCTCGCAAGCGAGGGACGCGACGACGACGCCCGAACAAAACAACGTCGTTCGGAAGAAAAACAACAAAGCGCAGAATTGGGGGAACGTGGGGTCGGACCGCAACCAACGGGTTTCAAATTTTTGGCGCCAACGGTCACATTTCGGGTATATTCCGCTCCCTATATTCCAGGGACCAATGTTGGCCGGTTACTTATTTTATTGATAACCTCCGGGTAGGATTTTGGGAGAAATTCTCTTTGGGGGGGAGGGGGGGTGGAGACCTCACATGTTATCAATATCAAAAAAAATTGGGTCACCAGTTTAGGTTATCAAAAATTGGGTACTACCCATCTGTTACACAAGGGTGAGTCATCAAATAATTGGTTCATATTCGCTTACTATTCATGTTGGAGGTTTTTTGAAATTGAAATCAAAATTATCTATTTTTGTATTAGTGTTTAAAGATTGATAACCTACCTAGATGACAATTGGGTCATCTAGGTAGGTTATTAGATTTTTGAAATTTCAATATCAAGCGGTTATCAATTTAACCCATTATTTTTGAAAATCAATAATCGATTGGTAGGTTATTAATTATCGACTTAATAACCAACTTGATAACCAGGTTAGAACTCAATAACCGGCCAACATTGATGGTAACATCTCCCTCGGTATGGGGGAGATAGTTACCTTACCCGAAGGTCAGTTTCTTTGTTAAATAATCCTCAAAATAATGAAATGAAATTTTGTGAAAATATGAAGTTCACATGTTGAAAATTATCATAATTATCATAGGCTAAATATTCTGAATAATTTCACTACTCATATCACAATATTGTAGTAAATGATGGGAAAAAAAGTAATTTCAAATTTAAAGATAAATTAATTTTTTGAAAAGAAATTATTCATTTTGTTAATGTGGAAACTGACCTGGAATGCCTACGGTATGGTGTTCAATAGTGTTTTGTCCTACTAGAATAAATTTTGTTTGGTTAGGATTTGTTTTCAATGGAATGGAACTATGTCTTTTGCAATCTCTATTTTCTTGTCATGCATCGATTTCATATATGAAAATAATAATAATAATAATATTATTATTTTGGGTTATAAGATTTTGATTTATTTGACGTTTGGATTGGATTTTTAATTTTTTTTCAAAGTATAAAAAGAAAAAAAAAAGTGTTTTGTGTTTTGCTTGATCTTTAAATTTCATAACAACTTGGTTTTTCACCTAAACACTGAATGTTATAATGTTTTGAAAGGTTTATAACAACTCCATAAAAATATCATAGTGTATTTGGAGGGTGCCTTACCAAGCATAATTTCACACTCCAACTTGGAGATAGGGATTTCACATAAGCGCACTCAAAAATTCACATAAAGCAATGAGAGCCATAGATGTCTTCAACCATTATGAAAGCGAAGGCATTAACAATAATGTTTTCCCCTATATGAAACTTAATTTTATTTTCTTCTTGTAATAGTTTCGTCCTCTCAAAAGCCTTGAGTTTTTTTTATTTCTATAATTATTCAATTTTGATGGCATTTCATATATTCTAAAGTTTTAACATTAGATGCTTCATGGATTAAAGCAATATAGATTCACAATAAGACAAAGAAACAAAAGAAAGTTGAAAAGAATGAACCATGTGAATTATAAAATTGCACCTCATAATGTGTCCAAAATCATCTAGAAGGAATATGTGCCATACACATATTGCAAGCCTTTTGAAAATTGAAATTTTGTGAGATGTTTTGCTTGGTAATGAGACTTAAAATGAGATTACCAAGATAACAAATATGTGTAAAAAATCACACATAAAAACACACACCCAAAGATTGTAAACCCTCCGTCCCCCCCCCCCCCCCACCCCCCCACAAAAAAAACAAAACAACGATTAATAGCAATTATTTTATTTTTTTTTTTTTTTTTTTTTTTTATTCCATAACCAAC
>Ga0116231_10011660_pt1 | contig 13377 bp, 8 predicted proteins | sample S1TSphgellanicum_2_FD_89695 | JGI IMG/M metagenome (GOLD analysis project Ga0116231, IMG submission 89695) | Host-associated microbial communities from peat moss isolated from Minnesota, USA - S1T2_Fd - Sphagnum magellanicum MG | ecosystem: Host-associated > Plants > Peat moss > Unclassified... | reverse complement strand
GAATACAAGCTATAGCTAATATCCAAGGCATAAGAGAAGCATTTTCTACAGGATCCCAAAACCACCAACCCCCCCAACCTAATTCATGATAAGCCCACCAACTTCCTAGCAATATGCCTATAGTTTAAAAAAACCAACATGTCAAGATCCAAATTTGAATTTGTTTCCACCAATGGTATTTTGGGCCAAAGAACACTTTATTTACGCCACAAGTCCAACCAAAATGCAAAGACATTATTTGCTTTATGAATAACATGCTTTGCTCACTTTCTCCTCCTAAAAGGCTTTTCTAGCCAAAGCAAAAAGGAGGCTGCCAAGTGTTGACAAAACATGAGCAAGCTCCTATTGTGTAGCAACATAAAAGCAAAATTGGAATGGAAAGAGGAAGGATTTTAAAATTTATTTTTGATAATTTTGTTTGCATTTTCCTAGATAATCAGCTTGCTCGTTATGTGGGCTTCAATTAAAAAAACGCCAAACATTTGATTATCTTCGACTCTACCCTCCTTTTGCATCAACAAATAGAGTGCAAAAATAACATTTATTATTCTAGATAAACATAGACAAAAGCCAATGGCACTGGTGATGTATCCCGCATAAATGCAAGGGGGATGTATAGCTAATATAAGATCTTGTAAAAGAGGATTTAATTTTGCAAGTGATTTTGTACAAATAAATGAAATTTGAGAAAAATGATTAGAACTCGCTAATAAGAAAATAAAAAAAAGAAAGTAATGTCCATGTAAATCTACCGTTCATCAATCAACAAAACCTTATCTTTTGCATTTTGTGTCAAAAAGAAGAAATCTAAATTATTCCATAAAATGTAGAGCAAATATATATATATATATATATATATATACATATATATATATATTCAACTCCTTCCACCTTGTAAGCGTTACAAGCGTATTATCTCTTCTTGTATTTGCATTATTTTCTAATTTCGTATTCGAGGGCTCTCGAAGGAGACTTGAAGGCACTGCTTTAAATTGGTTCTTAAAGGAGCTTTTGTGATTTATGGTATTAAATAAGTCTGCAAATGATGTTTAAATTTTATATTTTTTTTCTTTATAAAAGAAGCAAAATGAAAAGCCACTAGCGGTCTGTAAAATAAAAATAAAAATATATTGCACCTTCATTTTGAAATATTGCAGGGTTAAGCTCGATAACCAAAAATAAATGTATAAAAACTTATAATTTAACACCATATTAACAAACTACCTTCATGATTAGACCATGTTCTTGAGATTTTATGGAATAAAGGCGCATTAGCATTTGAGTTGGTAAATACATTATAATTAAAAAAGTTAGAAGAAATATAGCAAAACAAAATACCAAAAAAAGAAATGGTAGGAAAAAAAAAAAGTGAAATAGCTGCAGGTCTTTTGTTGTAAATTAATACAACAAAAATACCCATCACTAAGAAATAGTGGCCCAATTCATTATACATTTTGGTCAAATTTGCTTATAATTGGTAAAAAAATCCATTTTTTTGAATATTTTTGAAATCTAGTAGTATGGTTAAAAAATAGATTTTCTTGTTCTTTCTAATGTGAAGCACTATTTTGTTTTTCTTAAACCTTGAGCTGCATTTTGAAACCTAATAAAAACAGGTCAACCTTTCCTTAGGTGCTTTTGCTTGATTTATTATTCATATAAAAAAAAACCTGTTTTCTATTGTTACTTTGCAAATTTATTTGATTTTTTACAGAAAAATTAGAAAAAGATAAAATAATTTGACATGTTTCCAAAATGGAATAAATCCCAATTAAAAAGAAAAGCTAGTTGAAATTAACAAGATTGGAATGGGCATAAAAATATATATTGAAGTACCAAATTGTCTAAATATGCTTGAAGGTTGACGCATGTATTCCACCAATTTCTGTAAAACTTAATTATTGGTATATTGATTAACCTTATACAAATAAAAATAGAAATTGCGTCCAGAGAAAACTCTTGAAAATGCAATGCACCTAGGTAAATAAAAGACAAGATTAATACAGAGGTTAAACGAGCATCCCACACCAAAAAGGTACCCCACATAGGTTTCCCCCAAAAACCTTCAGTTATTAGAGTAAACAATGTAAACAAACCCCTTATTTTGGCACTAGTTTTGGAAAATAACTAAAAAAGATGATGTTTTGTTAGTAAGAACAACATGCTACTAATAGCCATTGTAATATAAATAAGTAAACTCATCTGAGCTGCAAGAACATGCACATAGATAATGCGAGAATTTTCACCTTGTTGAAAATCAAATGGTGCCACCCAAATACTTGGATAAATAGCCATCGTTGTTAAAAACCAACGAAATCCAATGATAATTTGCGTGTAGCGAAAAGGACATAACATGAGAAAATAAGGTCATAATAATTCAAAATACATAGGAATTTTCTAATGTTTCATCATAAAATAATGATCCATCAATGACATAGTTGGAAAAATAATATGGATCATTTATGTTAATGATCAAAATGGGGTAGCAAAAGAAAAAACAAAATCATCTATAGTTGACTAGAGCTTAAGAGACAAAATAATTATTGCCTTATTGCATTTGGAAAAATGAAGCGATAAAAAAAAAACTGAAACTTTTTATTTGCTTTTTGTTTTGTGAAAGCTTGCCAAGAAGAAGCCAGCTTATGAAGGAGGAAAGAAAATTTATTTTCTTTGTGAACTTTAAAATGCTCTACTAATGAGCCTCCCCAAGACATGTATGATGCCAAAAATACACTTTACACCATGCTAAGCCAACTCACTTACACTTGCGCTGCCTAAACATAGTTTCCTTACTTGAATTTCACCTCTTTGTTTTTTTTTTGCTCAAATTAGACGATATATGAGAAAGAGTATACCATAGGAAAGAACATACAAATTCTTATATATATATAATTTTTGGGGGGGGGAGAATTTTTTTTTCCTTTTCCACAACATCTATGATGAGTGAGCCAATAAAAACTAATATCCTTTTTTTTGAATTGACGCAAAGGCAATCAATTTTATTGGCTTATTAACCTTTCTAAAGTAATTGAGACTAGGATAAGAAAAGGAAATTTTTAAAAAAGTAAATATCCCATTAATAAAAACACATGAAACCATTATGTTCCGATAAAAATACAAAAAAGGATTAGGGGTAATAAAGTGGGTAAGGTGGTAATATTTTGCAAGTTGTTCCAACTATTGAATGTCATTCCAAGAGCCAAGCAAAAATGAATACCCACATAAGAGTAAGTACCATGCTTCCTATAATAATAGTAAACCAATTTATTTTGGATTGATCAAATTGGTATAGAAGTTGTAATACTAGAAAAGTAAGGAAAATACCACTTATTTGAAGAACCCAATGACCTTCCAATTTAAAAAGTAATATTTTTTGCAAGAAATTGCTGCTTGAACAATGCAATTCAAGTGGACCATCTTCAAAATCATTTTAAAAAGAACATTAAAAAAGGAAAGGAGGTAATAAACAAATCCAAACTGAACCTAAATGAAAATAACATAAAAAGTCTTTAGAAAAGCCTATCATTAAGGGCATGACTATGATATACGACAAAAATGAGGAAAAAGTTGTAATTAGTGTAGATAAATTGAGAAAAATTTGTTGGAAAAATAGTTTGAAAAAAAGTTTTGAAGTTCTTTTTTTGAGTTCATCAATTTGAAAAATAGATTTTAAAAAGTTAATTGGTGCTATAAATAAAATAAATAAATACCAAAAAAGCCATAAAGATTATATATATATATTTGAAAAGCTATGTTCTATGACCCCCACTCAAAAGGTTTTACAAGAGTAGTTAAGCACTTTGTGAAAGAATGACTATTTTTGTGATCAAATTACAAAATAAATATACAAATTGTATAGAATCATCATTTACTAGAATAGGATAAGTTATTAGTTTTTGTAATTTGTTTGGAATATTAAAATCCACCAAAGATATAATAGGTATTTTGTAATTGATCAACTTCAAGGCTAGCCATGGAATTTTTATTTGCATTTATTATTACCAAACAATCTAAAATATCATGTGTCACGATTCTTTCAAAACAATTTTTCATCTTTCTAAAACGTGGAAAAAAATTCAAAGGCGAAGATGGGGAGGAGTCCTTTAAATTGAAATGTGCAAAGAAATCCTGAAAGTGTTTTTGTACATTTTTCATATGTTTCCAATTAGTTAAAAAAACCCCAATCCATTTATGATTGATATAGCTTTGATTGGTTATTTTTGCCATTTATTGAATTATTTTATTATATTCTAAATTAGTATTTATTAATAAAAAATGGCCTTTTGAACGAATAATAAATTCAATCAAATTACAAGCCCTTTGTAAACAAATAATTTTTTAAAAATTAATAATAGCCATTTTAGTTCTAAATTCGTATAAATATCTTTGAAACTCGGAAGTAGGTATCTGAAGGCCTAGATATGTGTTTGTACTTAGTAATTTTTTATTAACCAACAAACTATAATTATACATAGTTCCTTTTTATTTTTGTTTAAATAACTCAGGTGGTTAGAATAAAGAACTAAAAATCCTTATGTCAGTGGTTCAAATCCACTTCTAAACACAATAAAGTGAAGCTTTAAATTCAAACATCTCTAAGGAGCTAAAAAAAGAAATACTATTTATTCCTTCAATAAAATAAAGTGGTCTGAAGTTCAATTTCTCAGTGGCTTTCAATAAAAACATGCTTCTTTCTTGGGGCTGCTCTACAATATATATATATATTTGCCATAAAAGAAGCAACTTTAAAGTATAATACATAGCCTTGTTTTAATTTGAAAAAAAAATAGTTTTTTTTTTGCTATAGTTGTTTAGCCGGTTGTTGCTTGCATTACCTGTGTCACAAATGGTGGATAAGTATAAAGGTTGATCAAGGTTTTTGACTTTAAATAATAAGTTAACATTTCTGCAAAAACAATATAATTGTAAGGTAGGCTAAGGACAAACTTGAACCATCTTTCTAGAATTTGCAATCCAATACATTACCTTTATGTTACTTAGCCATTTCTTAGACTTTTGGTGCAAAGAGTCTAAAAAAGAAATGAAAGGCAACAAGCTTCGTAGCCCCTCAAACCTAACTAGTAAAGAGTCACATGTTTATTTACATGGTGATGGCACCAAACTCTTTTTCGGCAAGATGGGCCAATTCATGACAAGGAATTAATGATATTAACAAAAAAAAATCTAGACTTTTTTTTTCATAGCTTTGAGCAGAAAGCCATATGATGCAAAATTATCATGTATGATTTTATGAGAGGACATGACTCTTGCCCATCAAGGCAAAGGCCAAAGCCCCTATTTTTTTTTGTAGCCTAAGTTTCATTCTACTCTCTAGTAATTACTATGTAATTGTATTTCCTATAAAACTTATTATGAGGTTGCAATGTGGTCTGGAAGCCTTTATAAGCAAAAAAATAAGATGAAGAAGTAAATATTAAGAAAAAAGAAAAAAACAAAATGAGTTTTACTCAATTATTTCCCAAATATAATTCTAGTTTGAATCCATTACACAGAAGTGTTATACAATGTTTGATAAAAAAATTACTACAAAACATGGTGTTAATGGATACAAGACTGAAGCTCTAATAATTTGTTTCTAACACAAGTTGAAGAAAGTGCCAATCACCAAGCAAGCGAGGTTTATTTTGGGAATTGAAGATGTGGAAGTGTTTGGTGAACTAAAGATGCTTCTGCTAAAACCATTAGAGAGGAAATGTAAAAGTAAACTAATTTGGATTGAACGAACCAAAATTTGGCAAAGTGACCATAGTTTGGTCAAAGGCTTTCCTTTGAATTTGGTCAAAGGAGGTTATGCCATAGCAATTGTAGGTCATATAACTTTCCTTCCAAAAAGTTTCCGTAGAGGTAGAAAAGTCTTTCATAATCAATGGAGAATTTTTTCCATTTTGAATATGAACTCGAAAATCAGTAATATCATGGTAAAAGATATTGATGATGACAAAATATATATATTTTCGTCGACAAAAGCGCATTAAAAAAAAAACATTTAGGCATAAAGTGGAAATTCTTGCAAAACACAAAGAAAAACACATTTTTTTATAAGTATGAAAAAAAAAAATCAAAATTTCAACTCTCTTCCCATGGTTTACGCAACCCCAAAAACCAAACAAAGCTTGAAATGCTTGGGCCCCAAGCCTCAAGTTTACATTGAAAAAAGGTGTGAAAATATGGAAAAATCCACCACAAACAACATATTTAAATTCAAAGACCAAGGTTGGGCAATAAATTCATTTTTGTTAATGTGTTAACGCAAAGCAACTCAAAACTAGGTTTGAAAAGATAATGTTATGGAAATGACTAATTAGTGTGAATACAAGCAATTTCTCATTGCCCTGTGCCTCCAATAATGCAAAGGGATATGCCTAAACTCAAGACCTCAATAATAAAATAGGGAAGAGTGGAAGTATGACTAGCTTCTAGTTGACCTATTTATAAGCTTAAAAAATATCTCTCTTTTGTCTAGACTCCAAAAAAATATGGTGTTCACTTTGCATTATTTAAAATGGTAATAAAAATATATACATTTTTTCGTCATGACTCTAGTTTTTTTACAAATTTTTTTGTCTCCAACTTTTTGCGATTGCGGCCTATTTAGTGGCAAGTTTTGCTTAAAGAGCTTTAGCATTAAGGATTCAAAGAAGAAAACTTGTTTTCTTTTATGTAATTTATTAAATATTTAAATCAACAAAAAAAAATGCCTCAACTAAATCAATTTACATATTTGACACAATTTGTTTGGTTATGTGTGTTTTATACGACTCTTTACGTACTATTATACAATGACAAATTACCCAAAATAAGTTGCATTTTCAAACTACGAAAGTAGCTGATTTCACATCAAAATGTAGGCATAGAGCTAAGCAATTATAGTGTTGAACATGATGTGCTTTTCCAAAAATGCTTTGACACTAGTATATCCTATTTATATTCGAATATATCTAAAACATCTAAGTGGTGTAATGAAATGGTAAAAAGCTTAAATGCTAATCAATTGAAAAAAATGAATAAATCTTATGTATATTTCTTGGGAGAAATTAATGTCTCACAATTTTTTTAAAAAAATGCACTTTCAACCATGAGTCCCTTTACTTATCATCACACTTTTCTAGCCTTACGTCAAAGCACCACTCTCAACAAAATATATGTTTTACACAGATAGAAGAACACTCTAGTAAATATCCAAAACGAAACAAAAAAGAAGAGGAATACGAATGCGTGAATTGCTCATATTTGCTATGTTAATTTTTAGTGTTTTGAGTTCAAAACAAATCTTAATTTATAATGAAAAAGTTATTGTAGTTTTAAGTTTTGTAGGTTTTATCATATTTATTCAAAAAACTTTGGTGAAACTTTAAAAGCTACTTTTGATGCACGAAGTTCAACTCTTTTTTTAGAGTTATAACAATTGATGGGTTCTCAGGAAGCTCTATTGTTTGAGTTAAAAAAACAGCACGAATTACATAGTATTAATTTGCATTCAAGTATGCAAGTAATTGGAAAATCATGTATAAATGATATAATTACGTGCTATGCACCTGAGTGCAAGTTGTGTTGCACCAACAAATAGAGCAAAAGTTAAAAACAATGTTAGTTATTTAGGAGCATTCTTGCATTAGTCTACAAGAGAAGATAATAATTTGTTTTTGTGAAACAGTTTGTGACGAATTTCGCTTTTCCAAATTGCGAGAATATTAGACAAAATTAATTCAACAAAACATGATATTATTGAAAGATGGGGTTCTAAAATGAACAATTTTGCACAAAGATGGTTGTTTTCTACAAACCACAAAGATATAGGCATTCTATATTGTATTTTCAGTGCCATTGTTGGAGTAATGGGTATATGTTTTTTAGTAGTAATTCGTATGGAATTAGCACAACTTGGCAATCAAATTCTTGGTGGAAATCATCAACTTTATAATGTGTTGATAATAGCTCACGCTTTTTTAATTATCTTTTTTATGGTTATGCATGCGATGATAGGTGGATTTGGTAATTGGTTTGTTCCAATTTTTATAAGTGCACCTGATATGGCATTTCCATGATTAAATAACATTAGTTTATGGTTGTGCGAGGTTAAACACCCACATCCCGTAATAGATTATAGCCCATGCACCGAGGTTTTAAATGATAAACCTGCTAGGGCGCACTTGAAGACCTTTAGGAGAGTAGGGTTTGTGATGTCTTCTGGTGAAGTAAGATTTTAAGAGTGTAGTTTCACAAACTTCAGTATTAGTAACCTTCCTAAGCTAAGGAGTGGGGACCTTAGAATGGGCAGGCCCATTGCAATTATGAACGCTCAATACATGAAAACCACTAACAATTAAGGGTAAAAGGCATTTCTATCGAATGAACAAACCGCAAGGATGGCCACCACACATAAACGTGCCCAAAAACTGGGAAGGTAAAATTGAAATTGAACGAAACGGAAAGGATGATAACCATAAGGATGTTGGGTTGGAATTTTGCACTTTTCGTCCGGGCAACGACAAAAGAGCAAGAGGCAATGACCTTTTACAATGTAATTGGGCTTCTCTCCATGCTAGAAATACAAGCTAAGGTTGCCAAACATTCACATTAGTGGTGTGAGTTTAGAAAAACTAGCCAAGCTGGAACCATCGGATAACGACAAATTTGTTGGACTAACGAATACTATAACTGATCATAATGTATTCATAGACGCATACAAGAAGATAAAATCAAGACTTGGGCAATATGTCCAAACAATGAATTGGGCGAAACTTTGGATGGAGGATATTGACCGAAGTTGCTTTGATAATACATTGTGTTGTTTTAAAAATAAAATGTACAAGTTCAGGCCAGCTTAACGTGTTATGATTTCCAAGCCCAAAAAACCTAATGAAGAGAAACCTCTAACTAACTACTAAACCATTTAAAAACGAAATCATACAAGAGGCAATATGCATTTTCAAAAGGAAACTTTAGCGACCACTCCCATCAGGCTAAGCCACAAGTGCCATTTGGCCTCAAAATGAATTAAGAATACTTAAATTAGAATTTTGTGCTTTTTGGAATTTGGCATTGCAAATTTTTTTGATTTCATTAGCCACCATCACCTAGTAAATATCCTCAAAACTAAGAAGACCAACATCTAATGAACCTAATTGACAAGATATTTAATGTTGGTCTCATAGGAAGCGATAAAGGAAAAGGAAGTCTATCTGGAAATGAAGGAGTTCCCCAATAAAACAACCTATTTTCTTTATTTTATAACACATATTAAAACCCATAAAATAAGAGGGTCCAATGTATACAATGAGAGTATCGTGAAACAACAAAAAGTCCTAGGTCTTTGTTAAGGCCACTAAGATAATTGGACGTAAAAAGCGTCGTTTAGATTTACCATGTTATTAATTGATAGGAACTTTAATACAACCTTTTTTGATCCTGCAAGAGGAGGAAATCCAATTTTATGCCAACATTTTTTTTGGTTTTTTGGTCATGGGCGCAATTGCGATAATAGAAAAGGTGGTACATTGCCTTTACAATGCTACCTAGGCGAGCATAGCTATTTTGTGCCTCAAGTAAACAATATGCTTAGAATGCAAATAATTGGTAATGAGGCATGATGTCTGGGAGTCGATGTCATGAGAAGGGTAGAGGATAATGTTAAGAAAGGAAAAAAAGGTGTTTTTTATTTTGCTTTAGCTTTAAACTCTTTTAGGTCAGACCTCGGTAATAAGAAGGATCTTTTGGGATTAGAATGTGCCCTCTTTTTCTTTAAGGGTGAGATCCCACACATTGTGTGCAAGATGCCTTCGACCCTTGCTGGCGTAGACCACCCAAGACCCAACATCTTTTGAAAAGACATATATTCTATTAGTAGCATTGCCCTTGTGGTGGAACTTTTTCCAAGAGCTAAAATTAAAATTTTTGTTCAACTGGACATCATTATAATCTCCAAATTAATGATGCCATCACAAGGTGAAATGAAACGTAAGGCTATATGCAATAACATGCAAGTAATGCCAAAACGTTTTATGTGGAAAGAAAGATGTGGCTTCTATGTTTGAAACTATGCCTTGAGTTGATTATATAAGAAGAGATAATAAATTGATATTGATGTCCAAAACTTTATATTTGCAATATGTTGAATTACATGTTAATTGTCATATTCAATACTAATGCAAATGTACATGTTTTAAGTACTTAACTTGTATCCCTCATCTAAACCCTACATACAATCATGCACATAATACCTTAAATGCTAAATATGGAAAACATATGATATGTTTTATGGCCATAATTGTAAATTTTAAATCCATATTATCTATGGATAATCCAAATGTAATACCCACATGATAATTAACAAATTGTTCTATTTATGGAAGAAATAAATGCAATACCTACATGATAATTTAAAAATGCACATTGTATATGGGGGAAAAATGCAATACCCACATTATGACCTTAATCCACACTATATGTGGGAGTCCTAAATGTGATACCTACATGACAATTTAAAAATACACACTATATATGGAGGAAAAATGCAATACTTGCATAACAATTTAAAGATGCACATTATATGTGGGTGGCAAAATGTAATATTGGCATTATGACCCTAAATCCACACTATTTATAAGAGGCCAAAATGCTAAATCCATATATCAAACATGGAACATTTTTAGTGGAATTTGATGACCCTATTAAAACCATCCAAGGAAATTAATTTCCTTAAATTAGGAACAAAACAATAAGAAAACATTAAAAAATGATTTAAAAAAATTATCATACCGTTGATGTTTAAGGATGATATCACATTCAAAGGAGTTGTATCTTGATTTGAAAACACAACCTAAATAAATCAACACACATTTCATTAAACCTTAAACTTAAACCCTAAATCATCCTAATGGTAAATGCTCTCAACCTAATGATTATACAAACAAAACTATAAATGGAATACAAAAAACATTTATAACAACTATGTTTTGAATTTTAAAGCTAATCAATAAAAATTATAATGAATGGAGGCATTAGCCTTAGAGTTTAAAACTAAATACCCCAAAATATTTATATATAAACCTAAAACAATTTAATGGTAAATGTCATAAAAAAAATAACTATATAAACATATATAAATATCATACAAAATAATTTTTTAAGAATGAGTGATGAATTAAAATTGAAACACAATGAAAAGAAAAAATTAAATGAATGAAATAAGAGTTTATTCTCTTACCTTTAGTGTGGTCATTTCAATTTGAGACTTTCTTCATTCACCTTCAAAAGAAATAAAATGAATCTTGTTACAAGTATTGGTATGTGAAGATTTGGCTAAATTTCCCCCCAAAATCCAATCACGGATTGATTTTGATTAGTATTAAAAATTGTGCAAATATTCATAAATGTTTGATGTCTTTTTAATTATAAATTTATCAAGCATATTCCTTAATTAAATTAAGTACATCTTGCATTAAATGGTCCAAAGTGGAAGTAAAGGATTGTCGCCAAAAAAAATCTTGCAATTGCAATACCCACATTTTACATTATAATTTTTACAACTAAAGTCCACAATTTGAAAGTGCATAGGTAGGTTTTGCCAATAAGAAGATGTTTTACAAATAATTAAATTGGCATTATTGAAAAATGTATCTACTGTCTTAGTTAATTTTTGTGACGCACTCCCAACCTCCTCAAGAAACTCAAATGTGAGTCTAAGATGAAAACAACGGAAGAGTAGGAAGTTGGAACACACTCTTTGACTCGCAGCACTTTGGGGGTAGAGGGGCGTGCTGGAGCTCCAGGATGGGATTAGGAAGAATGACAAGTGATCAATCACTCACACGGACCTGCACAAACTAGCTAACAAGTTGGTTAGTGCATAGCTGGAGCACTTTTGGTGCTAGGATGAGCCACGGGCAAATTCGAACTCACAAGATTCACCACAGTCTGGACTTGGGGGAAGCCACCACCTTCCCCCTTATAGTATACTATGTGCCTTTCCACAAGGCCCATATCTAAATGGCATTTTGTCCTGGGTCTCCCAAATGGGAGTTTCAAAATTCTCAAAGTTGGGATTTTTGCGACTTTGGGACCCCATAACTTAATATGCAAACCTTTGATTGAGATGAGGTTTAAAGCAAAGTTGTAGCCCTCATCGAGAGCTTTCTAACGGTATGTCTCATGCCATCTGCACACAAGGAAATCAGGTCGATTCTTGATTTTTAGTGGTTAGGAGTCAAATTGTCAATTTGACTTCTGACTTTTCTTTTGGCTATAACTTGTGTTTCAAATGTCCAAATGAGTCATGCGAGCCCATTTTAGACATCTACGTTTCAATAGCTTTCCAATGATATAAAAAACTTTTCAATCCAATGGGTTTTGACCTTTGCAATCACCCTCTAAAACTTTGAGAGTCCATTGCGATTCCAACTCCCAAAATGGGAGTTCACTTGGGAATGTGAAAGTTCATTCTTTCACACTTTTTTGCATTCTCGAAAGCATAAGATGTGACCCCGAGCTTCCTTCTTTGCTTGCAACCTTGCAAGCCCTTGCCTTAGTCTTAAGCCCAAAGTTAGGGTTGCAACATTTTGGAATAAGAATTAGGTAGAACTTTAACCAATAAGATATATAGAGTTTGCCAAGAAATAAAAGTTTAGTAAAAAAGAAATATAGGTTTAGCCAAAAGATACAAATTTAACCAAGAAAAAAATAGGTTTAACTAAGAGAAATAAGTTTAATTAAGAAGATATATAGGTTTAGCCAAGAAATATAAGTTTAACTAATAAGAAATATAGGTTTAGCCAAAAAATAAGTTTAACCAAGAAGAAATATAGGTTTAACCAAGAGATAAAAATTTAACCAAGAAATATAAGTTTAGCCAAGAAGAAATATAAGTTTAGCCAAAAGATAAAAATTTAGCCAAGAAAAAATGTAGGTTTAACTAAGAGATAGAAGTTTAGCTAAGAAGAAATATAGATTTAGCCAAGAGATAGAAATTTAGCCAAGAAGAAATATAGGTTTAGCCAAGAAATAGAAGTTAATCAATAAGATTTGTAGGTTTACCCAAGAGATAGAAAATTTAGCCAATAAAATATATAGGTTTTATCAAGAGATAAAAGTTTAGCCAAGAAAAAATATAGGTTTAGCCAAGAAGAAATAAGAGTTTTGCCAAGGTAAGTAAAGGATTAATTGTTAGTTAATAGGAAGGGCTAAGATTTAGGTCAGCATAGTAGCTAGGTGGGTAGGTAGTATGGAGGTCAGGGTTGAGAAAAAATTGGCAATGAAAAAAAAAATGGTCAAAGGTCAGCAGCCAAAAAAGATTGACTGTGGTAGAATGTTGGTTAACGTAAGGTAAAGAGGTGAATGAAAAAGAGGCGAATCATCCAG
>Ga0116231_10011658_pt1 | contig 13379 bp, 8 predicted proteins | sample S1TSphgellanicum_2_FD_89695 | JGI IMG/M metagenome (GOLD analysis project Ga0116231, IMG submission 89695) | Host-associated microbial communities from peat moss isolated from Minnesota, USA - S1T2_Fd - Sphagnum magellanicum MG | ecosystem: Host-associated > Plants > Peat moss > Unclassified... | reverse complement strand
ATATATATATATATATATATATATATATATATATATATATATATGATTTATATATGTTCAACTTGGTTAAATTTGGTTAAACTAATTTACATTTAGTTAATATTTGCTAAACTTGGTTAAATTATCTTCAATTTGGTTCAACTAACGTACATTTGGTTAAATTAATTATACGTGTGATCTTGTCATTACATTCACATGAATGTAGGCAGTAGGTAGTTTTAATCCAGAAAACCCAATGTAATGGTAAGCAGTTGTGAGCCAAACTAACACAACCATGCGTAATAATTTCAATTTTTAAAAATTGTTTTAGGGATATTGGGGTGTGATAAAGTTATTAGAGGTTTTAACAATTTCATGTTAGAATGAGGTGATGGGTGCGCATGGTTGCATGGGGGATTATGTTTGTTTCAAATTTTGATATTGGATGAATAAAGTGTAAGGTCAAACGTGAAGTTGAGGGATTCACATTTTGGTGTGTTTGCAAGGAGGTGACTTTTTGTCTCTTTACTCCCAATTCTATGAGGTGATTATACTCGAAGGTGCATATGCTATTGATGAAGAAAAAATGCAAAGTGAATATCTAAATATTAAATTATGTTTGTAATTGAAAACAAACAATTTATTTTTTATGCATCAATTATGATTTGGAATTAATAGATATATTTTCTAAGTTCAAACTCTCCAAATCCTAGGATTTTATGTCAAATTGTCACCCACCTAAACCAACTTTTAACGAGCCAACAATATGCTTAACTTGACAACAAACCTCCAATCACTCAAAACATTGTTCCTATCACATACATTATCTAAATCTAACTTACATTAGTTCATTGGAAAGCTACTTACAAGGCACACATGCCTACCAAATTTCAAGATTTACACCTAAATTAATAAAAAAATTGCCATAAAACCTGAGAGGGTTTCACAAAAGCAAGAAATTCAATTTGATAATAGACCTCCAATCATTTAAAACATTATTATCATCACATATTCTAATCAAATTTCACTTGCATTAGTTCATTAGAAAGTTAACTACATGGTGTACTTGCTTACCAAATCTCAAGCTTTGCACTTAAATTAATAAAACGTTGTGCCATAAAACTTGAGAGGCTTTTATGAACGCAAAAAGTTCAACTTGATAGCAGACCTCTAGACACTTAAAACATTATTGTCATCACATACTCTAATCAAATCTAGCTTGCATTAATTCATTGGAAAATAAACTACATGGGACACCTACTTAACAAATTTCAAACTCTGAATCTAAATCAAGAAAAAATTATGCTACAAAACCTGAAAGGTTTTATGAATTTTTAAAAAAAATTTAAGCTCCAAAATTATTTTTACTCATTTCCATTATTTCAAAGGTACTACCATCATCCAATCTATTCTCCCTCTTTCCACCATCTACTAAGATTAATCATTATTTTCCTCACAAGGAAAGTTTTAGAAACAAGTTTTCAAAAATAATTAATTCGAAAATTATGTTTGAAGAGAAAGACAAATGATTCAAATTTGAGCTTTTAAAGAGAAAAGTAAAGAAAAAGGTGGGGGAAAATCCCCAACTTGGTGGCTAATGGAAGGTTCTAAGCTTGATGGTTAATGGGGAAACATCTTGTTTGGTGGCCAATGGAAGGTTCAAAGCTTGGTGGCCAATGGACAAGCATTTTGCTTAGTAGCCAATGGAAGATTCCAAGTTTGGTGGCCAATTGGAAAGCATATTGTTTGATGACCAATGGAAGGTTCCAAGCTTGGTTGCCTTTGAAAGGAAAAAGAAAAATATATTTTTCACCTCCTTTCACTTTTCACCTCATGAGATTTTACTTAAATTTTTTTTTCCATTGATTTTGAGGTTTTGTTTTACCATGGTTTTATACCATTATTTCCTATTTTTCCTTCCTTTTCTTTAACCTATAAATTATAATTTCATGTTTTAATGTATCAAGTTTTCCACACATTCAATGCTAAGTTGAATTTGATCGAAGATTTTTTCCCTTCTTTGAATTCATGGTGTTGCACATGACTATGTTTTACGAACCTCAAGCCACATAAATGAACAAAGAATCACCCTTAGAATCATCCCTAGATTTGGCACTAACCCAACACCATCATGATGAAAATCTCGAACCGTAAGAGGTGCACCCTCGTCTTGAAGTTGAACCCCTTTTGAGCTTAGTATTATTGAATTTGTCCAAATTTTCAAACCTTGGTGATTTTGTTACAGGTGGACCCCACTTCAATTATGAACCTGAAACTATTTGTGAAGGTTTTTATGAAACTAAAAACACCTCATTTTTGTATGGTCGTCAATTCCCAACGTTGGACATTATCATTGGTTACATGGTCCGATTCATAAAATACCTCCTAATAGCAAGGTAGATTACTTAGTTTGCATCATCTAATGCATCGTAAATTTCTTATAATTATGAACTACCATTGTGACATAGCCTAGGATTCAACATGTACTTGTAACTCCTCCTTGAACTTTTTCATAACCTAAATAAAAAAAATTGTTCATCGTGAGATCCATGTTACAATTGCAACCTTATCAACCTACTCATTTTAATTATTATGTTGTTTCAAATTAATCCTACATGTTTATAATGCTTGAAAATTAACTATTTCCATTGGACCTCTCATTGACCCCCTTAACTATTTCAAGAATTTCAAATCCTTTTTGCTTGTGTGACTACCCACTAAATATTATAACGAGACCAATGTTTTACTGAACATTACAAATTTTGTTGTTTGTTTTTAACCCTAACCTTTTACAGACTTCTCATCCCCAATCACATAATTGAAGTTCTAAAATTATGATTACCAACTTTTGTTGAAAAAAATAATTAACCCTACACTTCATTCATTCAATATCGAATTATAAAACAAAAAAAACCCCCATGCAATCACACACACCCATCACTTCATTTTAACATGAAATCACTAAAAACCTTTAATAACCTTATCACATCCGAATACCTTTGATGTAATCCTTAAAAATTGAAATTATCACGTATGGTTGTGTCGGTATGGCTCACAATAGTTTGAATGTAATGTCGAGCAATTTTTTTAATCTTTTTTTCATTTTTTGTAATTTTTTCCTTTTTCTTTTTTTTTACTTTTATAATTTTCATTTTTCATTGTATATATATTTCATTTTTTCTTCCCTTCTTTTTTTAATGTTTATTTTTTTATTTTTTTTCCTAATTTTGTTCATGTCATTAATATTTTTTTCCAATTCCATAAGTTTGTTCATTTTGTTCATTTTCCTTTCTTTTTTTAATGTTGTTGCCCTAAAATTTTCTTCCTTTTGTTTTCCTTTCTTATGGTTATTTTGTTCCTTTTTGTTCAATTTTCCTTTTCTTCTTTTCTCGTCCTTTTTTTTCTTTTTTTTCTTTTTGCCTCTTATTTTTTAGTTCTATTTTCACATCCTTTCTTAATTATTATTTTGGAAAGTTGGAGGTTTAAAAATTTCCATTTATTTCAAAGGCTTTAGGGGGTGGATTTAAGTTGTAATTTTATTTTTTTTTGTGGGAGAGTTGTGGGAAAAAAAACCAATTCAAAAAAGAAAAAAATGATCAAATTTTTTTCCACAACGAAAATTAACAAGGGGGAAAGGTTTTAACAACTTTTTCTTTCATTCATTCCAAGGTTGTCTCATGAGAAAATAAAATCATCTCACTCAAAAGAAAAACAAAAGGCGAAAAAAAATCAATTCCAAAAAAAAGAAAACTGTCAAAACAATTCTCCACAACTAAAATCATCAAGGGAAAGGTTTTAAAAACTTTTTCTTTCATTCACTCCAATGTTGTGTCATGAAAAAAGAAAACCATATCATTAAAAACAAAATTAAAAACAAAAAAAACCAATTCCAAAAAGAAGAAAACAATCAAAACAATTCCCCACATCTGAAATCAACAAGGGGGAAAGGTTTTTACAACTTTTTCTTTCATTCACTCCAAGGTTGTTTCGTGAAAAAGGAAAACCATTTCAATCAAAAAAAAAACAAGAAGTAGAAAAAACTAATTCATTATGATGTCCATTATCAACATAGTTCAAACCTATTGGAATAGCAAAAATAAACAACACACATGTGAAATTTATCAATGGGTTGGAAGCTCTTTTAAGACAATGTCAAGCAATTGTATAACTTCTCGAGGGGCATCTAATTGGCAATTAGCCAAAAATTGGATGAGGTGATACAACCCTATCTTGAACTCAACTTTATTTGGAATGACCTAAGTGTTAACTAGTTTGCCACTTATATGGAAGTTTGAGGACAGACCTTAATTTGATTCCCATTAGACAAGCCCCTTGATATATCCTTGTTCAAAAGATCCCAAATGAATTCCATCACATTTTTTTGGCCCAATGAAGGCAGTTGATGACATGTTTAATGTAAACCCATGAAATGCATTTTATACTCTGAAAATTCCACAATATTTAAAGCAACATGATCCCAAATGCCATTTTCCATCACATGATATAATAATGTTCACCAAACTTTCTGAACAACGTATAATTGGAGGTGACAATGGAAAGTAGCCACTCTTTCATGACTTCCCAATAACTATTGACAATATGCATTTGCAAGTTAGAATGGTTCATCTACAAATGAATCAACAAAGACCCATTATAAGGTCCTTTTGATAGTCGGTCTGCTCTTACCAATGTTTAAGGACAAGCCCATTTGAATTGGGTGTATATTTTGATAAAAGTTTTTGTAGCTCTCCGATCCATTCATTAACAACTATAAGGTACCAAGTTTTGGTGAGTAGAAAGAATAATCAACAGGTGAGTATTTACACACAAGTGAAGGACAACACAAGCCAAAATAAAAGGACCACTAACAAACACGTTATTATCCCAAAACAAGTGTGATTGGAAAGAAAAATAAACCATCCACCCTGTGCAATAATATATATCTATGAGATTGCTGAAAAAACTCCATGATCACATGTTTGAAAATAGGTAACCATTTGTGTCCAAACCAAAAAAAATGAAAAATTAATAAAACAACAATGACTATTGTTATAACCTTATGAATGTCATTCACAAAATATTATAACATCACCTTCATCATGAATAGTTGTGACTAGTTACTATTTAACCCCCCATTGACTTCATTATCTTTTTTATAGTGGGTGTAGATCAGTACATGTAATAATATGCACAAAATTTCATGCAAGCAATCATATAAGAAACAATAATCCTTTAGTTTTGGTTGTAATGGTTGTTGTAATTTATTTTTGATTGCATTTCCCTTAATTTCTAGAAGTAATGGGATTCAATCATGATTTAGTTGGGTAACCAGCATTCATAAAGAATAACTACATCAAAAAGTCAATAGGTGTCCTCAGTCAAGTTGCAACAAGCTACCTATTCTTGCTCATATATCATTCCATGGTTTTGTGTTAACATTTTTCTAAGTTTTTTCACCTTACAAAGACTTGTCAAATATTTTTTCTCATGCACCGAATAGAGCAAAATTTAACTAGCAAGAACTAAATATTAGTTTACTACATACACACCTCAAAAAAAAGTAGGTCTTCGTGACTCTTCTTGCCATTCTCCAAGACTTGACCTTAAGCTTTATCTCCTTTTGCGATAGTCAAGGGTTTTGAAAAAGGAATGACATAGTCCTATATACCTAACTACCATTCCAACAAATAAACTACAAATTAATGTTTACAACCACCACAAACTCAAGCTACCAACAAGATATCAGTGACCCTTGTGCAAGCAAACCTTGAAAAGATTTCTTTTATGAACCATCCCAACAAGATCCAAAGCAAATATGTGTTGTATTCAACCTAGTCTTTTCTTAGCACATCATTACACACCCAACAACAACAGAGAACATACAAGCATGTGTAACACATATTTAATTAATTATGAACTTTAACTTTCATTATGGACTTAATTCAATATGCAAGGGGGGGGCAAAACACATATGGTGGCCACCAAATAGGACATATTTCAACCATATTTTTATGTAGTTGAATAAATTTTCAACAAAAATTTGAATTTGACACCAAACTCAACATGTTGGGGAACAAAAGCCATCTAATGGCCACCAAATAGGATGTATTTCAACCATATTTTCATGTAATTTCATAAATTTTGAACAAGAAGCTAAATTTGACATCAAACTCAACATGTTAGGGAATAAAACCCATCTGGTGGCCACCAAATAAGAGTTATTCCTACCAATTTTTCATGTAACTTCATAAATTTTCAAGAAGAAAGTGAATTTGACATCAAATTCAACATGGTGCAAATGTCGAAGCCCACTTAGTGGCCATTGAATAGGAAGAATTGCCACCATGCCAACACACATTTTCATAACTTTTCATTAAAAACTTGTATTTCCATTCAAATTCAATATAATTGTCTAATGGCTTTTGAATTACTGGAATTTCAAGCATATATTAATATATTTAGATAAAATTTGCATAAGAATTTGAGTTTGGAGCCAAATTCCTCAAAGTTCATAATCAAACCGATGTGGACCTCACCAAGTTTTGAGAAATTATTTTTGTCTTCCTATCATCAATTGCAAATATCCTTGAATTAAAACTTATTGAATTTAATATAAATTAAACCAATTGGTTGAAATGAAGGTTAAACCTTGTCAACCATAAATCATAAACTTAAACACATGATTGTCATTTTATTTTTGTATGTATCACTAATGCCAACAAACATCAACAAAAATTTCATACACCCATGACATTAAAAAAGAAAATTTTAAGCATATCACCTTTATAGTAGTTTTTCATGCACACTTAAAATGACATTTTGAAACGAGCAATGTCCATATTGAAAAAAGTTTAGCACATTGGAATGTTTATAAATAGGATAAACATTAATATTTTTCTCAATGAACACACAAGTGCATTGAATATATTCTAGAAAATTAAAACCCCATTTGAAAAAAAGACTAAATCTACTTTAGAGAACATAAAATATCACTAACATTTCTACTTCATGTTCATAAAAAATTTGATATGTAGCTACAATGCACATGAGTTATTGTTAGCTACATCAATATTAGCTTTTGCCTTAAATGCATGGGTTGCACTAATACTTATAATGGAATTAACTGTTGTATTGCTTTTAACCCAAAAAAAACATGACAAAAGATATTTCAACCCATTGTTTGGGTCTACATGATTACACTTCCACTTGTTCAACCAACAATTGTGATACAATTCTTCATCATTTTTGGCTCTCTTTCTCACAAAAACCCACCATTAAACATAGACCTTCCTATAATTTTCATTATTTTGACTTCTTACAACATCACTTTCATCCTTTCCCATCCAAACATGATAAATTATAGGGTTTGAAGGTCGCACAAGAACAAAATTACTAGCAAACAAGTCACGAAAATATGTGTATGCAACAATCCTCAAAGAAGGGCACATGCTTCTAGGCCCATAGTATAGAAGGATGACAAGATCTTCAAGGTCAACAACAACAATGGTATGAATGGATAATGCGCACTCATAATTACCTCTCCAATTGCTAGAAGGCCAAAAACTTTCTAATAGAATATAACTCTATTGTGGAATATGTATTAATAATAGTTCCAAAATGTTCTCCCAATATTTCACATAAGGACCCATAACTATAGAATATGAATTTTCCTTCGACATCCCAAGCTTCTAGAATTCAATATATTTTGAAATCCTACTACTAATGAACCTTTCCTTCTCACCTACCCTCAATTCATTAATTCCCCATATCGGACAAAATGGAACAGGATTCAAAACCCTCACCAATAGGTTTGCCTGTCTTATGCCATCCTCTTTCCACAATTGTATTGCCATGCCATCTTTAAGGCTCCACAAAGCATCAATAAGAGATACTTTGTACTACATCACTAGCCACCTTACCTTGTCCACAAAAAACCGAAATAAATGCATTTTTGTATGATTGACAAGGATGTATGAGCCATCGTTCAAATATCCATTGACCCAAGATATAAAATCAAGGATTTCCTAAATGAAGTGTGCAATGAATGGATGATCTTGGGAAAACATGAATGCTTTCATCAAATTTGCCATGACATAATTATTCCACTCTTTCAATTTCTTTGACACATATCTAAAACTTTCGTCAATATTTTCATGTGTGTGCCCAATTACAAGAAACCCCAATTAAATTTCTTTGAAAACTTCTTAAGCAATTAACAAGGAAAGAAATGTGAAGAGGTGACAATTTTTCTTATCTTTCACACAATTGTCCATATGAAGAAGCAACTTCTTTGGTAATGGTTCACACCTACAATCTTGTCCATAGGCTTCAATGCATTTAAACAACGGGAATTTTCTTATAGAATTTGTTGGAAGAATGTGTTTTGGGGTTCAAATTCAAACAAAACTCGTGACTCCCAAAAGGGGGAGTTTTGGGAAGAAGGAAAAGGATTTTTAAACACACAATTTTGGAAGAGTATGAGGAGCTATAAGTACTTTGTAGTAGAAAACCACATATTTAATTTGTTGTTTTGATTTCATTTCAACAAAACATGGAATTCTATTATAATTATGATGTAATTCTCAGTAAAACAAATAAGTACAGACTTCTAGAGTGATTTCTATGTTCAAATTGTTATGTGAATTTGTTGTAGTATCAGATATGATGAAATGAATTATAATTTTTTTCCTAGAGTTTTTTACAATGTATTTTGAGGTCAAATTCTAGTTATATGAAATAACTATGAATATGGTGTTTTAATGAACTAAAGAATTAAGTGTGTTGATAATCCAAGTAGAAATAGAGAATGTATGCATGTGAAGTGCAAATTTGTTGTTATAGTAGTGTGGAATAATTCTATAAGAATTAAATTTCACTTCTACCATTTGGTGACCATCTTGTGGGGAAATTTTTTATGATTTTATTATAGTAACGAACAAGTTTTTCTACAATTTATGTTGTTGTATTATAGATGAAAGTGTTCAGATGAGTCGTTTTGTTTTAAATTCAAAATTTAGAAGGGTATGTTAGAAAGTATTAGAGGTTTAAACAATTTACACCATAAGGACTGCAAAACAATCTACAGACTCTAAAGAAGAAGGATTGTGAAACAAGGTGAATTGAATGGTGACCTGAAGTTTATAACAACAATTGGGTTTGGAGGCAAATTGTCAAGTCACTAAAAGACAAATAGAAGAAAATCTTGAAAACAAAGAGGAGTATGTAGGGCTTACAGAAACCCCATATTGGAATCTGATGTTAGATAGACAAGTTATGCGAACATAAGAAAGACTTGTAGGGCATATGTTGTTTCTACCACAAGAGGTGGTACGACATGAAATACGGACTAGGGTTTTAAGAGAAGGCACAATTATAGACAACAATCTCCATGGGGAAAGATGTAATCGACTTCTCACCCAAATGAGTGGGTGCAATATATTTCTTAATTGCAATTTGTGGTTTAGATTCAAAGAAATCAAAATGGAACATCGACTTTAGGAGTACTTAATTAGCCGTAAGAAATCTTAAGTCCATAGTTAGTGACGAGCTAAGGAAGGGATGTTATAAGAATTATACAACCCATGTTTGTGTATTAGTTTGTGTCTCCAAATTACTCTGAACCAATGGAAAACTGGGAGGTGGAAGAAAACACCAATATTGATGTGGTTGAGGAGATTGAAGAAAATTATCTACAATTATCTGAATATGTAGAGGCACATGTGGATGTGCTAGATGAAGTACCATAGTCATACTCACATGAAGGGAATCCAAAGTTGGATCGAACAAAGTACATAATTGAAACATAAAATCATGAATTTGTAGATTTAGAAGTAGTCAAATTACTTTCAAGGGTCTATGCATTTTGTGAAGAAGCAGGACATGTGATCATGGATTGCCCTTTTATGCCTTTTCACATCAAAGTAGGCATTGCTAAAAATGTGGAGTTATAAAATGTGGTAAGAACATTAGTGGATCAATCATAAGACATGGAACCAAGAATTTCTATAATTTAAAATAGATTCAGAGGCATGGAATTGGGAGGTCAATTGGGACCATAAAGTCGATAGATTTGTTCATCTATTCAATTTAGGAACAAAAGACCAAAGGTGTATTCACATCCACATTTTACACCACAAAGAACACCAATGGGTAACCACAAAATGGGGCACTGTCACATTCAAATCAACTCAGCTTCACCAAGAATTTCAAAAATAACAATTGTTGAAATTCGGAAACAACCTATTAAAACATAAATTATTCGATCACCTAATGTTATCATAACAACCACAACAGTGGAAAAAATGGTTGCACCTAGCACAAATGTTGTTAGGAGGCGGAATACTAACATTACTAGAAATCCTGTTGTTTAGAACCAGTCACTATGTAACTGGCATGCAACTGGTTATCATTTGCAACTATCTTGGTCATGTTTGTAACTATAAATTTGGTATTGTATAATTTTTCAGTTATACGGTTGTGTGTGCAACTAAATGTGTATAACATGGACACGTGTCATAAAAATGATGACCTAAACTTATACATACTTAAATTATTATACTTAATATATCTACATAGGCTATGTATAATAATATTATGTGCCTCTAGTACTAAGGTTAACCTCATGCTAACTTAGGTTAACCTAAACTAACCTAAGTTAAAATAACCTAAGTTAAATAAACTAAAAAGTTAAATTAACCATGGCTAAACTAAATTAGGCTAAAGTAACCATAGTTAAACTAAGTTAGGTTTAAAAAATTATGGCTAAAATAAACCATGGCTAAATTTATAAAGCTAAAATATTTATGGTTAAAGTTATTAAGCTAAATTAAGTTAGGCTAAAATATTTATGGTTAAATTAAATTAAATTAAGTTAAAATAAACCATGGTTTAAATATATATCGCAAGTTTTTAAGTTTTATTTGTCAAATATATTTAAATATTTGTTTCTACAAATAAATTTTTTTGATTTTATTTTATTTGGAATCTTTTTCAGAAAATGTAAATTTGATTAAACAAAAAAATTATTCTTAGTCAATTAATATTATAATATTAAAATTTATAATAAATATTCATAATTATCAATTAAATGTTTATTATAATCATATGCTAATTAGTTATATATATAATATCAATAGGTATTATATATTTAAATTTTATTATTTATGTTAAAATATTAATGTAAATAGGCTATACGATTTAACCTGCAAGTACACAAACATCTTAAGCTAATTATTAGTTTAAGCTATATAATAATGTTAAAACCATATTTTCATTAAGTATTCATAATTATTAAAAATATTTTACAATCATCTTTGAAGTGCAAAAGAAAAGGAATAATGAAAAACTAACAAGAAGAAACATAAGAAAAATAAGTTTCCAAGTTACAAAATGTTTTGTTTTTCTTTTATTTGGACCCCTCTTATTTTCAAACCTCATAACTTTCTTATTTCTTATTCATTTTAAACGATTTAAAATGCTATAGGAGTGCCATTTGAAGTTCTACAAATCATGTTTGAATTTTAGTAGAAAAAACAACATAAAAAGGAACTTTCTAGGTGTTTAAAAATCGGCCTTTGTAATGCTCAATGGTTTTTTCTAAGTTTTTGACCCCCTTTACTTTGGGGGGCTATAACTTTCTCATTTCTAGTTTGTTTTCAACAATTTTTAGTGTGTTAAATGCGCCAAGAGGAGGGTTTCAAGTTTTGTTTGGACACCAGAAGCAAAAAATTACCTCCCTTGGCTGGTATATTCTAATAAATTAGTTACATCTAATGTGCAACTAAGTTGGTTCATGAAGTTTGCAATGGAATTTTTTTATCTTATATCCTTTGGCCTCCAATTCTATTTGGCTTAGTATATAACTAGGAGCATTACCTTTGTAATAACAAAACACCAAGTCCCATTGGGGATGAATAAATAAATATAGTTTGACCTTTATGAAATGGTTAATCTTAAAAATAAAATTGAATTATTCTAATTGTACCTATATAGCCTAAACCTAGTTATGTTCAACCTACTTACATACCTAAATAAACCTATTTGCCTAATAGGGTTTAACATTTACCTACCTACCTAGGCAACACGTGTCAACATCTTATTAGCCATAAATTGGATGATTTAAATTTCATTAAATAATATTTTAAAATAAAAATGGTGGGCCTTAATTGCCATGTGTCATCATATAATTGGTGTTTAAAAAAACACTTGTCAAATGGTCAATGGAGGTTCCATGGTGTGCCACGTGTCATCATATTAGTGGCAAAAATTTTAATGATTATGATTAATCCAATGAATTTTAAATTTTGAAAACACAAAAATAATTAAATAGTGACACATGTCCACAAGCTACTTGTCCAATTTTTAAACACATGTCATATTTTTATTAATTACATTGTAGTTACAAGGAGAGTTGCACATAAGGTGCAACTACATTTGGATTAGTATGTATGGATGAGCATGTATATTAGCATCATATATACATGTTGCATACGTAATGTCACATGCAACTGAATGTCATGTGCAACTTGTCTTAAGCAATTACACCAATTTGTAGTTGCATGTGTCACATGCAACTAAATTTTAATTACAAACGACAATTGCAAACCCAAAATTTCTAATAGTGTAATTAGATCTACAACAAATTTGGGTAATGGATCGGGTGGAATCTCGGTAGGAACGAATTTGAATTGGAGTTTAGCACTACTAATAGCAATTGCTAGAGTTGTTAGAACACCCCATATGGTGTTTATTAATCTAATAACGATTACTCATGTGAATAGGACTACAAATCGACCACTGATGAACTCAATGGTTGTTGGGGGGTATAAAAGTGCAGATGCAATAAATCCAAGAAGAGGATATTGAAAACCATCTATAACAAATCCAAAATGAACATATCAAAAACCATCTACAACAAATCCAAGAAGAGGATATCAAGAACCATATGTTGTCAAAAATCACAAAACACATCTTCATATGCATGCCACATTTATGGTTTGAATGGCAAATTGTCCAAAGTTTGTTGAAATGCAAAAGATGTTTCATGGAAATCTATGGTAATAATAAAGGTTCAACCTAATGCTAAGACACAAACAATCACTATAGATGTGAATGTGGTGGATGTTAATGTGACAACAAGAAACAAAACAACTGAAGAATAGGTGTTCAAGGATATATAACCAAGGAAAGCAAAGAGTTATCCTAACTGGAAGAAAGAAAAACGGTTGAAGAAGTTAATGGTGGAGACAATTTAATAGATTCAAAAGACACAAACCCAAACTTGAGTTTGAATTAATGAATTACACTTCTACTCTACAAAACATATAAAGCCCCAATGCAACAACAAAAATCTTCCTTGATAAACACCAAAAGAGGTAACTTGAATTGAAAGTTCAAGAATT
>Ga0116231_10011657_pt1 | contig 13380 bp, 5 predicted proteins | sample S1TSphgellanicum_2_FD_89695 | JGI IMG/M metagenome (GOLD analysis project Ga0116231, IMG submission 89695) | Host-associated microbial communities from peat moss isolated from Minnesota, USA - S1T2_Fd - Sphagnum magellanicum MG | ecosystem: Host-associated > Plants > Peat moss > Unclassified... | reverse complement strand
TGGCCCTTGAAGGATGAGGAGGCCATTGATTGGTGCAAAAGGATTTCAAAGCTTTCATTGGACAAGGGGAACAAGCTCAAGGAAGGTCATGGAGGCTTACCAAAATAGAAAGGCATTGTGTGTATGTGAAGAGAAGAGAAGGAAGAGGAGAATGAAGTGGGAGAAAGGTTGTTAGTTCTTGTGTGTGGGAGGTGTTCAGGGAAAAGTTATGAAAAAATGAAGAATGGAATGGAGTTGTGTGTAGCAAGTAATCGTAGCGAAGCCTCTGGACTTTGGTTTAACTAATTGTTTCTTTCAAATCCACCGTTGGATTTGTCTCAAAATTAGATTAGTTTTAGTTCAGAAGGTGTAGAAGCTCCTCCCAAAAATTCAGCGTCATCAATTTTGCTGTGAGAGAGTTACAGTTGTTGAAAGTAGAAGGTGTTGAAGTGGGTTTCATGGAATGATTTCCAAGGGGAAGCCTCTGGACTTTTGGTTTAATTAATTGTTTCTCTCAAATCCACCGTTGGATTTGTCTCAAAATTAGATCAGTTTTACTTCAAAAGGTGTAGAAGCTCCTCCCAAAAATTCAGCGTCATCGGTTTTTTTGTGAGGGAGTTACAGTTGTTGAAAGTAGAGGAGGTTGAATTGTTGTTTTTTTTTCCTCAATCTAAGCAAGTGGTTTTTTAGTTTCGGGCTTAACTTTTGGTCAAAGACATAAATAAAATAAAATAAAAATAAAATCATGAGATTTGGACACAACGCATTAGATTTTTTTAATAAATTTCATTACTTACCTCGAACCACCTTACTCATTAGACTTCAACTACATAGTAGTTCCACTTCTAGCCGGTTTTTTTTGTGTGTGCATATCTTCGTGGTGGAAGTGTGCAAGAAATCCTCACACTCGGCCATAGAGATGCATTAGATAACACTAAATTTAAAAGGAAACTAAACATGGACTCTATGGGTTGAACTCTAAATGTTTTGCAATTCATTGAAATCTATAATTCATTTGAAATGTTATTGAAATCCATATAATCCTAGTGGAACATGTATGTTTTTGTTGTAGTTACTTATTGTTCATTAATACTAAACTGAAATGTTTCCTTGATATTAAAGACCCATGCACAAAGTTTGAAATGAATAGATTCTAATATTTTGCGTTTATGTCATGTTTTGGCAACCGGCTATGTATGTATCTCTTTTATGTCATGTTTAAACATTCGGCTCTACATGTTCCTTTTTTGTGTCATCTTTATTTATTTGGGAAGTCTATTTTTTTTGTTGTCATGTTTTTGGTGATGGGTGTCATGTTTCAATGTGTTATTCAATTTGATTTTCATCTTTTTCCATTTGGTTGATGGTAGAGATCAAAAAGTTGTCATTATGCTCAATTTGGTGCGATCAAATATCTTGACAAAGCCTTGCAAATTGAACAAGCTTGAATTTCATCCATGTTTTTGGTCATGCTTGAGTCAAGTGTCCCTTAGAAGAGTGTATTAGGATGAATATATACATCTTGATTGTAATGAATATGGACTTTCTTAGTGTTCATCAAAGAAGAAATTAGGAGATATTACTTTCCTTATCCCTGTGAAATGGTTTCTGCAGTCCATTATGTGTAATAGCTACACACTTTTGAATTGGGCGCACAATGACTGCTATCAAATAATCACCTTTAATGTCAAATAGTCACCTTCTATTTAAAAAAACCATGTCAAGTAATCAACATTTATTAAAAGACATGGATTCTCATAGTTCTTCTCATGCAGCAAATCTAGTTTCAAACACGATGAGCTCTACAATTTCCCAATTTCCATTGCACAACAATCCCAAATTTCTAACCTAAAAAATCCATGTTTCGATTTATTATGAAGAAAGGTTTTTATGCATATTTTTGTTTCCTTCATCCTCTATTGGAAAACTTGTTGCAAGTTTCAGTTCAAGTTTTTTATCCATTTTCCCAAGTTTTTAACCTCAAAAGTCCATGTTTTGATTAATTATGTTTCTAAGCTTTATGTGCAGATTTTTATTTCTTTCGTCTTTTATTTGAAAACTTATTGTGAAGGTTTTGGTTCAAATGTCCATATTTCTTTTAATTTTGTTTTATGTTTTAATGCATGTCGTGATAGTTTTTCATCAAATTGTCTTTTGTTTTAAAACTTTCTTTGCAAGTTTCTATTGAGATTGTGTTATGTTTTAGACCATTATGTTATGATTTTTTTTTTTGGTGCTTATGTTTCGAAGATTGTTTTCTATCATTCATGTTTTGTTCCAACTAATGCAATCCATCTTTCTATTCAAATTTTTTGTTCATACGAGGTTATGTTTTAAAGTTTTTTGTGCAAGTTTCTGAGTTTGTTGAAAGATTCATTACATTTAAGTTTCTATTAATGTGTGATTTTTTGCAATCTAATTCCATGTTTCATGATAATAGTCATGTTTCAATAGGTCTTAGTTTATGTTTCTTCTTTTATATGCTAGGTGTGCATCATCCTTTGATGCATGGCTTTTTTAGGTTTTTTATGTTTTATTTCTTAAATATTTCATGTTATGAAATTGTATCAATCATATGTTTTTATTTAAATTATTGTTTCATCTCAATGTTTGAAATAGGCTTCTACTAAAGAAGGCATGTACTCAAAATGCATAAAAATCATTACATGGTTTGGATAACACCATGAATATTTTGTCTTATGTTTCAAGTTAATGCCATTATGTTTCCATGTCTAGGTTTCAAATGTTCTTTGTAACAAGCTTCAATGTTTTTTAGTTTACGTTTTGTTAATTATTCATGTTTGTGTATCATTTTGGAACACAAGTTGGGAGGACATTAGTAGTCCTTGTTAGTGTTTATTTCTTCTCTAATTCATGTTTTTAATTCATTAGTGGTTCCTTTGGTATGCATTTCCCCTATTAAGTTGATAACGTTTGTTAGGTAGGGTTTGAACAAGTCGATGTGTTCATTGAAATGCCATTTGACATGAAATGGAAGTGATGACCATGGAGTCAATTTCAAGCTTTAGATTATATGTATTTTGCTTTGCAAACCTATTGTCCACAAGATATTGAATTCCATCAATTGTATGAGATACCATCGCAATATTGGGAGTGAAGACTACCTTGTTCAAAGAGGTGCTAATTTACAAATATTTTTCAGCATCTCACTTTGAAAAACACTATAGACCATAAGATGATTAGTTTTGGCACATTAGGACCCAATCCTTTACTCTCGTACAATATATGGTAGTTTTTTCCATCACCTACTTCCCTAACAAGCAAAGAAAATGGACTTTTTCAAGCTCATTGAAATGGATATGCATCATTGTAACAAGGGCAACATAAAGATAATTAGTCTTAATTTGCTTTGTGTACATAATTTAGGAAAGTTTGTCCAAGAATGGTAAAGATGGGGCAATTGAAGAAATAATCACAAATCTTGTGTATGAATTATCTATTCATGAGTATAATTCACAACAATCATAGAATAAGAAACAAACTAATTATCAAGTAAAATGTCTCAGACCAACATTACATTTGTTATATACTTGGTCACTATCTTAGGGTTATTTTCAAGGTCAATGCATGGTTGGGTGGACCAATTTGCCATTGAACCAAAGTCCCTTTGTATTCAAAAAAATGGTCAAAAATTGGAAATTACAACTAGTTTACATTAGTTTACATTGATTTCCTCCATTTTTTTCCATGTCATTAATGGCACATTTAGAATTTTTATTTCTTTAAGCATTTAATTTTAAAAATCATAAAATATTTCTTCTTTCAATATGATATGAACTTATGAAGAAATGCTTTTGATTAGCCCATTCAAAAGTCCATAAGTATAGTTTTGAAATTTAATTCACTATTTATTTTATTCCTATGCTTATTTGATATGATATTTTACTAACTCCAATTCCTTAACACACACCCCATCAGTCAATGGACGATAACATAATCCACATAAAAATGGAAATGAGAGGTGTAGTCCATGAGTTTTGAGTTCAAAAGTCCATGGCTTTTATGATTTTTAAAATTTTGTAAAATGATTTTGTGCATCATGTATATATTCAGGTTAAGATCTTTAAACAAGTCCATTTTAATAAATTTAAAAACCTATAAAGCCGCATGGGCATTGTAATGGCAACCATAAGGCAAAATTGGTTGGTGTGACACCCAAATTGGTCCACCCAACCATGCATTGACCCTCCATTTGATGTTATGTTTCAAAATATGCTAAACAATCCAATTTTAACATAATGTTTTCATATCCAAGTTTCATACATAAAATTGTCATACATTTCAATTCTTCTCATTGAATATCATTATTTTTTTTATCATGTTTCGTACGTTCCTAGTTTATTTTACTCTTGTAGTTTCGAAAGACATGTTTCAATCATGTTTTGTTCGTTTTTGGTTATTGTTATTCATGTAGTTTCAAAAAATATGTTTTATCATGTTGCATACATTCCTAGTTGTTGTTATTCATGTAGTTTTTAAAAACACAATGTTCTTATCTTGTTTCTTTCATGTTTCTTTTGTGTTTCATTCATTCACAACTTTTGTTATTGTTGTAGTTTCATAACACATGTTTCCATCGTTGTTCTATCATATTTTTAGCATGTTTTTACTATGTTTTGGAGCTTATGTTTAATCAAAACTTGCGTATTATTTCAAGGTTATGTAAGTTCTAGTCACCTCGCTTCACCCTTGCGTATGAAAATAAAATCGATGATGTAACCAAGTCACGAAACTTCACCAAATGCCCATGGATGTTTGAAAGTAAAATCAAAGTAACCCTCAAACACTATCTAGGAAAACCCTAGGGCTATGGAAAGAACACTGCAATAACATTACAAATGATCCTTTGCCAAAAGTACATTTTGAAATAAGGCTCAACCAATAGTAGTTGGATGTTTGAAAGAAATGTATGGGATACACCATAACATTTCCTTCAAATAACCATTTGCCTTTGGTTGATCACTATTGTTTATCATAAATAAAAACATAAGAGATCTAAATATAGGAAGTTAAATTAAAACATGGGTCTCGAAAACCTAGACCAAACTGTTTTTGAAATCATCGTACGACCTGGTAGTCGAAACATGTGCATAGTAAAAAACTTTAAAGACATGTTTCAACATGTAACTTATACAAGCTAGTGTAGTTGGTCATGTTTGGAGTGTTTCATTATATCATATCAACTCACTTAACTTGAAACAAGAAGAAAAACTATATAAACCTTGCTAAGGAATGTTGCAAATTTGTTGAAGAGTTCGTTGAAAAGTTTTGTAAGACTCCTCCTAATGCATTTGGATATTCAAAGGTAACATTGAGAAAGCCTTGAAACATTATCTAAGAACACCTAGGAGCTATGGGAGGTGCACTACAAGATCATAACTTAGTGTCCATATTCAAAAAACAACGTTTCCTAAACGAGTTAATGGATTGTTGCAAAAACATGTTTATAGAAACAAAGAAATTAGAAACCCAAACAAACAACATGGGAAATGAACAAGTAAACATTAACAAAACAACAATAGATAAGAAGACAATGCAAACCCAAACAAACAACATAAGAAATGAACATGATAGAAGGAATCAATTTGTCCTTTTTGCGAACAAATGTTCAACGTGCAATTTCTCAACCTTTGACATAACATGTGTTAATCACCAGAAAATAGTATACAAACCTGCACATACAAACAATAAGAAGCTTCAATAGGGTAAAAAAAAAATGTTACAAGTTACTATGACTATTCATGCAAGGCAATGTTATGTTTTAAAGGGAAAATTGAAAGTGAAGGAAGTTGCATATAAGAGATTGATGAACAATTTAATGTGAGTGAGAAGACAAAGGTTCCATGGCATTGCCATGAACACATTTTGTTATAAAAACCCCAAGTTCACATCTATGGCAGGGGAGTGACAATGAAGACAACATAGGCAGATTCAAGTCTAACAAAAAAATATAGGACAACATGCAAAGTTGAAAAAGGTTTAAAGTGTCATGGATAGGGCATGGATGTGTTTCACATGGGGGCATATGGAATATGTGCGCATGGAGCTAAAACATAGATCTTGTAACTTTACATGTTTTGGTGGGTGGTGTGTTTCAAGTATTGGGCTACTTGGGCATCGAAACTTGTGTTGGGCTATTCGTTGAAACTTGACATGTTTTGATAGGTGGTAGGTTTTGAGGTTCAAGTTTTAAGGGACATATTTCAAGACAAGGCACTTTTGGGTAGTTGAAACTAATGTTGGACCATTATCGAAAGATGATATGTTTCGGTGTTAGCCTGCTCAAGGGCCCATGCTACCTTCGTGTCAAAACTCACACTAAGCCACCTCAAAACAAAAGATGCATTTATGACTTGTCACTAAAATAACATCGGGGGTGCTGAGACTATTTCATTAACCCAACAACTCAAGCCATATGCCAAACATAACCAACTTTCCAAGGCCATTGACCTAACATGCTCCTTTTTGTTTTTACCAGTTGTACAAATCATTTGGTTTCTGCATGTGGATGAAACATACCTTTAATCTATCCACATTTTCCACAAATTATGGATATAAAGTGAAAATTGCAAATAAGCAGTTTGATGCTTGATATAAATTGGACATGGATGTCCAATGATGAAGAGACAAATTATCAAACATCCCTAAAGCTAGTTTCCCTTTTCATTCTTTACATGTTGTGTCCTTTCCTTTTTGGATTTATGGACAGATTTTGGGTTTGTAAAGCCTACGCAAAGGGTAGTTGTATGAGGACCTAAGGATTGCGAGTGCAATTAGGAAATTCATTTTCTATATGGTAAAAAAAATGGGTATAACCAAACATCCATAAATTACTGCCTCTTGTTTGATGATGGGGTCTAGTGTCTTATTTAATAAAAATTGTGAAGTGGGTGGGTTGGCCATAATCTAGAAAAGGACTTAGCCAAATTTGGCTACATGTTAAAGAGGAAAGTACACAAGTTTAGGAATAGTGTTATATGTTGGTGATATGCTAGATCTTACTGTCTAAATATGGCAAATTAAAAAAATTCTCATAATGTGACAACAATATTGTGCCATTTTTTTATTAAAAAAAACCTTAGTATTTGTCACGAGGACTTTTTGTTGTTGTTTCCAAGATGTGAAGTTTCACCGAAAGAAAAAAAATGATGGGGTCCATAATACTTGTTTTAACCTTTCAATCCAAAGATCATTCTTAAATGACATTTGTGGCAACTTGAAAATAAAACAAAATGGATTAATGGCAAATTGGCAAGTTCTTTTTTGGGGGATGGGGAAGTAAAGTGCCCCACCCAGACTCTGCATATAACTAAATTGGGCTTCAGGTTAATACACACTAACAATGACGTTCAACCTTTTTTTCTCTTATCATGTTCCCAGTTGGTTTTCAATATTTTGTTTATTATTTATATCAATTTCAAATTTAATTTAAATTTTATTAAACATTATATCCATGGTGGGTAATGTAAAAGATCACAAGGTAGTTAAGCTTGAAAATGAAATAGGATTTTTTTTCGTATCCCTATTGATGGGTAGGAGAAAGGAACAAGGTAGTTATTAAAAAATGAAATAGTTAAGTTGGGAAATGATGAAATAGTTATGAATTGTCTTAAGAATTGTCCTTAGAATTGTCCAAGGACGACCATATGATAGATTCAATGAGTCTACGAAATTTTATGCAAAATCACCCATATACCAGCTTTTCAAAATTTTGTCATTAGAATTTTACAAAAGTAGTTCCAATCAAAATTTTGACCTAGATATTTGTAATACAATACTACCCACATTATACAATGATTTTTGGAATTTTTTTGTTGTTTTCAAACATTAAAATTGAGATTTTTTTGTTTTATATTGTAAATTTGACTAATTTTTGCTACTATTTTGGGAAAACTCACGAAATTTTCAATATCAAAAAATTGAGGGAAAAAAGAAAAAACCCCTAGCCATGTACCATAACTCATTCCACTTCAACCTTGTAGGGTCAAATAGGTTTCATTTGGAAATTTTTAATGGGTATTTGGCCACTTGAAACCTTAAATCTATATTAATAAAAACTAGTTGGGCCAATAGTGGACATGACTATGTAATTGCTCTAATTGCAAAAGAAATATTTTTAGTTATTTTCTAATGAAAAAATTACTCAAATATATTCAATGTTTTTCCCACCTTAGGTCTAAAGATTACAAAATCACATCCAATAAATCCACCCATCAACGGCTTGCCAACAACATCAAGAACCCACCCAATGTCCCTAAAGTTTTGGTTTAGATATTGTTGAGTTTTTTTCACAAAAACATTGTTCAATATTGATCAATGACTCTTGTACCATAGACGTGAACATCACAAAACCACCTTAGTGCACCTACTCATTGAGGGATTTCCAATAGTACCCAAAACATGGTGGTGGTGTTGTGGTTTGGGAAATCTCGAGGTAACAAACAAATAACCTTCCTTAATATATAGATTTCCTAATGTCAAAAGATCCAACTTCCTTTTGCTCCAAATTTTAAAACTATTTTGTGAATATATTATGTAGGGTGTAAGAATTTGTTATATTCTTTTTGTTTGTATGGAGGTAAAATATATTTAATTTTTTTTGGGAGGGTCAACAAGGAATATGGCCCAATTTGGTTTCCTAACATGTCCATTTACTGATCTAAAACACCCCAATTGTCATATCCATAAAATCTTGTACTCCCATCCACTAGTGGGTGCAAGATAAAAAAATTTGTGTGGCAAATCAAAATTCAAGATTGTGATTTGTAAAAAATGAAAAAGTTTCCAAATCTATGGCTTTTGATGGTGATGCAACAATAATGCGTCAGTTGTTTAAAATTCCATTGCCATTCCATTTCCCTACATTGAAGAATTTTTTGCTAGCCTAATTCCCCTTTGTAGTGCCCCTTCATCATTGCTACACTTCTATTGAGGGTAATCACCATCATTACACTTCCATTGAAGCTCAAGTTGCCATTATGATTCCTCTTTTAAAGTTGCAACTTGCTTGTCACTATGATAGTCTTTACTATTGTGTACATAGCAAAACTCTACTTGGTTTTATGTGTTTCAAAATTAAAGTCTTCATGTTTGAGGGTTGTTCATGCATCGATCCCAAAAGCTTGTGCTATAAATGTTACTTGAATTATGAATCATGATTACAGTATGAGAAAGGAGGCATGGCATAATCAATGATCTGGTGAACTACTCAACATTCATCTTTATAATCAAGCTCAAGTTGAGCAACCTCAAAACACCAAACTTTAAGGCGTTCAAATTTTATTTTATTTTATTTTCTTGAATTGTGAGTTAGGTAGCTTGCAAGTTGTTTCTTGTTTCACGTCTACCATGCCTTTTATTGCAATTTCAAAAACATTTTAAGTTCATATATTTTCCCCTTTCATTGTAAGTCCCAAAATTGCCAATGTAGAAATATATGATCACACTATGCTTATTTTGAAAATTCTCATTATAACATCAACTTCAAAAGAACATGTAAATCCAATATGTTGAACCCTAATAACAAAGAAAAAAAAACAAGATCACACATGTATGACACATTTCTAGGATAAATGGGATGTGCATCTTCCTTGGGTAGAATTGATATTAAATGCCATAAGTAATGTGCTTAAGGTTTGATGTGCAATTTGATTGACAAATAGAAGGGGAAAAGCTACTTGTTCCTAAACTTGACATTTTGTTTTAGCATGAAAGTAAGTGCAAAGTTGAGGTTCCTAATCGAGGGGTAAAAGGTTGGTTCTTTCTACTTTTATCTTGAAAGCCAACATGCACGAAATGATAAAATCTACATTGTTAGGGAGCATCCTTCAATTTTGAATGTTGTTGTTGCAAAGGTTCTTCAAGACAAGAAAAAAAAACTTAAGTTTGTCCAATTTGCTATTGTTTCTCATTTGTTGTTCAAAGGTCAACCCATGATAGATTTTGACGGCTTGGAGAATTTGTTCACCATGCTTAAGATCAAACACACCCCCAAAATTCTTTGGGTTGGGGTATTGTTGAGTTAATGAATGATGTGTTGTTGTAGTTGATTCATAAAGTTGTTAGTGCTACTAATTTTTTATTTACAAATGTGGATGAAATGACACCCATAGACAAGCTTCATGTATTTCTTTTCACCTTTATGTTGTTCAAGCTTGGAAGTGGATCCCTCTTCAAATTTGTGTGGAAAATGTTGATGTGCATGGGATAATTGATAATGTGTTTCATCTCACGTTTAGAATGTTGGTTACTCCTAAATATATGAATGTTGAAGGATCATGAAGTAAATTCATTTCCATTGGGGAAGATGGAAATAATGTTTTTTAGGGTTAAAAATTTAATGTGATTATTTAGATGAAGGAGACAATGGTTCCATTTTTAATGAGAGTGCATTATTTTGATCATTGAACAAATCTTTTTATGTTGGTCCTATCAAAACTCAATCTAGTGGCTTGATTGGAAGTTTCATTAGTAGGAAAACCTCATTTTACGATTAGTTTTAGGTGAGTAAAAATGTTATTTGCAACTATTTTGGTTTCAAAACAAGCTGCAAAATGGGCTTTTGGCCTCAAACTGTATATGCATTTCCTCACTCATTTAATAAATACCTTAAGTTTCAAAAGTTGTGTGAAGTGTTCATAGAAAAAAAGAAACATGTTGTTTATGAGTGTGAAGATAAGATGGATCAATATGTTATTTCGTGAAGTGTGTTATGGAATAATACCAACCTTTAATCACAAAGATGAATGTTGATGCACCAAACAATAACATTGCTAGTGAAAACTTGAGCCTCCTTTGTGACCTATAATTGATTTTCGGTTTACACGTAATTTTTCCATTTTTTGATTTAGTGCATGTCCTTATCAAACTTGCACAATCCCATGACGTGTTTGTGTTTAATTTTATCGATGTGGTGAAGGTGTGCCAACTTGAACTTTACAATTCTACTTCAATTCATACACAAAATTTGATGGTGTCTTTGACGAATTAAATGTTCTTGAAAAACTCATTAGTAAAAATATGCCAATGAGTTGATGCGTGATTTGAGTGTGAGGAACTTCATTGTCTTATTATCAAGTTTGTTGGTTTGGTCCAAATTAGTTAAATACTAGCCAAAACTAAAATGACATTCTCTTTAAAAGACTTTCATATTTTGATTCTCATTAATTTCAATAAATTATAAATAATTACTATATAATAACATAGACCATCATATATCTAGAACCATCAATATCATCCATTTGTGTCTACGTGTGTGATGAAATAAGATTAATAATGGAATACACAAAGGGTGACAATTTGTCACAATTTTGGTACACCTCAACTAGTTTTCGTAGGGTGTAAATTTTTTTGTCAACTAATATTATTGTGCAACATGTTCTTTGAACCCTGTGTTGAACCATATTTTCCCTTGGCAATGGCTAATGTGAAGCAAGTTGTGAAGAATTTGGTAGGGCTTTTGTGGACGTGTTGTAGGGAAAATTCTGAAATCACGAATTGATATTAACATTGAGTGCAATCTACCAAAAATTTGGGGTTGAAGCCTTGTTGTTGCTTGGGAGGATTTCCACCAATGTTTGATTGTCATCAAAGCTACCTATTCTAATCTTCACAAGGTGGGAAAAGATGGGGTGTGGGTGAAAGTTTTTGTTGATGGTCATATTTTGGGTATACAATGTTCCTTTTTTAAGATGATGATGGTTACAAACTATGAATCTCAAAAGAGGTTTTTCATGTGAACCCTATGATTTTAAATTATGGGGCATGATTGATTCCTTTGTCATTTTCAAGCAAAAGCCTTTAGAATTTATAAAGTTTGTTGAGATAGCTTGTGTTCAAGTATTGGGGTTTGTGGAAGATGAATGTTGATTTTTTGTAACGGTGTTCATGAAAAATGTCAAGACTTTTGGTGAACCGTAGTGCGAATGGATCCAAGATTTTTTGGTTTTGGGTTATTACATTCTTAGAGGAGCAAGGAGGTTCATCTTTATGAAGTTGAATATTTTGTTCCTCCTTAGCATCATGTATTTGTTTTCATGTTTTGTGTTTTTGTTAATACATATGATTTGAGAATGGAATGAAGCTTGGATTCTCTCATGTGGAGTGAGTTCAAATCTCTTTGACTTCACAAAGATCACATAGATTTAAAAAATTGGTTTATGTTTTGCATAAGAAGTGGGTTTTGTGGCAAGTGCCATGATTTTGTTTTAATTTTTTTATTTGTGGAAGTTACGTGTGTTGGGCCTAAATTAGCCTAACTCAATTTTGATTAAGGGAATGTAAGACAATTAATGAAATTTTGGGGTAACCTTAGGTCCAAGGGAGCATGTTTGAGGTGTGTGTCCTTATTCCAATTGGATTTGGGGGTGTGCGGCCTAGTTAAGATAAGGTGACCCTATCCTTGCATTAAATTGGTTAAATTCGCTAGATAAGAAGGCATGAACATGGTGGAGGATGCTTCTTAGAAGCTTCTAGCAATTAGGGTTAGCATAGGATAGTAATAATATTTTTTTCATGAAGTTAAAAGGGAGGGAAGTTGTTGCTAACTTCTCCCTCCACTTCTAAAATAATGAATGTGGCAAGAGGGGTTGTGAAAGAAGGAAGAATGATGATGTTGTTGAAGGGGAATCTTGGCACATCATGAGGGGCAAGGTAGGTGAAGGGGGCTACAACATCATGGATGAACAAGTTTTTCAAAACACACTTAAGTCAACAACCCCCATGGTGGATGGAGGTAGGATCATTAAGAAATGGTGATGGCGGCTACTCAAGTGGAAACTTTGTAAATGTTGTTACTAGAGGCGAATGATAGAAAAAAATTATAGCTACTTGGGCCTATTGTTGGATAGAGGAAGTAGGAATAGAAAAGGGGGAGGGAGCCTCAAAGGGGGGGTTGTCGGACCCAAGAATGGAAATTGAAGGTCTACCCTCATGTGTAGGCAAGGGAAGAGGAAACTAGGGGATTGTTCTATAGAGGTAAAACATCAAGGGTTGTTTTTGGGGTGTGGCAATGAATTATTAAGGTGTAGCCAATAAGGAAATAGGGTTGTTAGCAAAAGGAACTAGCATAGAAATATGGTTAGGAATTTAAGTAAATAAAGGACTTGGAGGCTTGAGATTGACAGATGCAATGTAACCCCTTTTCCTTGTTATGTGATAAAGGTTTTATGAAAGACATGTTGAACTCCACCTATGATGGTGCTTGTATTATTATTTTTTGGTTTAGGGCTATGATTAGTCATGTTTAGAAAGAGGGGAGGGGGTTTGCAAGTAGAGGTAATATTGTTGTCTGGAGCAGACATGAGAAAAACCCAAAGGGGGGGGGGGGGGGGTGTTAAAAGGGGGGTTTTTGCTGGGCGGAAGCCAAAACCTCTACATTGC